>JACCDG010134383.1_pt1 | contig 11581 bp, 6 predicted proteins | sample 7442471 | NCBI WGS metagenome assembly JACCDG01 (sample SAMN15323444, study PRJNA562643) | freshwater metagenome | isolation source: river surface water | place: USA:Blue River Watershed | collected 2017-08-17
CCGAAACGGTCTTTCCACGGGTTCCTGTAGGGAATTCGTAGAGAAGATTTCCGTTCTGAAGATTAATTAGACCGCTGTTGCCCGTAATGCTGAAAGCGTGGGTCGATCCTGTGGCAGACATAAAGACACGGGTCACATCGTTGAAGGATGCAGTTCCCGCCATCTCGACATTGAAGAGATGCAAATTGTAAACGCCATTTACGCCGCCACTATACGGTTCAGCCCAACGCAAACGAGCAGTACCGATTTGTCGGTGTGCGGTTCCTGTTGCACCATCGCTCAGATAGACCGTTTGCTGCTCCTCAAATCCATTGAATGCAGTAAGCGAAGTTGAAAGCCCCGAGAATTGTGCACGACAATACGGGCCAATCGATCTATTGAAGTATTTCTCATCGACAGAACGAACATGGCTGCTGTCACGGGCTGTGTCTATCGGCAGTTTGGTGATGCCCTGTGTTTCGAATTCATAACCGAAGACATATGCCTTACCTGGCTCCAACTCTGCGAAGAGGTTTCCCGTGGCACCATCGTTCGTGATCCCAGGTCCGTCCTTCAGGTTCAATTCAAACGGACGAACCGTGTAGTTTCCCGACTCGTCGTAAGTCCGACGAGCAAGCGTGTCCTCAAGGGAAGCATAGTCGGGATACTTCTCAATCTTGATCGGTGATCCATCAACGAGACGAAGGAACTCGACAAAGTCCTTGCGTGAGAAGTTGTCCGTTGCGCTTGTGTTCGAAGGAACAAATGGCTTCTGCGAGATATTCAGATCGATCTTGAATCTGTCTGCGCCAGGTGCATTGTAGTTGTATGCACCGAATGCAGGATCCGAGAGAGTCGTGTCGGTATCCGAATCAACGAATCCCTTCACGACATTGAAGCCCATCCGTGTCGTGGGTGCCCCATAGATGCGGACTTCCGAACCCGTTGCTCCCGAGAGGCTGTATGCACCAAGGGACTGACGGTCGTTAAGAACGAAGAAGCCCTCAACAAAACGAACGCCACGATCAACGCTGACAACCAAAGCAGATCCATAGGCAAGTGGGGCGGCTCCTGATGTGGCTCCCGTGATGCTTGCCGTCACATATGACGAGTTTCCTGCCGTTCCGCCGACGAGATCTCCCCAAGCGAATGCGGTACCACCCTCAAGATATTCGTAGAAGATGACGGGGATGTTGTCAACTGAGGATGCGGTGTATCCCGCTTCGGCGTGAACGATCTTTGCGGAAGCACGGTTGTTTGCGACGATTGTCGTTCCGATAAGATCAGAAACATTGCTTGTGCCCGAAAGACCCGAGATGCGAGCATACTGAAGGCTGTTGACGGTGATCTTTCCATCAAGAACCATGCTTCCCTCTTCGAAGACATGGCTACCAAAGCGTTCAATCTGATTCTGAAGCAGGGTTTGAATCTGTGTCAGTTCACGAGCCTGAACACCATAGCCCGGACGGAACATGATGCGGAGGAACTTCTTGTCCTCGCTGAAATCGTCGTAATACGGGTCTGTGTTGAACAGTTCGGGGATATATGACGGCATTGGTTGCTTTTACCTCACAACTCTATTACGAGTTTGATCTCTTCTCTTTGCTCAATGTCTCGCATGATCGGCTTGATATTCTGTATGTATAGAACCTCACCCGACCTATACTTCAGTTCACTAAGATGTTCGATCTCTGCGACCGTTCCATTGACTGTCGAGGTAGTTCCCGATGCACCAAAGGCAATATAACTCAGGCTTTGTCCTGTGAGCACCGTGCCCTGAACTCCACCAAGACGAAGATCTCCGCTTGTTCCTCCCGTAGCAGGAACCCAATCAATCACATACCCATATGCGGAAGTCAATCCCTGCACCAACGAAACCCGCAGATCACGGAGGAATGTGTCTGTGCTGAAGTTTTCGCCCTGAACCTTGACTGTCGTTGTCAAATCGTAGGTCGGAGGCATGTTCTCCAACTCAGTAGTGATTGCGCTGATTCTTCCTGCGCCCGACGAACCATTCGATCCGCTGAAGTAGGGCTGAGTCTGAAGAACATGCTCACCCAAGTTGAACTTGCCCTTTGGATGTTCCAAGCACAGGAATCCATAAGAATTGGTTCCCGCTGCGGGCTCCCAACAGTAAATTTCGCCCGACGAGCGTGACTGCGGGATATTCGTGATGCGGTTTCCGACACCATGAGCAAAGTGCAGTCTCTTGTATGTCCCTCCGCTTGAGTCAAATTCGCCGTTGTTCGGCAAAAGAGTCAATTTGAGTAGGTGGCGACCCTCAGACCCTGCGACCGTCTTCGGAGAGACATCGAAAATCGACAGGCTGTTCATCGTTCCACCCGCAGCGAAAGTTCCTCCACGGATGTTCCCCAACACCAACTCGCTCGTAGCGGTAACGCCTGTTATCCCTGGGCACCACTCCAAAACATTCCCAACCGCTCCACCCAATTCGGCTGCGGTGGCACCAACGACAAACGAGCCCGACAAGCCAGGTTGGAAGAACTTGATCCGCAGTTGCTTTTCCGCAAGCAGGGGATTCTTGAGAATTCCAAACTGACGGAAGTCGTTTTCGGTATCGACCTGTCCATTTTCATCCCGATTGTATTCTTTGACGATCATGAACGATGCTGCACCCAATTCACGGGGAGCATTCGAACCATGACCACCTGTTGGCGGAATCACCGCATGCAGATACTGATTTAGGCTGCGGAACTCAATAGGAGCATCAGGAAGCGTGGTCAGTCCCTTAGTAATACTGAGTTCTGCGAAAGTATAATCACGACCACCATCGACAACCTCAATGCTGCTTATGAATCTTGGGGTGAACGATGAGCATGCATCCGTACCCGATGCGGTTGCACCAAACTTGACCAAGAATTCCGCCGTTGTCGTTGTCGGATTATTTGTGTTCGCATATGCCTTGCCATCTCCTTCAACAACGACCTTGGGCTGAATGCTGAAGTACGACTGCTTGTTTGGGTCTTCTGTTCCCGACAGACCTAGCACAAGAGGATCAACGAAGACATTTGCAACGCCGCCGTTAGTTGTCGCTCCCAACGGGAAGAAGTCCTTGATCACTCTGCGCTGTCCCTGACCCGCACCGCTGTCGATTGACAGAACCATTCCCGTGTAGAGGGTCTTGTCTGGATTTAGGGTCGGTGAGGAAATCTGAATCGTGGTTGCACCCACGGGCACCGATGCCAAGACCAAGTTTGCGCTTGAAGGCAGCAAGCAGGAGGCTGTCGTGACCCAATATGCTCTAGCCGCCTCGTCCAAGTAGGCGAATTCTATCTTTCCGTTGACTGCTGCCTGTTGGATGTTCCATTGCAGGGTTCGATCATCATTCGTCCGCAAAGACTCAACGAACTCAATTGGCATGTACCCGACCGCACCCGCCCGTGTCTTCGTGAGAAACTTTCGCTTCGATTCGGGGATCGAATATAGGAATTTCCACCTGTAGCCATCCGACAATTTTCTCACGACTGAATCCGTGTGGGATGGTGGGTTCAGAGATGGAGAGCCGCCATTATTGTCGATGCAGACATACACCCTTTCCTCATCGATCAATGCGTAGAAATTTGCAGGGTTCACATCATCGAAAAGATCGATGTTGTCTCTATACGCTTGATAGACCGTTCCCGCTGCCCAATCAACCCGACGAACCACCAAGGAAACATCCGAACGGTTTATTCTCTTTGCGGCGATCATTCCTCGCCAAAAGTTCGTTTCGTCTTCAACCGAATCGATGGAAGCAACGGGAATGTCCGAGCCTGCGGTCGCTCCCCAAGAGGTTATCTTTCCGATTGTGAGAAAGAAGTTCTCGTCGGAGATGTCGCTGTACTCATCAAGGAGCGTGTCGATGATGAATCTCTTGTGATTTTGGCGGAATGGGTCGCAGGATGCCATGGCTTGTTATTTAGTCGTTTAATCGGATGACGCTAGACACTCATCCCTGGTAGGGATCTTATGGTTCTATACAGTTCCAAGGTGTAATCGTTGTATCTCTTGGTGATTTCTGTCTTGAACTTTGGATCCGTCCACCCTGAGAACAACTGACCATCACCGAACGGAGCCACTCCACCAAAGAGGATTCGGACATAAGAATCTCTCAATGCATCCTGATACTGCCTTGCCCTCGTCACATTCTGTGCGTTATATCTCTGCCAATCCTCTAGTGTCCCTGTAAACCAAGATGCCCATTCAGGGATTCTTGTCGGAACGACATAGTTGGGATCTCCAGGAATAGCGACAGTCTCCCAACACGGAAGCAGATTGACCGCATAGTCACTTTGACCCCAAAACGATATTCCCGCCAAGTTGGGATACTTCGTCTTCATCTTCACCAAGAACTCAATGACATCTTCCTTGGGAATCAGGTTGCCCGTGTTCGTGTAGTGGAAAACATTCTCACCGATGTAAACTCTCGAATAGATCGGAATGTGATCGAACGAAGCACCTTTGTTCAGTTTCGTTCGTATTCTCTCGACAGCATCACATCCAGCCAACATGTATTCGTCTATCTGCTCACCTGAAGTGTCGTAGTTGTACTGAACTCCTAGTGTTGGATTCGTGTATATGATGTTATTTGATGGTGCCGCCAAACCATCAACCACATCTTTTCTTCTTGGCGAATAGTCATAGACATGCTCATTGGCGAAATCGTGGGCTTCGAAGACCGATTCAAACTGTGTCGCCGCCCAAGCAGTTCTCGACTCTTTCTGCTCAACTGTTGTAGTCCACCAACCGCCGTTGGGGTCATATGGCAAACCGCCTTGATATCCTGCATAGAACGGAATGTAGGGATAGCCTACCGTGGTCATTTTCACATTCGAACCGAATATCGGCTTCAGTTTGTTTATGAATGTCTTGATTTGATTGGTTGCAAGGACATTGCTTGGGCCTTGTGCTGACACATCTCCCGTGAACCCAGATTCAGGGAGATCCTGCCCAAGCATTCGGTAGTCCCAAACACTCTCGTTCAAGTTGAACGAAACATATTTCTTTGTCGGTGAGTTTGGTTCGATTCCCAATGAGAACATGTGGGAAGCCAATGCATCAGTATTAACTGAAACCGATGCGGGTGTCACCCCATCATATGGCTGATACGATACAACAGGAACTTCAACCCCACCAACAACACCAGTTGCACTTTCACCTATGAGATAGAGTCGCTCCGATACTAGATCAAACTCAGCCTGATATGCAGCATCGATTTGTGGATCACCTGTTTTCGGTAAGCCGTCGTAAAGAATTCTGAATGTCTGAGGTTGGGTTCCGCCACCACTTCCACCGCCACTTGTCGTAGTCGTTGGATCTACCTGATTTCCCGAAGATGTATCGATTTCTCCACTACTAGAGAGATCACCATCGTCTCCACCTCCACCATTACCTCCACCATTTCCACCCCCATCACCTTCTTGAGTTTCATCCAAAGGATCAACCACATTAGGAGGTCTTTCCGCCGAAGTGTCGTTTGCCGTAACCCCGACACCTTCAGTTACGCTATAGGAAAACACTACCGAATCGGAAATTCCAACAGGTTGATCAGAAGAGTCAACCAACTCGACCTTGATTGTGTGTATTCCTGCCGACACGGTCGCATACAGAGCAGATCTCTCACCAAGGTTCAGCAATCGTTCGTTGCCTGAATCCAAGGTAACCCTGAATCTTGTAGCACCGACTCTATTCAGATTTTCCGTTCCGAAATTGAAGACTGAAAATCTGACCGTAAGAGAAGGAAGTTGTGTTGCACCAATCTTGATCGATTGTCCGTTTAGCGGATTGGTTATGGAGATGATTGGTCTTGCGTAGTATTCCCTAGACTCTGTTCTACAATCAAACTCCTCACCGATGGGCATCTCAAAGAATGACCGTGCGGTGATCTTTCTGAAGGAGGATGTATCGTTGTAATTCAAAAACGCATACTTCTTCTCCAACGAAAGATCTTCATAGAAGTCCGAAGTCCAACCACCGATAGCCCCACCTGTAACGGAACAATGCTCGCCCCAAGTAGCGAAGTCTGACAGTTGACTGCGCCAAATCTGAGCGATAACAGGGCCTTCAATCTTCCTGTTGGGGTGTTCATACACGATCCAAAATGGATCTGCGTTCTTGAACCCGCTGAGACCCAAAGGAGCGTATGCCGTCAACGAAGGTGCTTGGAACCTGATCTGATTTGTGATCGGATTCCCCTTGGTTGTCTGCTCAACAGGAATTGCTGCAAATGCTCCCGCAGTAATGAGACTGTTGTGGAATGTCGGATTGTATCCCGACGAGATATTGATTCCTGCCGATGCACCTGTTCCAGGAATAGAGAACCAATCTTGGAGATTGTCGAATGTATTGAATGTGTACGGTGCGTAGTGACCGATCAGAGGCACCTCGTACCGAATGAGTGCCGAAGAATTCTGTATATCTTCCTTAGCGCACCGCTTGATCAGAACCTGACCAAACATCGCCAATCCTGCGGGGTGCACCAATCTACGAAGAGCATCCCGATATTCGTCAACGACCACTTCTGTCTTCAGGACATAAGAGTAGTCCTGATAGTAGTGGTTGTCCTGCATGACCTTTCGGCTGCTGAGGAGACCATCCGAATTGATGTAGTATCCTTCGGCAACACAGACAGACGATATGTTTGATGTTCCTGAGAACCCCGACCCACCGATGGATTCCACCGAAACTGTCGGTGCCGCTTGATAGTTGATTCCGAAGTTATCGATTCGGATCTTGCGAATCGCTCCTGCGCTTGTGACCAATGACACCGTTCCAACGGCACCTTCTCCGCTATCACTTGCAGCAGAAGTAAACACCACCTTGTCGCCCACGGCGTATCCCGAACCACCATCTGAAATGGTGACCGATCCGACTACGCTGTATACCCTCAGTTCACGGAGAGTTTCCCCATCAACATCGAACTGAATGCCACGGCTCCCTGGTGTGAATGTTCCATTTCGACCTGTAAGAATGAGTTCAGCGACCTCATACGGACCTTGCTGATAGATCGTGACATCGGTGACCTTTCCCGACGAGGTGATCTTGCCCTCGGAGTTTCTCTGATATACCACACGACCGACAGATTCAAAGATTCTGTCGCCCAACGAATTCGACACCTTGATCGACACCTTCTCATACCACTTGCCGTCTGATACCCGAAGAATGTCCTTCTTAGGATAGTAGAACTCGACCGCCGTATCGTAGAGAATCCTGAAAAGGAACTCATACGACTTCTCGGTTCCCTTGGCACGGTAGAAAGACTTGATGTTCTTCATCAACTTGCGGACATCGACGGGATTTCCTGTTTCCCTCGCTATCGCAAGTTGCTCGGGAAAGTCTAGGAGATACTCCTTCTTAAAGTGAGAGATGAAGTCATCCATGCTCCCATCGATGTCAATCACATCCTGTAGAGCCATCGGGCTCAACACCTTGCCCTCACGATCCTTCAGTTGCAGCCACTCGTAGTATGCCTCAAGGAATGCGACCAATGTCGGATGATCGACCCGAACAAATTCGGGAAGTCTTCCTGAGACCAAACTTGAGATCTGCTTGAACGATTCGTTTTCCATGACCTAATACTTATGTCCTGTATGGGAATCCGCTGTCACTTGCGTTTCTGTCGATGACCGTCTTCTCCTGAATCATGTTGACATCGATTTCGTTCGGATTGATGACCAAGACCTGATTGCGGCGAACGAAGATGTCGCCTCGGTCGGGCTTCACCGTGATCTTGATTTCAACGGAACCATCGGGGATGCCGATGGGCGAGAATGCCTTGATTTCCACGATTCCCGTTTCATAGTTTACGGTTCCTGCCTTTCGGCTCAGATAGATTCTCTCCTCACCGATTCTCTTGTAGATTCTGAGGTTTCCATACCCATCATCGTCAAAATATGCGGCGACCGTTGGCTTGTTGACATCGGATGAGGTCAGGTCACGATAGAAGAACGAGGACGAATCCAAGATCGACGGATAGCCGTCCACGGGGTGGAAGAGTTTGTTGTCGAACTTAATGGTGTACGGAAGGGTTCTTTCGAACTGCGGTTCAATCCTCTTCTCCAAAAGAATCGTGACGCTGCTGCTGTTGATGGCAGGATCCAAGGAATCGATGTACGAACTGAACTTCGATTGGCGGAAGTTCTTTCCGAATTGGTCGAGATTGGTGTCGCTGAACTCAATGACCTTCGTCCGCACCCCCGTAGCCAAGACATCCGCCGTGGCGGTTGTGGCTCTCGGATCATAGTAGACGCTGATCTCGGTGTTGATGTAGGTCACATCGGGGTCAACCACCTCGGGAACTACGGTGACGAGGTTCCGTTGCCCAAGAATCGTGTTGGCAATCGACTGCTTCTCGGTAATCGACAGTTTTGCGGAGTTCTTTGGCTTGATGGAGATGAACACCTTGCCGTACTGAGGAGGATCGTTTTCCTCTCCACCCCAAACCAAGAACGACTCCGAACGAAGCGAGTATTCACGGGCGAGGAGGGCGAGGTAGTCCTCGGCAGTAACTGCTCTGTCCTGTGCCTGATAGTTTCTCGGTGCGTAGTACTTGATCGAATCCACAGTCTCGGGCTCGGCACCACCAAACGATCCCTGAGGGGCACCACGGTCGTTCTGAACCACACGAACCTTGTATTCTGGATTGCTGCTCGTAAAGGTCGGAGATGTCGCAGTATCGGTGTTTCCGATACCGTTTCCGTCGATACCGTTTGTGCTCAGGTAGACCATGGAAATGAGGTTTCCGTTCTCCACAGCCTTTCCGACAATTCCGTCACCGAAGTAGATCTCCCACTTTCCGTTCTCTGACTCCTGCACGAAGAAGACCGTAGAGTCGCCATTCAAGGTGTTGATGTCTGTTGCACGAACCCACAGGTCGCTGATTCCCTGCGTATCCGTAACCGATCTCTGAACACGGAGAGTCAATGTGTCGATATCGATGCTGGTGTCATCGATGATGAACTTCTGTAGGGAGTCCTTCGTATTCACGACAAAAGAAGCGGTCTTGAGCGATCCCTCGTTCAGCGTGACATTCGTTGCTAGGAATCTGCCACCAACGACACGGAACTTGTTGTTGTCAAGGGCGACGAACGAAACGCTCTTTCCATTTGAGTTTCTCGCCGTGAATGTCGTTCCTGCGCTGATGTATTCCTTGCCACCCGAAACCGATGTGAGTGCGGGCTCGCTTCTTGTGCTTGAGATCGGAACCAACTCAACATTCACGACAACACGGGCCGACTTCTTCGATCTCGGTCGATAGTCCAACTGCTTTGCCAACGACACGACAGAATTTCGGGCGACAGCGGAGTCAAGGAATGCCTCGTTTGCCACCATGTTTGCATAGAAAGCCTGATAGTGCGTGTTGTATGACAGGAGATCCAACAAGATATTCATTGTTGAACCTTCGAAGTCATAGTCCTTGAACTGCTCTTGCCCACGCAAGTAGTCCTTCAGGCTCTGCTTGATTTGATCGAAATCCAACTCACGAACGGGTGTATTTGCCATTAGCGTGTCCTTTGCAGGGTTAGGTCAGCGGTGAATACCTGAGACACATTCTTGATCGTGTAGAGGATCTTCACGGTCACATAGTTTCTGTCGAGGTTGTATTCCATGTCGATCTTGACTTGGGATACCCTTGGTTCGAACCTGACGATGGTCTGCCGTATTCTTCGCTTTATCTCCTCCATGAGGATCGGATTTGCATTCTCAAACAGCAAGTCCGTCACTCCCGAATTTATCTCGGGATGAAAAGGCTTCTCGTTCGACTTGAGCAGGATGAGGTTCTTGAGAGCACGACGAACAGCCGCCTCACCCGTCTTCAGGGTGACATCATTGGTGAAGAGATTTCTCTCAAAGTTGATGTCTAGGTCTGCTGAGTTGCCGTTGAACTGCGACATTTCATCTCCTCAAGAGTAGTTCCACTTCGATGGTTGATCGGTATTCCCTGACAGTTTCCTCGACTCTGTCCATCTCATCTGGGATCTTGTCCAAGTCGCACCACTCCACCATTATGAATCCCGTGATCAGATCGTGCTTCTTGATGGGAAGAACCATGAAAGCATCGATTCCGTGCGACTTGTTGTACGACCTGAAGTGTCCTTCGGGAAGATCACGGGTCATCAGAAGAGATGTCTCGTTCTTCTTGACGAACGAAATCAGATCCCAAAGAATGGTAACCACGATGTTCTGAAGATTGGATCCCTCAAACGGTACTCCTACATCACACGATTCATGTGTGATCGAAAATCGCTTCATTGGGCTTCCGTCGAGGAACTTCCCTCCATTATGAAACTGTCCAATCTTGACTCGGTCTGCGTTTGTTCTCACACGAAGAGCAACTAGCGAGTCATTGATGATGTTTTGCTGCTGTTGGAACTTGGGAGAGATCTCGGCATCCTTCTTCTCCTCTTCCTTCACTTTCTTATGCGTGAAGAATGCACCACCCAAAACACCACCAACAACCGCTGTCAGAGTCATGGCGAATTCGAACCAAAATGATAGATTACCCATGTCCATTGCTTACCCCCCACAGTAGACATTCGTTGAACCTGTAGCAGCGGCGGATCCACACTTCACGGGATCGCCAATTCGCACCGCTGGTCTGCTATTCACAAAGACGCTAGAAGATCCCTCTGCCGTCACGCTTGTGTGGCAACGGCACTTGGAGCAGCAGCAATGACGCTGCCAACCATCACCCTTGCGGTGCCAACCCCGACTATTCACCTTGACATTCGAAGATGCCGACCTGTTTGGTCTCGGTGGGTAGCAAGCGTGTCCTGAGCAGATGTCTCTTAGTCTATGAACAGCAGGCATTCTTTCTCCTTATTCACACCCTGGTCCAGGGTAGTAGCCTTTCCGTTTCATACCTTTTACAAACTCCTCGTTGGACACGGGTTTCTGATCAAGGTAGAACTGATTCTCGATATTTAGGATGAACTTATCCCTCCTAGAACTCCAATTGGTTTGGATGTTCATGGTCATCTCCGTATCGTTGTACATTGCAGTATTCCCCGAATCGAACGCTCGGACGATGAACTTGGCAGCAAGCCCACTCTTCGCATACTTGACATAGTTCGTTTCATCAAACTTGAAGTTTGGTGGCACCCCCAACTTTTCGGGTGCGATCTTCTCAATCTCGTCTATGAATCCCATCATGTATCCTGTGTCGATGTCGAGATAGAGGCTCGGGGGGAACTCACCGCCGACAACTGCGTACTTGATCGGGCCGATTCCACCCTGACAACACGATGAGTTAATTCCATTCGCACCCGCAGGAGGGACATATGTGCCGTTCCTTGCGCTCTCGCTGCACTCCATGTAGTCCGCATGGATATACATCTCAATGCATTTGTTTGTACCGACCTTCTGCAATTCGAAGATTCGACCTGGGAAGGTCTCTCGCTCAGAAGTCCAAACGAAAGAGCAATCAGATCCTGTCGCACCAAAGCCACCAGGATAGTAGTGCTTGATCGGAAACGCACCACTATGGGTCATCGGCATGGTTAGAATTCCCCACCGTCTATGGTGTCAAGCGGAGCAGGGAATTCGAATTCCTCAATCTCCACGATCTCGGTGTCGGGTGTTGAGAGATCCACCGTGGTCGAAA
>JACCDG011272653.1_pt1 | contig 11580 bp, 8 predicted proteins | sample 7442471 | NCBI WGS metagenome assembly JACCDG01 (sample SAMN15323444, study PRJNA562643) | freshwater metagenome | isolation source: river surface water | place: USA:Blue River Watershed | collected 2017-08-17
AGCTTTTAAAAAATCATTCTAAAAGAGATATTGAAGAATTTATTAAAAAACTATTGGACGTCGATTTATTCGCTAAAGATGATAATTTAAAAATAATCGGATTTAACAACTATGTTGGTGAGTGGTCGCAAAGCGTAATTGATTACATAAAAAAAGATAATCATATTCTTGTACTTAGTTTAGATCGTGAAGACACGGAAAATGAGCAATTACTTTCAATTTTTGACGGGTTTGTTAACCCTGGTGCGCATGATACATTCCCTGGGCCAACAGCTTTTGATGTAAGCTATTTGGACTCAGGTAAACATAGTGACCATGAATATGCTTATCAAAACGTGATAAATTATGCTAAAGCCAATTCAATTCCATATTTAGGGCTTTGTAACGGAGCGCAACATTTAGTGCTGAACAGTGGTGGTTATGTCGAAAAAGCTGCAACTCCACATAATAGAGTGCCACATACCTTAAAGGTTGAGTTAGGGGCAATTGTCCAGTTTCTAGCAATGAACGAGCAAGAACAAGAGCTTGCAATTACTAATGGTTATTTTCCTGAAATGGAATTTTTAATTAATACTCAGCATAATTACGCAGGGGTAAAAGGAAAGATTGGAACACTTGAGTTGGGCGGCTTGTCAGATGAAGGCGTAGTAGAAGCGGTTGCACATAAATTTTATCAAGTTGGATTTCAGTTTCATCCTGAGAACATGTATTACACAATGCAAGATAAGGTATTTGGAAGGAATGCAAATTTACTGAAAAATACTTTCAAGTTCTTCGCATTAAATTCTAAAAAAATAGATTTAGAAATGGTGGATGAATATATGTATTCTGAGCTGAAAGAAGCGTTTGCAAATGCGGTATGTATACCTAATGAAAGTAATACATGCCCAGCACAAGAAGGGTTAGCAAGAGACATCTTTGCCGAAGCCATTGCCCTCGCTACAGCTGTAGAAGTGTAAAGAATCTAAGCTTAAAATGCTTTAGGCGTAGTTAGCACGAAGTTATTAACAAAGAGTTTTTGTGATACTTCTTAAGCGTGTCTCTATGCCCAATAGAAATAATTTGCGACTTAGGTAAGTGCTTTTTCAATAAATCATAGACTAGTTTTTCGCTATCGTTATCCATTGCGCTTGTAGCTTCATCTAAAAAGATAATATCTGGTTTAGCTAAAAGAACGCGAATGATTGCAACTTTTTGCTGCTCACCTCCACTTAAAACTCTAGACCATTCTTCCACTTTCTCTAATTTAGAAACTAGCTTTTCCAACTTCATTTCTGTTAACAATTCAATTATTTCTGTAATATTTACTACGTCATTTGAATTGGGGTATTTAAGTACTTCGAGTAATGTACCTTGAGGTATATAGCTACGTTGAGCTATGAACATAATTTTTTTGTTTGGTAATTTAATCTCGCCTTTTGCAAATGGCCAGATACCAGCTATAGCTCTCATCAATGTGCTCTTACCAACACCAGATGCGCCAGTTATTAGTGTGTTGTTATTAAACGAAATTTTATCTAAGCTGTATAGCTTCTCTTGATCGGGCAACATTACGGTTAGCTTCTTAATTTCAACAGACTTACCACCAGTGACTTTAACATTCTGGTTTTTATTGGCTTCTTCCCAAGTTTCAATAGATTCAATGAAGCCTCTCAAACGCGCTGTAACGGCTCTATAATCTGCTATAGTCGTATAACTAGAAACTATCCACGATAATGCGTCCTGAACTTCCCTGAAGGCACTGACTGTTTGCATCATGCCACCAAATTTAATTTCTCCTGCAAACATTCTAGGAGCAACAACTATAACAGGAAAGAAACTAGCAGCGTTGTTATATAAGTTTCTAAAAATACTGATATGAAGCATCTTTTTAATTACAGCTATCGTGTTTTCTATAATAGGTTGGAACTTCCCTAATAGACTTTTCCTTTCGTATTTTTCCGAATCGTATAAAGCTATTGAGTCAGCATATTCTCTAATCCTCATCAACGAAAAGCGGAAAGTAGCTTCTCGTTTTTCTTGTTCAAAGCTAAGTATTGCAAGTTTTTTTGCCATTACATGCAGTAACCATGAAGCAATAATGTTGTAAGCCAAAGCCAACCAAACTAGGTATCCATAGATTGTGATCTCATGGCCAAATAGCTGTACTTGAATTGAGCCAGATAATCCCCATAAAATTCCAACAAAGCTTACGAAAGTAACGACTGCGCCTAGTAGTCCTATTGTCAAAGAAAGAGTATAGTTTGTAAATGATTTTATGTCGTCCGCTATACGTTGATCAGGGTTGTCGCTTTCTTGACCTATGACTTTAGTTCCATAAAAAGTTTTATTACCTAGCCATTTCTTCAGATATTTCTCAGTCATCCATATACGCCATTGCAACTGAAGCCAAACATTTAAAAAGAATTTGGAGATGAATACAATTAATATACACCCAACTATAATAAACCACTGTTTAACGGAATAAAAAAACTTATCCTTGTTAAGTTCCTGTAATGAGTCGTAGAAATCAACATACCAACGATTAAATATTACGCTCGTATAAACAAAGAGCAGTTCTAGAGCAATTAAACCCATCACCATAAGTAAACCATATTTCCAATTCTTACTGTCCCAAAAATAATCTTTGGTAATAAGCCAAGCTCCTTTTAAGAACTTGGTTTTTGACATTGTTGAAAATTCGTTCATAGCTTCTAATAAGTTTTCTTTTGGGAAAAAGATACATAGGTCATAAAAGAAAATCTATAGAAATTCTGCTAAAATCGCATATAGTTTCTATATATGAAGCAATGCATAGAGCAAATTAGAGATGCTATTTTGCCTTCAAGTCTTATTGGTCGTAAGGTAAGTTTGAAGCCAAAAGGTGCTGGAGAATTTTCAGGACTATGCCCATTCCACTCAGAAAAGACACCGTCATTTACAGTGAGTGACGAAAAAGGTTTTTATCATTGCTTTGGTTGTGGTGCACATGGTGATGTTATAGGATTTGTGGCGCAGACTGAAGGTCTTTCATTTAAAGAGTCAGTTGAGCGATTAGCAAGTGAGTGTGGAATATCATTGCCGAAATATTCACCCAAACAAATTGAGCAAGAGCAAAAAGAAGCTTCTCACTATGACATTTTCGAGGTTGCTACCCAATATTATGAGAGTCAGCTTCATACCCCTGAAGGTAAGAAGGCGTTAGATTATTTAAAGCGTCGTGGACTAAAGCCAGAGATTATAAAGCAATTTCGCTTAGGCTATGCCCCATTAAACCATAATGAACTTAGAACGAAGTATTTGAGTCATTTTTCAGATGAGATGATAGGCGAGTCTTCGGTGTTGGTTAAAGGACAATCAGGAGGACTGTATAATTTATTTAGGGGTAGGGTAATATTTCCTATTTTAAATAGAAAGAACAGAGTGATCGCTTTTGGAGGAAGAATATTGGGAGAAGGAGAGCCAAAATATTTAAATTCACCAGAAAATCCAATATTTAAAAAAGGCGATGAATTATATGGTCTGAACTTTGCTAGTAAAGATGCGTTTAAAACTCGTGAGTTAATTTTGGTTGAAGGATATATGGATGTGATTTCACTAGCCAACTACGGCATTCATAATGCTGTAGCTCCTTTGGGAACGGCTGTGAAGACTAAGCAGATAGAATTGTTGTGGAAGTATGTTGATGAGCCAGTAATATGTATGGATTCTGATAGTGCTGGCCGCAGATCTATGGCCAAGATAGCAAATGAAGCTCTGAAACTTCTTTCAGCTGGTAAATCACTTAAATTTTGTATTTTAGAAGGTGGTAAAGATCCTGATGAGGTATTAAGTAAGTTTGGTTTGCACTATTTTAAATCATTTGTGGCAAGTGCAAAACCATTATCTGATTTGCTATTTCATATAGAAAAAAATATAAAAAAAATTCAAACACCTGAGCAGAGGTTGGATTTTAAAAATAGATTGATAGCACTTTCTAACACAGTGAAAAACCCTGATATAGCAAGAAGTTATAAATATTTTTTCTTAGAAAAATTTGCTTCAATCTTTAACCAAAAAAAACAAACTAAAAAACTTAAAGTAGAAAATGAAGGGTCATATATAATATCTACTCTAAGCAAAACTGTTGAACTTTCAGCATTGGCTATTAAAACGTTGATCGATCACCCAATGTTATTGAAAGAGAGTTTGTTTCTAGATGAGTTAATAAAACTTGAGATTTCTTCTAAATCACTTGACAAGATACGCAATTCTCTATTATCTATTTCCGAGCTCTCAGAAGATGCGCTGCGGGAAACCGCTTTTGCACACCTGAAGCAAGAATATGCTGAATTACCTCAATTTAAGGGCCGATCGGAAGATATGGGCTTTAATTGGGGGTTTATGCATTCTGTTTCGTACGATGATATTAAAGATGGTTTATTAAGATTGTTTAAGATTATTACTTTGAAAAATATACAAGAAGAAATTTCTACAACAAAGAATGAATTAATGAGTACACCACATGAAAACATTTTTCGCAGGCTTGCTGAACTTAAAAGATACGAAGAAGAGCTCAAACAAGAACTCGGGATCCAATAAAAAAACTGTTAGCAAAGATAAGATGAGCAAGAATAAAGATAAGAAGAAAAAATTTGGGAAGCCATCTACTCCTTTTAATAAGGGGAAGTCTAATAAATTTAAAGGTAAATTTAAATCCAAATTTCCTGCAAAATCGGATAATAGAAAGGATGTTAAATCAAAACCAAAGCATTCAAGCGCACAGAAAGCTAAACCTAAATATTCTCATAGTGTTGTCAAATCTAATAATAAAAAAGATTCAGGAACAAAACCATTAAAGCAGAGCGCTAAAAACAAGAATCAGTTCAAATTTAAGGATAAAAATACCAAACATAAGAAGTTTGATAATAAAAAAGTTGTTTCTAAGCCAGTAAATAAAGTATCTAAGCCTACTTTGAAGATAAAGCCTAAAGTAGATGTCAAAGAAAAAAATAAGGTTGTTGTACAGGCAAAAGAAAAAGAGAAGATTCAAAAACCTATAAAAGGCCCAAAAGTAAAGGAGCCTAAAGTAGTTACAATTGATGATGGAATTCAGGAAGAAATCGAAGTTAAACCAACCAAGAAAGGTAAAGATAAGAGCGTAGAAGGAGCGATGAAAGAATTAGTAGATAAAGGTAAAAACCTAGGTTTTGTAACGTATGATGAATTAAGTAAAGTATTAACTTCGGATGGTAGTTCGGTTGAAAAAATGGATGATACCATTTCTTTCTTTGATGATGAAGGAATCCAAATCACTGAAAAAGGTGACGAAGAAGAGGAAGGATTTAAGCTAGATATTGAAGATGATCAAGCTATAGAAGAAGCTGGTGAAGAAGAGGAGATTGCAAGAAGTGATGACCCAGTAAGGCTTTATTTAAAGGAAATGGGTCATGTTGGCCTTCTTTCTAGAGAAGGTGAAGTAGAGATCGCAAAGAAGATCGAAGAAGGTCGTGATTTGATGACGAGTTCTCTTTCAAGAACTCCGGTAGCTCTTAAGGAGTTAATTAAGTGGTATGATGGGCTTGTTAATGAAAAAATACTTCTGCGTGATATTCTTGATCTAGATGCTACATATAGCAAAGAATTTGGTAAGGACTTCACAGATGATGAGTCTTCGATGGAAGTAGAAGAAGATTATGAAGATGAGAAAAAGAAGCCATCAGATGAAGATGATGAAGATGGTGAAAAAGATGATTCAGCTGAAGAATCTACAGATGCAGGTGCTGATGGTTATGCTGATGATGGGGAAGAGGCGAGTCTTTCAATAATTAGTATGGAAGCCGAACTGAAGCCAAAAATGATGGAAGTTTTTGGTCAAGCGGCTCAATTTGCAAGTAAAATTGTCAATATTCAACAAGATAAACTAAAGCTTGCAATGCAAGGCAAGCAACTTGATGAAAAAGTTCAGAAAAAATACGATAAATTAAGCGAAGAATTAGCTGAGTTGATGAAAAGTGTCCGTCTGAGTGAAAACAGATTAGAGAGCATTTTAAATACACTGTATACGCAAAATAAAAAGCTAATAGCTCTAGAAATGGACATGTTAAAACTAGCTGATCAATATGGTGTTCGTAGGGATGAAATGATTACCGCTTATCAGGGTGATGAGTTGAATCCAAAGTGGCTTGCAAATATGTCTAATTCTAAGATCAAGAATATGGCTAAGATGATTAAAGCTGAGGAAGAAAAATTTAAAGAAATTAGAGCCCGAATTCTTGATATAGCAAATGAAATCAATTTAGATATCACAAGCTTTAAGGAGCTTGTTTCATCAGTGCAACGTGGCGAAAGGATGTCTAGCCGAGCTAAAAAGGAAATGATTGAAGCAAACCTTAGACTTGTAATTTCTATTGCTAAAAAGTATGCAAACCGTGGATTACAGTTCTTGGATCTAATTCAAGAAGGAAATATTGGTTTGATGAAAGCTGTAGATAAGTTTGAATATCGTCGTGGTTATAAATTCTCTACATATGCGACATGGTGGATAAGACAGGCAATTACTCGTTCAATTGCCGACCAAGCGCGTACCATTCGTATACCTGTTCATATGATAGAAACGATTAATAAGATCCTTAGAACATCACGCCAAATTGTACATGATATGGGACGTGAACCTACTCCAGAGGAGATTGCGCAGAAATTGGCTATGCCTATCGAGAAAGTTCGTAAAGTTCTTAAGATTGCAAAAGAACCAATGAGCTTAGAGAATCCTGTGGGTGACGATGAAGGTAGTATCTTAGGTGATTTTATCGAAGATAAAAATGCTATTCAACCAGTCGATGCTGCAGTTCTTTCTAATCTTAGAGAGGTAACAACACGCATATTATCATCTCTAACACCACGAGAAGAAAGGGTTTTACGTATGCGTTTTGGAATAGGAATGAATACAGATCATACTCTAGAAGAAGTCGGACAACAGTTTTCTGTAACACGTGAGCGTATTAGACAGATTGAAGCGAAAGCACTTCGTAAACTTCGTCACCCAAGCAGATCTAAGCGACTAAAAGGTTTTGCGAATACTTAGATGCGAATTACTGGTGGTAAGTATAAAAATAGAAAGATTCTTACGCTGTCAAAGGGTAATAAGAAAATAAGTTATAGACCTACTGCAGAGAGGACTAGACTTGCTATTTTTAATTTAATTGAAAATGCTAATTATTTTCCCGTTGGTATTCTTAATGGAGCGGTTGTAGCAGATATATTTTGTGGCAGCGGCTCTTTTGGCATCGAAGCTTTGTCGAGAGGAGCAGGTAAGTCAGTATTTATAGACCAGTCAGCAGAGCAGTTAGAATTGGTTGCCCAGAATCTAAGAGTTATAGGCGAAGAGAAGAATGCTGTTTTTATAAGAAGCGATGCTACTCTGCTGCCAAAATCAACTATAAAGATAAATCTTGTATATCTCGATCCACCATACCATTTGGGTTTGTCAGAGAAATGTTTAGTTAGCCTTATGAAGGGTGATTGGTTCGCTAAAGATAACATCATCATAATAGAGCAGGGAGAAAAAGATAAAATAACTTTGCCTGCAAACTTCGAGATGTTGGATGAGCGGAGATATGGTAAAACCAAGATAGTGATCTGCAGGTTTGTTGCGGATCAAATAGATGGTTGATAAGGTAATAATAAAAATCCTGCTTAACGCTTGAACCAAATGTATTTGTGTGTATAATTCCAACTCAATTAATTATGAGCTGGTTTATGCTAAATACGAAAGACAAAAAAAGGTCTGCACCTTGTGATGATCAGCAAGAAAATAATTCACAAATTAAAAGATTAAGGAAATCCAAAGATGAACAAGATTTGGTCAAATGGTTAAATAGACAAACAGGGCAGAGAGAAGTACGTAGCCACAGATTGAAAAGACAATCTGCATTAGTCGGTAATGCCTTTGTTGCATTTTGGGATAGAAATAAACCACAAGTAGAGATGCCTTCTTTAGGCCGAAAAATAGAATCATTTAGCATTAATTTTGCAACGGGTGAGAATCGCGTAACATATGCAAACGGCCAACAAGATGTAACGTTTGTAAATCAGCGGTAGTTGTGGTAATATCGCGTCCTGAGATACTAAGCTAATCAGAAAAATGTCATTTTCTTTCAAATTTAAAGAAACGAAATATAAGCGCGCCAGACTTGGGCAATTAGAAACCCCAAATGGTACTGTGCAGACACCTGCATTTATTTTCTGCGCTACAAAAGCAGCTATTAAAGGTGTTACCACAGATCAAATTAAAGCTGAGGATACTCAGTTTATACTTTCTAATACATATCATTTAATGCTTCAACCTGGGTCTAAAATTGTTCAAAAGGCTGGTGGATTGCATAAATTTATGAATTGGAAAGGGCCAATGCTCACCGACTCTGGCGGGTTTCAGATTTTCAGTCTAGGCCATGGATCGGTTAGTGCTGAAATTAAGGGCAATAGAAATTCTGCAAGACCAAAAACAATGCTAAAAATCACGGAAGAAGGCGCGAAATTTAAGTCTTATTTAGATGGAAGTATCCACATGCTAACCCCAGAAAAATCTATTCAAGTTCAGTATGAACTTGGTGCAGATTTAATTTTGATGTTCGACGAATGTACACCTTATAATGTCGATAAAAGATACACCGCAGGTTCAATGAGACTGAGCCACCGCTGGGGGCAAAGATCGATTATCGAATTCAACAGGCTGGGTGCTGGTGAAAAGCAAAGATTATACGGTATAATTCAAGGTGGTGTTTATAAAGATCTAAGAGATGAGTCTTGTGATTTTGTAAATAATAATGATTTCTTTGGCCATGCAATTGGCGGCTCCTTAGGTGCATCAAAAGAACAGATGTACGAAGTTGTAGAATACACAAGTGAGAAACTAAGGCGCGACCGCCCAATTCACTTGCTTGGAATTGGTGGCGTTAAAGATGTGTTTGAAGGAGTGCAAAACGGCATCGACACATTTGACTGCGTTCATCCTACAAGATTAGCTCGTCATGGAGGGGCGTTAGTTAAGTCAATTAACAACCCCAAACCAGAAAAAGATCACATCAATTTAAATAATTCAGAAAATCGTGACAGCCAAGATCCAATTGAAAAGGATTGTAAATGTCATACATGTCAAAATTATACCCGCTCATACATTCATCACCTGCTAAAAGCCCAAGAATTATTAGCGTTCACACTTATCTCAATCCATAATATTCACTTTATGAATAAGCTGATGAGTGATATAAGACACGCACTTGCAAACGAAAGTTTTGAAGAAGTAAGAAAAACCTACTGTAAATAAGGACATACACAATGTTAGAAAAAAGAATAAGTCTTGTAGAAGAGTTGAATTATGCTGCGCGTGGCGTATATGCTAAAGAACAGCTAACAAAATTTGTAACAATGTAAAAGTCTGGAATGAAATCCCAGAAAAATATGCAAAATTCAGTGATCCAGTCTTCAAGGAATTCTCAGAAAAAGCATTTAACACTAGATGTACGGACTATAACTCGTCGATTGATTTTTTTGTTGAGATAAGCAATTTACTTGCAGCAGCAAGAATAGATGACGTAATTAAAAAAGAAAAAAAGCCACTGTAAGATATAACTGCCTCACATAAAACAACCAATCTTAGTGAGAAAACTCAAAATTATTTAAAAGCTAAAATTCGAGAAACACATAAAAAAATCCAAGAGTTTTATGTATCAGGAGATAATAAAATAGAGTCACATCTGGCAGAGTCTTTTAAACTGGCGATTGTTCAATCTCAACATATATGTTTTGGACAATCATTCCCTCACGATGTACTTAAACATGTAGGAATTAGTTCTTTTGGAAAATGGAACGGGTTCCCTGTTTTGTGGGCCCAAGTCGATCAAGAATATTTACTAAGAATTGGACAAAAAGTTGGGGCTAATTATGTGCGTGACCTTGTCGCACATGCCAATTCGGGCTTATCGAATGGCCAACCTTATAACCAAGAAGGGATGAGATTCTCTATAACTTTCGATATTGATCACACGTTACGTGTGATGGCAGCTACTAACGATGGTAAGAAAGTTGTTTCTACTTTAGCAATGTAAATAATCAGTTGACCTTATTTTCCATAGGTTTAATCTTGTTATAAGATAACGTTTTCTAAGATAATAAGTGCTGGATAAAAATTCACTTCCTAATGTTGATAGAATGGCGATTCCTACGCCCCCTTTGGCAGACTATGTGCCGATCACATCGCATTTTGACTTTAATTCTTTAATCACCAAAGATGGTCACTTGTTGCAAGTGATAGAGGTTGTTGGATTTGAAAATAGGGTTTTAGATGCCAATGTTGAGTTGGAATTGAGGGATTTGGTACGTCAAGCAATCAAGGAGCATATACCAGATTTTTCATATTCTGTGCATCTGCATACTATTAGAAGTAGAAAAAATCTTATGCCAACAGGGCACCTACCATTTGGATTTGCAAAATTATTAAATGATAAATGGTGCAGAAAAAACAACTGGGATAAGCAGCTTACCAATACACTTTATATAACAGTCGTAAAACAAGGTCCATCCCATAGGCTATTTGATTTGCAGAAGCTGTTTAAATCTTTAATCTACCCACTTTACAAAAAAGATACCCTATCGTTTTTAGAGCAGGCTAATGCTGAACTCACAGACGTGACCACTAAGATTGTAAGTTCGCTAAAAAAATTCGGTTCTAAGCGCCTCACTTTGATTAAAACTAATAAGGGATATTTATCTGAGCCTTTGTTTTTTTATTATCACCTAATTCATTTAAGTCAGAGAAGAACGCCGCTTCCAGTTAAAGATTTGTCTGAATATTTAGCAAATCTAAAGATAGACTTTAAATTTAATTCAGCAGAAGTATTAGGCATTTCAGAGCGTCAATATGCCGCTATGTTTACTCTAAAAGATCAGGTTGAAATACCAGATGAGATGCTTGATAAAATTTTGCAATCTGGAACTCAATTTATTATCTCTCAAGCGATATGCTTTGTGCCTCATTATGAGGTTAAGTATAAGTTTGCAGAGTTCCAAGAGTATTATGATATTAATAAATCCGATGATATTGCGGAACTTACTGGAATTAAAGAGTTGGTGCATGGTTCAACGGGAAAGGCGACTGATTTCTGCAAACAACAAACCACTATTCTAATTCATAGTGATCAGTTCAATTTTTTTCAAAACAAAACCCTACAAATGGTAAAAACATTCCATGAAATTGGTTTAGTGACAGTAAGAGAGGACTATAATTTACCATGTTTGTATTGGTCGCAGTTACCAGGCAATTTTAAATATCTCACTAGACTGTCTTATGTTCCCACCAGTAGAATTGGCCTGTTTACAAACATTCATTCCAAAACATCTGGAAGCTACAGGGGTACTAAATGGGGAGCTCCAGTATCTTTGTTAAGAAAATTAGATGGTGCCCCGTTTTACTTTAATTTTCATAATAAGAGTGGTAACGGAAATACGTTGATTGTTGGGCCCAAAAACTCAGGAAAAACCACGTTTATGAGATTCTTCTTGGCGCAAGCAACTCGTTTAACTCCAAGAATAATTTATATTGATGTTGAAGGCAAATCGCAGAAC
>JACCDG010011358.1_pt1 | contig 11575 bp, 11 predicted proteins | sample 7442471 | NCBI WGS metagenome assembly JACCDG01 (sample SAMN15323444, study PRJNA562643) | freshwater metagenome | isolation source: river surface water | place: USA:Blue River Watershed | collected 2017-08-17
TATCATGAAATATATAATTTACAAGACTATTATCATAATAGAATAAAAAGAATTGAGAATGGTGATATTGTTGTTGATTTAGGTGGCAACATTGGTATTTTTAATAGATGGGCATATTCACAAGGTGCATCACTTGTAATTTCATTTGAACCAGACAAAAGATATTTTAAAATATTATCAAAAAATTCTGACCCTCGTTCTTTATTATTTAATGCTGCAATGTCTGATAGTATCGGTACAACAAATATATTTGAGAGTCATCATCTTGGGGGTTCAAATATATTTGTATCAAACACATCCAATATTGTTAATTACCCTATAAGAACATATACATTAGATTATCTATTTGAAACAAAATTAATCGATAGAATAGATTTTCTTAAAATTGATACTGAAGGTGCTGAACAATTAATTATGAAAGGAATAAGTGATGAAAATCTAATAAAAGTAAAAAATATTTCAATGGAGTATCATCATGCTCACTTAGGTTTTGATGAGACATCAAGAACCAATTTGATTCAAAGATTGAATAGATTGGGTTTTAATTCATATCTTCTTTTCTTGGGTACAAATAATCAATTACAAATGTTATATTTTTGGAGATGAGTATACTTAATCAAATAGGTTTAAAATATGGTACAGATAAGGTATCTGAAGTTCATGATTATTTAAAAAAATATGAAAAATATTTACCATACAAAAGAGAAGATAATTTAAAAATTCTTGAAATAGGTGTTTATAATGGAGATTCCTTGAGAACATGGAAAGAATATTTTTATAATTCAACAATTATTGGTATTGATATAAATCCTGATTGTAAAAAACATCAAGAAGATAGAATCATTATTGAAATTGGTGACCAAACGGATAAATTCTTTTTGGATAGTTTAATCAAAAAGTATGGACCATTTGATTTTATATTAGATGATGGTTCACACATAAATAATCATGTTTTAACATCGTTTGAAACATTATTTAAATCTGTTAAAGACGGTGGTCAATATATTATCGAAGATGTTATAACATCATATTTAGATGACTATGGTGGAGGGTGTATGAAATTAGGTACAACAATAGAATATTTTAAAAATATTATTGATGAGGTAAATTTTTATGGTCAAATAGTATATGATAAACCAGTACCATTAGGTAGGAGAGATGACTATTTGTTAGAATATTTCGAAAAAAATAATGACAATAAAATTGGTTTTCAAATAGAATCAATAAACTTCTTAAACAGTATTATAATCATAAATAAGAGATAATGGCACATACAAATCAAATAGAATTTTGCATCAAAGTAAAAAATAAATTTCCAGAATTTTTTAAAAATAAAAAAGTATTAGATGTTGGTTCATTAGATATTAATGGAAGCAACAAACCTTTGTTTGAGGATTGTGATTATTTGGGTATTGATGTTGGTGAAGGTAAAAACGTTGATTTAGTTAGTGTTGGTCATGAGTTTGATGGGCCTGATAATTATTTTGATACAATAATCTCAACTGAAGTTTTTGAACATGACATGTATTATGAAAAAACGATTCAGAATATCATGAGAATGTTAAAACCAGGAGGTTTATTTGTATTTACATGTGCATCTACTGGGAGGGCAGAACATGGTACAAGAAGGAGTGATGGTAGTTGGGCCGCACCATTATTGATGGGTAAGGATGATTGGGCAGATTATTATAAAAACTTGACATCCGAAGATATTGAAAATATTAAAGAATTTAAAACACATTTTCCCGATGGTGTTTTTGAGTATAATGGTGAAAGTTTTGATTTGTATTTTTATGGAATAAAATGTGGTACAAAATATTATATTGAAGATAAAATTGATTTAGTACAGAAAGAAAAATATAAAGACCATGTTTTTGTTATTGATTCATGGCCCGATAATGAATCTAAAGAAAATGATTTAGTAAACCTAATTAAAAAATTAAAAACATATAATATCGATATTGTTTTAGTTGGACACTACCCCATTAAATCAGAGATTCAAAAAATGGTTGATTATTACATCTATGATAAAAATAATGACATTTTGACATATGATGATTTTGATAAGTATGATGTTGCAAGTGGGAGATGGACATCTTACCCACACATGAACATAATTAATAAAAACACATTTCATCATGATTATGCAATTTGGATAACCATGAGGAACGCTTTTAATTTTTGTAATTATTTAGGTAAGAAAAAAATACATTTTTTAGAGTATGATAATGACCCTGATTTGTATCAATATAAACAATCATTTATTGAAATGATTGATTCACATGATGCAGTAATATATGAATATAATTTTGATTCAGTAAGAGAAAACCATTTGAATCCATATTGTGCAACATTTATTTTTTCAATCAATACAGATATCGCATTAAAATTAATCGAGGATTATCAAACAAAAAGAGAATATTTTACAAATAAGCCAAAGGGGTGGCAATTAGAGAGGGTCTTTTTGGATTCATTAAAAAAACATACCAATAAAATTCACATAACAAAATATATTGCCAATAATAATGAACTGAACACACAAGCGGTTTGGAATAGAGATAATATTGAAAGAAATGGAGCAAGGTTTCAAATTTATCTTGCTGGTGATGAAAGAACTGGCGACATATTTTTACATCTCATAAGTGGTTTTAGTGTTTATAAAGCAAAAAAAGATTATATAATCGAAGTCAACTATTCTGACTTTAAAGAATTTATAATTCTTAAAAAAGATGAAATGACAGTTCATAATATTGGTAAATACAAAAGAGGGGAACGTGTTAAAATTTATTATGAAGGTGTTGAAGTATTCAATGAAATGTTGATTGATGATTTTAATAAATTTTTGAAAATGAATTATGTTGAATGGAAAACGAAAAACGAACCAAAACAAATAAATCATAATTTCGTTGACGGAGCATATATTCATATAGTTGACGATGAAAATCAACAATATGATGTTGAATACTATAATAATAAAACCAACGAACTTATTTATAATGCAAAACTGAAAGGTAATTGGTGGGCAAAAACCAATAAAAAATATCTGATTGATTGGAAAATTGTTATCAAAGGAAATGATTATCAGAATGTGATATATTCAGATTATAAAGATAAAAGAGTATTCATTAGTTTCGAATCAAAATCACTTGGGGATAATTTAGCTTGGATTCCATATGTTGAAGCATTCAGACAAAAACATAATGCTAAAGTCATATGTTCAACCTTTTGGAATAATTTATTTAAAGAAACATATAAAGACATAGAATTTGTAGAACCAGGTGTTGTTGTTCACAATATATATGCACAATATAGAATCGGATTATTTAAAGATGGTAATAAAATAAATTATGATTATCATCCTATTAATCCATTAGTTCAACCACTAACAAAAATCGCATCAGATATTTTAGGATTGGATTATGTTGAATTAAAACCAAATTTATTACAATACAACAATAAGAAAAAGAAAAAGGTATCTATTGCAATTCATTCAACATCACAATGTAAATATTGGAACAACCCTAATGGATGGCAAGAGGTTGTTGATTATTTGAGAGAGAAAGATTATGAAGTTGTTCTTTTGTCTAAGGAAGAAGATGGATATATGGGTAATAGAAACCCAATAGGTGTTACTCAACACCCACCAGGAGACATTAAGAAGGTCATTAAGGTCATTCAAGAGTCCGAACTATTCATAGGGTTGAGTAGTGGGTTATCATGGCTCTCTTGGGCTTGTAATGTCCCTACAGTACTCGTCAGTGGATTCACTGATGATGACTTAGAACCAAAGAATGGTATTTATAGGGTAATCAACAAGAATGTTTGTCATGGTTGTTGGAGCAATCACGATTTTAATCCTGGTGATTGGAATTGGTGTCCAGAACACAAGGGTACGAATAGACAATTTGAATGTTCGAAAGAAATTACATCGGAAATGATAATTGCACAAATCAACAAAATAATTAGTTGATTTCAACATCGAGTGTACCGACTTTGTACTTACCTTTTTCGTAAAGAGTATGAATTATCCTCAATCTTTGGATATTATCAAAATCTTCATTTGTGATTTGATTGTTTATATGAACAACAATATCACAACCATCGGTAGATTCAAATTTCGATTTAATATCAAAATTTGTTAATGGTGATTCCAAATCAATAAATGATTTGGGGTCGATGGAGGTTTTGATTTTATCAAATAGTGGTTCAAGATGAAAAATATAATTTGTATAAAGTGTTACATCATTAATCACAAGACACATCGTCTTTCTTACATATTGTAAATCATCCTTAATCAGATATCCCATTGAATGCATAACGTGAGTTGGTATACCCCACTTTCTAACAAAATTCTTATTTGAATTTAGTTCATATTTTTGGCTATTATCTCTCATGTCTTCACCGAATCTTGAAGTCATCGATACGAAATGATACGATATGATACATTCTGTGGTTTTTAATTTATAACCTTTGATTTTTGCTCTTAACAAGAAATCATCGTCCTCACAAAATGCGGGAATAAACATACTACCATCGAATCCACCAACATCATCGAATACTTTTTTATACATGGACATGAAAAATACTGCACCATCATATATTTTACAATCATCTTTGTGTTCTTCAACATATTTGTCAAACATTTGATAATTAAAATCATCAAAGTCATTACCCATGTTCAATAAAACCTTGCCAGGTCTTGAATGTCCTGCAAAAATCGGGGGTTCAATTGTTGTATATGATAGTATGGTATCTTCAGTTAATAATTTTTCAATATTTTCTAAAAAATATCTACCAATAACCATATCATTGTGTATTAAAACCAATTTTTCTGTTTTGACACAATCGACACCTCGATTATATGTTTCAGAGAAGGTTATTCTATTGTCATCATGAATGAATGTTGTATATTCATCATTTAAATTGTTACCCCACTCCTTTGTTTCGTCAGAAGAACCACCACTACTTATCACTAATGGTGCCGTAGGGTATATTTCCCTTATTCTATTATAACATTTCTTTGTTAAATCAATTTTGTTGTAGACGGATAATACTAATGTTGTGTTCATAAAATTGCTGTTATTATATCGTTAGGAATGAATCCGTCTTCACATGTGATTTTATAATCACTGTTTAGTCCCATTATTTTTTCTACTACCAATTTTTCTGATATTCCTTCACCCCACCAATTACCACCAAAACATCTCCTGTCATCAATTAAAATTTTATGATTTAGGTTGGTGTATTTTTTCAAGTAATCTAATTCATCTAATAAAGGACACCTTTTAATTCCTGAAGGACCAAAATCAACATGTGCATCTAACCAAAACGTACATTGTTTATCTATAAAATTTTCAAGAATAAATGGCATAATTAAAAACGTATCACCTAAAAATAAGTTGACTTTTCCTTCAGATATTTCTTTATGATAAATGTTTTTAACCTTATGGTAAAGTGATTCGTCAATTTCTATTGAAAAAATTTTCTCGAACCCACATTCCAACGCTATTTTTACACCGTCACCGTTTGAAGTACCTGTCTCAAAAAAATATGGTGATTTGTATTTTTCTAAAACTTCTTTTTTTAATGTTGTCATATGTTTACATGTTTATATATGTTAGATAATTGATAGAATGTACCAATATTTTTGAAACTTAGAATATTTGTTCTTGATAATATTAACATGTCTATAAATGCATCAATAACAGATTGTCTATCTCTGATTATGTTATAAAGTTCGGGTAATTTATTGGTTACCCAAGGAGCATCAATGTATTTTTCAACATATTGTAATTTATCTCTAGTTATTACATTATGAAATTTATTTTTTAATTTTATTTCTATTTCTTGTTCATCACTACAAACGAAAATTTGTTTATTATTTAAACCACTTATGTAATTAAAATAAAAATTATCTTTTGTTATGAATGGGCTGTCAGTTCTTCTAATATGTAAACCTAAAGTATCATAATTAATATTGTTTTTGTCTGTGAAGTCTTTTACTTCATTTAATATATTATTATTAATTTTTATTTCGGACATAATCACAGATGATTCTATTTCATTGATATATGATGGTAAGGAATTATGATAATATACTATTTTATCGTGTTTATTAATTTTATCATAATTAATTGAATTAGTCTGCCATATTAATTGAACATTATTATTATCGCTTATGTCTATATGAGTGATAAATAAACTTATATTATTATTTCTTATGAATTCACTAACAATTTCATTAGTATTCCTGAAACTAATATTTTTTTCAAATAAATCATCAAAATAACAATTACACCATCTTTTCTGTGGCCATATTATTTCAAAATCACAATTTAATTTTTTTGATAAATGTATACCCCCAATTAAAGTGCAAAATCTATTTCCTAAACCACCATCACAATATATACTTACTTTTTTCATAATATTTATTTGACAATTACAATCCTATCATCACTTCTCTGTTTCACGTTAAAATTAATCATTTCAATATTTTTGTTAGGTGAAATTGATTTAAAATAATTAACTAATTCTAATCCAATACTATCTGTTTGAACATCTTCACAAATATATATGTAATCCTCTTTCAGATATTGACTAAAAATTCGATAATTATTTTTTTGTTGTTCTATTTTGTGACTAGCATCATCTATAATGATATCAAATTTAATATCTTTTAATTTATCATGTATTAAAATTTCATTTTCACAATCTATCTCGAAAAATGTAATTCTTTCATGTTTTGATAAATCATCTATGATATCTTTTGGTATTATAGGTTTAAATTTATGAAAAGAATGGCCATTGTCTACTATAAAATTATCAATACCATATATCATTGAATTTTCAAAATAATACTCCCATAATTTTAATGAATTACCAAATAAAACCCCTAACTCTAAGATATTCATTTTATTTTCTCTAATATGTTGAAATAATTCTTCATATTTACCAATATAATTATGGTCAATTCCTTTATCACTATTAAAATTCTTATGTATATCTGTTAATCTCATATTATTTGATTTTTCTTAGTACTGCAACAAAATTACCTCCTTCTGAACTATTCCTGAAATAAGAAACCTCGAATTTATTCAACATATTAAACAAATCGTTTGGATTACAAACTTCATATGGTAATCCACCTAACCAATCTAATGCATCATGAAATTTCATCATTCCTCTGTTGTCAGGTATAAACCAATCATTACCACTTCCACCAAGATAGTTTAATAAATAATCAATTTTCTCATCTCTATCTAAACTGGCGAATTTTTGTTTTGTTTTTAGGTGAGTTAAATAAGTTGGTCCATCAATATATAACGCAACGTGAAAATACCCACCATCTCTAACGGCATTAGATGCAATATTAATGGCTTGAAACATATTACCAGTATGATGTAACACCCCCCAACTATATACTAAGTCATATTTATTTTCAATACCATCTAATACCGATTTATTAATTACATCCCATTTACTACTACCATTACCAAACTTATTTTTAGTTAATAATGTTGCATTATAAGAATGTTTATCAATATCAAGACTTGTTATACTTTTTGCACCTAATCTCTCAAAACAAACTGATGAAAGACCAGAACCAGAACCAATATCAATCACATCTAAACCTCTAATATCTAAATTAAAACTTTTATAGATAGAGTCTAAATCTTTTTTATGTCTCTCAATTATATCTTCATTCATAATCATATCTACATATGATTCCCAATTAAATCCAAATGAAAAAATTCCATTATCTTTTAGATTCGGTACTTTACTTTTTAATTCTTCAATATTCATAGTATAAAATTTAATTTTTCTTTGGAATAAATCGAAACACCAGGACCTGTTGGATATATTGTGTAATATGTTTTTCCTAACGCATCTATGTTTTTATTATAAATTGTTACGATATCATTTTTATCACGAAAATTTAATATATCAAAGTATTTTTTAGAATATTCCGAATTATTTTTTGTTTCAAATACTCTTAAATAATCTTCATTTTCTAAACCATCATATGTATCGTGTAACGCAACAATTTTTACTTTATCATTATCTAATAATTCATTTTTCAATTTTATTGCATCATGGTTTTTAGGTCCATCAATCATCGCAAAAATATTCTTATTTTTTTCGTTAACTATATTTTTCAAAATGTTCATAGAATTACCACAAATAAATTGAAAGTTGTTTTTTTTCACTTTGGAACCATAGCAATGTTGATTAATGTCAATGCCAATATATTCATCATCAATTAAATGTAAAAATTTTTCCGTTGATACTCCGTTATCAATACCAGATTCAACGAATAAATCACAATTTAATTCCTTATACAACAAGTACACAATATAGATTTCATTGTTAAACATTCCATTGTCTTTGTAATTAAAATTTTTAATACCGTTAACAAATTCTTGAATGTATTTTTCAACTAAAATATTCATTTTCTTTTATAATTTTCATTTATTTTGTAGAAACTATCTTTAGTGACATTAAAATCTTCACTTGACCACAATTTGAAAGGACCTGATTGCAAATATTTAATATAATCCAAATCTTTCTGATTTTCATCAAAACATTTAATTTTACCAAATCTATCAATAAAATTTTTCAATGGAGTTACATTACTTGTCCCATTACTTTTAAAATGAATTATTTTGCTGTTTTCATAAACTGCAGAATCGGCACAAACCTCTCTTTCGTCCATGGATAAGAAATTATAATTTTTCATGAATTTTTTATCATTAATTACCATATTCATCGCTGGTGTTTCATGTGGTTTTGGTCTCTTCATTTGAAATAACATATTTTTATTTTCAATCCATTTATTGAGGAAATTTTTGGATTTTTCTCTATGATTGAAAATGGATAAACATGCAATGTGAAGTATTAAAATTCCTGATTGACTAATATGAGACCCTTCAGACATTTCAACCAATTGTAAATCATATTCTGGTTTTATAATATCATATATATCTTTTAAAACCACAGTATCCGAATCTATCATCACTATTGGTTCATTCACATCAACAGTATCAAAAAGTTCTTTAAGATACTCTGTTTTTAATTTAGTTGTTTTATACCAACCATTAGAGTGGACACCAGTGTATTCATCTTTGGATAAATCATCTAAATACACAATTTTATCTGATTTATATAGATAATTTTTATAATCATCCAAGTCAACACCAACAATATAAATCTTATTGATTTTGCTAGTGTCACAATTATCAAATAATGAATTTAGGAATACATCTAAAAACGGGAAGTAAGTTTTACTTGCAATTGTTAAAATATTGTATTTCATTAGAAACCTAATTTTTCACCTTTATTATATGGAAATTTATTATTTTCGAGATAATATTCGAGAGGATATTTGTATGATTTGTTTTTCAAATCAACGTGTAACCAAAGAAACTCTTGAACCAATTTTTTATCTAAAAATGGGTATCTGACTTCGATTCCATATGACCCTCCAACATATTCTTCTTTAGAGATATATGATTCCATGGTACTACCAAAGAAACTATTCCATGGAAATATGGTTGACAAATCTTTTGGAAATAAACCACCAAAGTTTGAATGACTATATATTTTTCTTCCTCCGAAGCCGTAATCGGAATATATTTCATCAGGTCCAACACCACTTAACATTATTTTGTACCCATCCTTTCTTGCTTCACTACAAATGTAACTTAGATGTCTTGAACCACCATCGTCAGTTAATGATAGATGAAATTCATTATAGTTAGATGATGATGAACATATAGTATATTTAAACTCTTCTGTGTTTGTTTTAATATAATTGATTGTATTCATTAATTCACTATCTTGTTTACTTAATATAGTAAATTCAATATTTTTTTTGTTTAACAATAAAATTCTTTCTAAAATTATTTTTTCATTTTCCGTACCTCTCAAAGTAAATGTTTTGAAATTAATATTTTGATTTATTAATTCAGAACATATTGCACCTGAATCATACCCACTTGATAAACCAATAAAAAGTTTTTCTCTTAAATTGTCAGTTCTCTTCTTGATAGACTCTTGAAACGCAACCATCCAATCATCCATATTAGTCTTATGTTGATTGGACACATCAAATTCATGTATGTTGAATGTTCTCAATATTTCTTTGGTCTTATAATCAAATACATATGTTTTATTTGGTAAAACCTTTTTTACATCAGTGAAATTCAATTTATATAATGGTTCACTATAACTTGCAACACCTAAATTCATATTATCATCCACAGAATAAAATATCGGTTTTGTCCTAAAAATGTCAGATGACACTATGATGATATAATTTTTCATATCGACTAATACAAGTGCAAACTCACCATCTAAATATTTTGTGAACTCTTCACCATATTTTTCATATGCAACAATCAAAGATTCACCATCACTTACAAAATCACCAAATTCTTTGTGGTTATATATTTCACCATTGTAAATACAAACTATGTCATCTTTAACAAAAGGTTGTGGTCTAACTTCACCAGTGATTGATAATAGATTATGGATATAAGTGTTACCCCATATTGTTTCTTGTGTTGTCAAATCAGGACCTCTAAATTTTGTGACACGATTTATGTAATCTAAATCAGTCACTTGTTTTGTTGAAAATATAAAACTACACATATTAATATTTTAAATGTCTTCCTTGGTCAATAAAATATTCATTACCATTGTTTTTTCCTTCCATAGAAAAAATATTCGCATAACCTTTCAATATATTTATTTCATCAATCATTTTATGTTTCCAAACACTGAATGGAAAACTAATTTGGTCTCTACTACTAAATCTATTGATTTGTTCGAACCATGTTAATTGTAATTCTTTTACTTTATGTGTATTTTTCACAATAAAAGTGGGCATTTCAAATAATCCAAATTTTTGTGGAAATCTAATTTCTTTATAATAATTTAATTGTTCTGTCAATATTTTTTGTGAATCCATTCTCCATTTTATACATGAGTCCAACTCATCATACACACAATTTCTATCAGGATGTTTGAAAACATATAACGATGAGTCTCCATATTCATTCAGAATATTTTCAGGGTCAACTTTCAACTGATGATTACCATCCATCCATATAATATATTCGTAATTTGGAAACATGATGGTAGATAATAGTTTATATGGTTTAGCGTTTCGTCTGTGTTTAAAGTTATCTATAGATGAAAAATTAAATATGTCGAATTGTTCCCATATTTTAACGGTTTCTTTTTTATCCACAAAGGCGTAATAATCACAATTATCATATTTTTGTGGTGGGTCAATTAACTTATCTTTACTATTAGTTATTGATGTAACAACTAAAAATTTTTTCATTGATTTAATTTTTGATAGAGATTATTTTGTCGTTCTTGTTTTTCTATTGTTTTATTGTGTATTATACAATAATCGTCATGTTCAATATAAGCAATTTTATTGACATTTGCATCTATTCTTTCATGAATTTTATTTATCCACTTAAGATTTGATTTATATACTCTTCCTTGAAAATCGGGGTAGTTGATTCTACCTAATGAGTCCATATTCCAATTCCATTTAATCAAA
>JACCDG011117506.1_pt1 | contig 11575 bp, 13 predicted proteins | sample 7442471 | NCBI WGS metagenome assembly JACCDG01 (sample SAMN15323444, study PRJNA562643) | freshwater metagenome | isolation source: river surface water | place: USA:Blue River Watershed | collected 2017-08-17
TCCTGAGTCCTGAGTCCTGAGTCCTGAGTCCTGAGTCCTGAGTCCTGAGTCCTGAGTCCTGAGTCCTGAGTCCTGAGTCCGTCATTTTGCTTTCACCCTATCTCCAGCACCTTTGCCGCCTACTGTCATCAATATGTATTTGAAGTACTGAGCGAGTGTCAAATTTTGCAGCATCTGTGCATCTATCTCTGCCAACAGCTTTGGCGTTGACATGTCTATGTTGCTGACCTGTGCCAATCCAGTGATACCGGGGCGGGCATCGAAGACACCACGACTGTAACGTTCGGCAATCAACTCGGTTTGATTAAACAAGCAGGGGCGTGGTCCAACCAAACTCATTTCCCCTTTGAGCACATTACAAAGCTGTGGCAATTCATCAAGTTTGGTTCGCCGCAAAAATGCTCCAAACCGCGTGATTGCTGATGCATCAGCCAAATGGGAAGCTACAGAGGCAGTGTCTGGTCGCATAGTACGGAACTTGACCAAGGTGAATGGCCTTTGATCTCGACCAACCCGTTCCTGGCGGAAGAGTGGCGACCCCGTATCAAACAGACCCAGCACATAGATGGCAAGCAGCAATGGGGCTCCAAGCACCAGCCCCGTTATAGAAAACACCAAATCCAATAACCGTAACATCACAACCTTTGCTGAACCGCTCTGCGCAGCCCCTCATCTACCGACACCGGCGGTTTCCAGTCAAGCAATTCACAGGTCTTGCTAATGTCCACCTGCAATGAACCCAGCAATCGCTGGGCTACAGCTTTCTTGCCAAGCAAACGGGCGGCAAAGACTAAAAGACTTACAGGCACCGGCAACAAGCGTGCCGGTCGGTTCATGGCCTTACCCATTCTTTGTAGCAACTCCGTTGTGGAAAGATCTTCCCCATCACTCACAAGAAATGTTTGATTCGCTGCTTTAGGGTGTTGCACACAAGTCAGAATCAAATCCACCAGGTTATCCAGCGCCACCAAACTGCGGCGGTTTTGAGTAACAGCACCCAAAGGCAAGGGTAAGCCGCGCCGCACCCAAGCCAACAGGCTGGCGAAATTCCCTTTAGCACCCCGCCCATACACCAAAGGCGGCCGGATGATGACAACCTCCATCCCCGTTTCTTTCGCAATTTGCAACAATCCAGCCTCGGCTTCAGCTTTGGATATTCCATAAGCATCCTCTGGGGCCGGTGCGTCGTCTGCCTTAAACGGGTGCCCCAGCAAAGGGGCCTCACCATTGACCTTAATGGAACTGACAAATACAAACCGCCGCACACCGGCCTGCGCAGCTTGTCGTGCCAAGTTCAAAGCACCCTCTACATTGACCAATCTAAAAATTGCAAGCGGATCTACTTCCGTTTCATTCAATACGCGAGTTCGAGCTGCACAATGAATTACGACATCAATTCCTGACAAGACCTCTTGCCAGTTAGTTTCAGCCACCAGTGACGAAATAATTACGCAACTGTCTGGGGCATAGCCGCAAGTTTTTGCCGCGTCCAAACTTCTGAAGACAGGAGCCACCAATAAATCTCGTTGCTTGGTCATAGCCAAGATTGCATTGCCCACAAAGCCACTAGCGCCAGTCAGCAGAACTTTCATGACTCAGACAAATAGATTCATAACGTATATTTATATGGAATATAACGGCCATGCTTAACGATTAGTCCAGCGTTTTATGAAATATCGAGACATACTGCTTATGTGCCAATAAAGATGCTTCATTTTTCGATGGCTATCGCGGCGAGCATCGTGAACTATCGAAACATTTGGACACGCCAAAATGACAATATTGCTCTGCCAAAGGCGATTGCAAATGTCAACATCTTCGTAGTACAGGAAGAATTTCTCATCGAAACCATTTACCTTTCGATAGGATTTGGCTTGGAAGAGCATAAACATACCGGCGACCCAATCAGGTGGAAATGGTTTTCCATCTACGGGAACCGAATAACGACCACTATCTTTTCCAAAAAGTTTTCTTGTGAGAGACCAGATGGTAGGGAAGTGACGCCAACTATCTTCGTGCCGACCGCTTGGTGAGTCAACACGAGGCGCAACCATTCCAACCCGCTCATCCACCATGGTGGTTAAAAGTTCTGGGAAAGGATTTTTTTGAAAATATACATCTGGATTCAATGGGCAAAAATAGCCTTCTCGGCAATGTTTAAATGCAGCATTATGATTTTCTGCAAAGCCTTTAGGGCGCCCGTTTTTAATAATTGTAATTACTTCATCATCTGGCAATTCAAGAGACTCCTCGATGTTCAATGTAACAATGATTTGTCCAATCTCCGGAAATGCCAACAGCTGTTCAATTAACCGCATCACCATCGCCCCATGCCCATGGCTGACAATTGAGACGGCAATCAATTTGAGTCCTCTGTTAAATAGGAAATTTTCATTTTTTGCAGGAAAACATAAATAATTAAATATGCCATTTCAAGACAACTGGATATAAATTCACAACCACTTCTGACTAATTAAAAAACCAACCAATCCATATGCCGGTAGTGATCACTTTTCACGCCTTTACCCCACATATCCGGCAAAATGACTTTTTTGTCCTCATGACATGAGGCGACAGCCGCCCACCAGCTAAGAGTACTGTTCGCAATCACATAGTTTCGGTAAGACGCCATTCTTCCTAGCAACTCGAAAGGTTTCAAAGAGTCAGATGGAACCACTGAAACATCCGTCATCTGGCTGAACGTTTCCGTTGCCCACGGTTCGTCATCCGTGTATACCTCAAAACGAGGCACTCCTAACTCTCTTCTAAAATGCTCAAAAGCAGCCTCATAGTAAGATAGCGGAGCAACCATTTGTTGCTTAACGAACCAGTGCCTGTTCGTGAGGTAGTCACCTCGCCGCACATGCACGCAAACACAATCGTTACTCACACGATGGTCGTTATGCGTCTGCAAGTGCCTTCGTAGATTCTGAACAAAGCCCTTATTCAGGTAGTCGGCTCTCTGCCAGAATCCATCAATAATTACCCTCGGCATCGTACAAACATCGGCCTTGCTGTTCTCAAAGAGATACTCCGGTCTTATCCAGCTTGGCACTTTAATTCCGAGCTTATGATAGGCCCGTTCTATAACGCGTTTGACTTTCAAGTCAAACCATCCCAAGCGCACTCTGGGTAATGATTCGATGAGTTCAGCAACCGCCAACGTTTCATGCGCTTTGGCGGATTTCGTCAGGAACGAATCATCCACCTGTAACTGCCCGCCAATCTGATGCTGCAAATTTAAGCCATACTGCAACTGGAAGAGCTGATTTCCCAGACCACCGATCAGTCGGACAATGATGAACCGGCGAGTCATTACCCTCATTGTCCAGCGAACGGCTTGCGAAACACGAAACAACCACAACCGTAGTCGCTTCTCTGAACATCCAACTCGCTCGCGTGCCGTGTAAATTTATCCGAGTTGCTGTCATTCAAGAACGAAAACTCGATCAGTTCCAACCCTTTAAATAGTGACTTCACCCTGGCTAGATCGTAGATACGATGGCCATTAAAACGAATTCTCGCCCTTTCGGCAACCGGAACGACTATAAGCAGGTAGCCGCCGGGCGCGAGGACACGCTGTAGTTCCTTGGCTGCGAGCAAATCGCCCCCAGGGTTTATTGGGTCACCATATCGACCGAGGCCAATATGCTCAATGACATGCATGCAGGAGAGTGATGTAATTGAGCCATCCTCAAAACTAAGCTTAACCAAATCCTGGCTGCCGCATGTCAATCCCGGCAACTCGAGATGTGGGGTGCGGTAATCGTAATGTTTAAATGGCACAAATGCAGATGCAATTCCACAGAATATGATCGAACTGGAAATATCGACATGCTCTTTCGGTGCCAATTCTTTTAAGACTCTGGCGGCCCATGCTGTGTGGTAAACATAGTGTGCATCAAATCCCATAACTGCTGTTCGATCGGTCAGCATTGGCAACAGATCAGAAAATCGGCAATCCCATTCGTCGACTTTTCTTTTAAAACGTACGTATTCCAACAAAAAACGTGGAATATGGCGAATATTTAAAAGAAGGTGCAAAAATTTATCGAATCGCATGTCTCAACCATCTATAAAAAACGGCGCTTCCCAGAAGTTGTATACCGGAAATCGAGCACCAAGCCAGGGCCCCAGCTACAAAGGGTGCCGCTGCTCCTAAGCCAATCAGAATCGACAGCACTACAACTAGGGTAGAAAAATTGATAAATGCTATCAGCCGATCCCGACCCTCAACTACGAGGCGCATATAGATCCCGTGATAGACCGCGTTAATCAAAACAGCAAACAGAATGCCATGAAACAACCAACGGGCATTTTCAAGATAGACTTTGGGAACCGAATAAAACCCGAGAATTTGATCAGCACAGAGGGCTGCGATCAAAAGTAATGGCGCAAGCACCCCCCCTAATATGAAGGCCTGCTGCCACATGGCTGCACCAGCAGATTGTGGATTTAGATTGATTTTCTTGGCCAACGCTGGAAATAACGCCTTAGTTATAGGGTACTGGAGTTGTAGAAAATAGAGACCAATTGTCACAACTGCGGAGTAGATGCCAAACGCCTCGGAAGTCATCAGACTTGGCATGACAAGTCGGTCTAGACTAAATACCAAAACACCCAGACCAATAGCCAAAGAAATTAAGCCCGACTGCTTTACAACTGAAATAATTTCTGCCCACCTGCAAAAGGCTGTTAATGGCACTTGTGCGGTTTTACCATTCATCCACAGCTCGAGTCCTGCCACCATCAGGAAAGCCAAAAAATAGATCTCCGGCAAATTCGATATGAAGACCACCATGGTCAGAGCCAATACATTTTTTAACAATACAAAAGACACCCAGCGGAGGTTCTGCTCAACCTGCCGGCCAACCGCCATCAAGTTAGTGTAGTAAAAATTATTCACAAGATTAAAGCCAAATAACCCGAGAGCCATTAGCAAGAGATCCCAACGTTGATAAATGGTAGGAAAATCAGAAATTACCCAACTGAGTACCAGTAGCCCAGTGAAGGTCACCAAGCTTCCTGCTAGCACCAAACTTAACAGTGTGCTTCTAAATTTTAAGAATAAATTCGAAGGAGCATCTTGTTTATGATACTGTGCAATATAGATTTGAGAAATGCCCATCTCTAGGACCATGAGGCCATTCATGATTGCCAGGTATGTAGCCACCTCTCCCCATTGCGTCATACCCAACCATTTAACATAAAGTGACAGCGAAAATATGTTAATTAGACCGACCAAGCCTGTGCCGATATAATTTGCGACTATATTCTTGAATGTCATTTAACTCCTAAAACACCCTTGCCAAACATCGCAATTCGACGTAAGCAGATTTAACACGCAGTTGTTTTTTCTTCCAGGAAACTCGCATAAGCCAAGCCAATGCCATCTCTTAGTGATGTCCTAGCAGACCAACCTAAGGAGCACATTTTTGCCACGTCCAAAAGTTTACGCGGAGTGCCATCAGGCTTGCTAGCGTCAAACACTATCTCACCTTTAAATCCCACGACATCCATTACTGTTTGAGCCAACTCTCGAATCGTCACATCTTGTCCCGTTCCCACATTGAACAATCCATCTTGAATTTCGGCGCGTTCCATCAAAAAGACGCACGCATCGGCCATGTCTTCCACATATAGAAATTCTCGCATTGGCTTGCCTGAGCCCCAGACCACATAACTCGTATCCCCACGTAGCTTGGCTTCGTGCGCCTTGCGTATCAACGCGGGCAACACATGGCTGTTGTTGAGATCGTAGTTGTCATTTGGCCCGTACAGATTAGTGGGCATTACTGACACGTACTGTGTACCGTACTGTCGGTTGTAGCTTTCACAGAGCTTGATTCCTGCAATTTTTGCAATTGCGTAAGGCTCATTGGTTTGCTCGAGTGGCCCCTTCAGCAAAGACTCTTCACTGATGGGTTGAGAGCAGTCGCGCGGATAAATGCAGCTGGAGCCCAAAAACAGCATTCGTTTCACACCCGCTTGCCATGCCGCGTGGACGATATTGGCCTCCATCATCAAGTTTTGATAGATGAACTCCCCCCGGTAGGTGTTGTTCGCATGAATCCCCCCCACTTTGGCCGCCGCAAGGAATACGTACTCTGGTTGCTCCTGCTGCAAAAACTGTTCGACTGGCAACTGGCGCGTTAGGTCCAGCTCTGCGTGGGTACGAGTCAACACATTGGTATAGCCCGCAGCCTTAAGACGCCGCACAATGGCCGAGCCCACCATGCCACGGTGTCCCGCCACATAAATTTTTGCATGCTTATCCATGCACTTACTCGTGATAGTCCGGGGTACTGAAACCGTGCCGCCTGACCAATTCATCACGCTCTGCGGCCTTGAGGTCTTCCCTCATCATCTCGCTAACCAATTCGTGGAAGCTGATTTTTGGTGTCCAGCCCAGCCTCTCCTTGGCCTTGCTTGCATCGCCTAGAAGTGTTTCAACCTCAGTCGGACGGAAATAGCGGGGATCCACTGCAACAACGCATTTGCCTCTGGCATCAAAACCCTTCTCATCGACACCTTGGCCCTCCCAGCGAATGGAAAGTCCAATCTCATGCGCAGCTACATTCACAAATTCACGCACGCTGTACTGAACACCTGTAGCAATCACGTAGTCTTCTGGAGCGTCTTGCTGCAGCATGAGCCATTGCATCTCTACGTAATCTTTTGCATGACCCCAGTCCCGCTTGGCATCTAAGTTGCCAAGATATAAACAGTCTTGCAAATCCAACTTAATGCGTGCCAATGCTCGTGTGATCTTGCGTGTAACAAAGGTTTCACCACGTACCGGACTCTCATGATTAAACAAGATGCCATTGCATGCATACATGCCATAGGCCTCACGGTAGTTGACCGTGATCCAGTAAGCGTAGAGCTTCGCTACGGCATATGGCGATCTGGGATAAAACGGTGTTGTTTCCTTTTGTGGAATCTCCTGCACCAAACCGTAGAGTTCCGATGTCGAAGCCTGATAAAAGCGAGTTTTCTTTTCAAGCTTGAGAATCCGAATCGCCTCAAGAATGCGTAGTGCCCCCAAGGCATCAGAGTTGGCTGTGTATTCAGGCTCCTCAAAGGAGACTGCTACGTGAGACTGGGCAGCGAGGTTATAGATTTCATCTGGTTGCACTTGCTGAATGATCCGTACTAAGCTTGACGAGTCAGTCATATCGCCATAGTGAAGGATAAACTTGCGCCCAGTATCGTGAGGATCTTGGTAAAGATGGTCGATGCGATCTGTGTTGAACAATGAAGAACGACGCTTAATGCCATGCACTTCGTAGCCCTTGCTGAGCAAAAGCTCAGCAAGGTAAGAGCCATCCTGCCCGGTTACGCCTGTTATTAACGCGACTCTCTTCACAGTTTGAATCCAGCAGCCACAGCATCGTTGTAGAACATTTTCACTGTATCCAATGAATAAGTGTCCAAGTCATAGCCAACCAACGAAAGTTTCTTCAGGATATCGTTCGTCACCGTAATCACTTGGCAGCCCACATCATCGGCCTGGAAAATATTCAGTAGTTCGCGCGGGCTGGCCCAAATCAGCTCCGCAGCAGGTGCCACCTTCAGCATTTCTACGGCTGCGGCCATCATGGGCACGGGGTCGCGACCAGTGTCGGCAATACGACCAGCAAAAACTGATACATAGCTTGGGACCGTGGGGTTCAAAGCCGCCACCACATCACGCACTTGTGCAAGGGTCATGATGGCAGTAACATTCATCTTCACATTCTGAGTGCCCAGCTTTTTTACCAGTGAGTAGCAAGTTTCTTGCTTGGTATTAGTCACGGGAATCTTGACGTACACGTTCTCGCCCCAACTGGCGATTTCCATGGCCTGACGCTCCATCTCTGCGAAGTCATCAGAAAACACTTCGAATGAAAGTGGCTTATCTTTAATGTGGGTAAGAATGTCTTTGCAAAACGCACGATAGTCGGTGATCCCGACTTTTTTCATTAGGGTTGGATTCGTGGTCAGTCCTTTGATGTAAGGCTTGGCATACATTTCTAACATGCCTGCCTTGTCTGCGCCATCCGCAAAAATTTGCACTTTGAGGTCTTCAACTTTTTTCATGTCATCTTCCAAGAATAATGTCTGCGGCCTCCTTAAGATTCCGCACACGGTGATTGAACTTTTCCGGCTGCTTTTCCGCATAGCCGTAATCTATAAAAATAGTCTTGCAACCTGCCCGCTCGCCAGCCTCAGTGTCACGCCATCGGTCGCCCACCATATAACTGGCAGAGAGATCAATGCTATGCACTGCAGCCGCAGCCAGTAGCGCCCCTGGCAAAGGCTTGCGGCAACTACACCCATCACTACTGTCGTGGTAGCAGGAGCGGAATTCATCAATTGGCAGGCATTCCCGCAAATGCTGATTGATCGCCTCCACATCAGCTCGCGGTGTGGTTCCTCTTGCCACATCGGGCTGGTTGGTTACCACAATCAACAGCCAGCCCGCTTTATGCAGCGCTTGCATGGCCTCAGCCACGCCGGGCAAGACTTCTAAGGCGGCCAAATTGGCGGGCGGATAGGGCTTGCCATCGCGCACCACAGCGCGATTGATTACCCCATCCCTATCCAAAAAGACCGCCCGTTGCAAAAGTGTCATTGCGTTATGCCGCCTTACTTCACCGCAGATTCCCATTTGGTCTGATTCACCTTGAGCTTAGGGTGCGACACCAGCAAGTGCCAAACCACTGCCTGAAACGCTTCAGAGTGCGGGGTAATAGTCTCCGGGTTGACCGTAGGCACAATCACACATGCATCTGCAGCCTGAGCGGTGTAACCACCATCTCGACCCACCACTCCGGTCACCTTGGCTCCGATGGATTTAGCCAACTTAATGGCTTCCACAAGGTTGGGGCTGATGTTCTTTTCCAGGTTGCCGCCACCTACTGAAAAAATGAACAATGCATCTTTAGCCTGAAGTTTGCTGATCCTGAGCCACTCCACAAACACGCTGGCCCAACCCTCGTCGTTGGTGCGGGCGGTCAGTTCCGACACATTGTCGGTTGGTGCATACGATTCAATCCCCACGATCTTGCGGAAGTCATTCACCGCGTGCGAACAGTTGCCAGCACTACCACCTACACCAAGAAAGAAGATCCGGCCACCATCTGCCTTGACTGTTGCCAGTAAGTCGGCCATTTTCTCGATCGCAGCCACATCCATTTTTTGGATGATCTCGACCGCTTCCTTCATATGCTGTGCTGCATAACTCATACCTTCTCCTTGGTTAAAAAATATTCTTCAGCTTCTTTCAAGCCGCTATGAGATCCGATTTCGTAAAAGCGCTGATGCATTTCCAAACCAGCCAGGAGCCCCTTAACCGACAAGTCTTGGTAGACAGTCGCAAGGTCAAATGGTCCGTCATTTGGGTAAGGGTCAAATATGCTGGCAGACACAAGCCCGAGCCCGTAATCGATGTACGCCATTTCGGGTCGTGGCGCACGCTTGTTGTATTCAACAAGTTGGCCATCAACAAACAGCACATTGCTTTTGTCCCAACGGTCTCCGTTCTTCAAAACCGTCATTAACGCTGGTTGACCACTGCGGACATACGCGTCCTGCACTGTTGAAAAATTCACTGGCAAATAAGAATCCCCGTAAAGCACAAAGAAGTGGTTTTCCAACAAAGGCAATGCTTTTTTTAACGCTCCACCGGTTCCTAGCAACTCGGAACCATCGAACGAATAGCGTACCTGCAAGCCATAACGCTCACCGGTACCGACCACTTCCTGAATCATCTCGCCCAGGTAACCCACACACAGCACAACATTGCGCACACCTTGCGCGTACAAATACTCCAATTGCCGCGCAATGAAGGGTTTTCCAGCCACATCGACCAAAGCTTTCGGGATGGTTTCTGTTATGGGGCGAAGCCGTGTCGCTAAACCACCGGCCAAAATGGCTACTGGAAACAAAAGGTCACTCACACTCAAGATGACATCACCACCTTGCTGCCTTCAAAGTCAAACTTGAAGCGCACTTCTTCCAGGCCTGCATGCGCCATGACGTGACGGAGCTTGTTGCGGTCATGGGCCATAAACATGAGAAAGCCTCCGCCACCTGCACCCACCAGCTTGCCGCCCACAGCTCCGTTTTTCATACCCAGCTCGTACCACTCATCAATCTTTGGATTGCTCATTCCACCCGAGCGACGCTTTTTGTGCTCCCAGTGCTCGTGCATCAACTCACCGAACAGCTGCGTGTTTCCATTGACCAGGGCATCTCTGCTCCGGTAGCCCAAATCTTTGACGTAATGTAGGTTGTTCAGCATGTCAGCATCGTTCTGCTGAGACTTGACCTTCTGGTCTTTCAAGATGCCGCTAGCACTGCGTGAAAAGCCGGTGAAGAAGAGCAGTAGGTTATCTTCTAGGTCAAACATCGTGTCCATGCTTATACCCAGAGGTTGTGCTGTCACTTTGTCGTCTTTGTGAAACGTAAAGCAAGTCACGCCACCCACGGCAGCAATGTACTGGTCCTGCTTGCCAATCGGCTCACCTAGTCTGTCTATCTCGATATGGCAAGCCAGCTCAGCCAATTCTTCCTGGTGCAGATGGCGCTTACGGTGCGTATACAACGCCTTAAGCAGCGCAGTGGTAAAGCTGCCAGATGAGCCAAGACCCGTGCCCGCAGGAATATCCGCCAAGGTGGTAATTTCCACCTGCGGGGTCTTGAACCCTAGCATCTGCAAGGCTTCGCGGATGATGGGATGCTTGACTTCAGCAATCTGCTCCACATGCTCCAACTGTGAGTACTTAAGGTAGACGCCCTCCGTAAACGGCCTCATGACATTGACGTAAACATACTTGTCAATAGCAGCAGAAACTAAAAATCCTTCGTGCTCTCTGTAATACGAAGGAAGATCAGTACCACCACCACCCAAAGTGATGCGAAGCGGGCTTCTAGCAATAATCATCAGTGTTGCCTTAGTTTTGAATTGACTGCAATGAAATTTGTTGTGAGATACACTTCATCAAGTTCGCGATATCGCCGAATTTCCTCCAAACCCAGAGGAGTAATTCGGTAAATTAGCCAACCTAAATTTTTGAAAAAATAGTAAAAATCCTGGAAGTTTGTTCTTGTGTCCAGATTACATCCGCCAAACTCGAATTGAACAACTCGCACACTTTCGACCGCCTCCCCAAAACCCTTTAAAGCCGCCAACTCAAAGCCCTCTATATCGAGCTTTACCAAGTCAACGATTCGCCTATTTAGAACCTGTTGCCAATAGGTTTCGAATCTTATTGTTTGAATTTCCTCTGCACATTCCATAGAAATTCCAAAATGATTAAGCCGCCTATTTACCAGACTACCCATTCCCGAACCAGGGACATCTGAGTACAGTATTGCTTCACCCTCAGAGTCTGATAGCGCCAATTTATTTAAATGAATAGATGAGTCATTTTTAAAAATATCTATTAATTTTAGGCTGTTAACTTCAGTCGGCTCAAATATGTGAATCTCAATGCCAGGAGAGTAATTCTGCAATTCTTTTGAATAGGCGCCAACATTACCTCCGACATCAATCGCCAATAACACTTGAGCTTCATTGTTACGCGCA
>JACCDG011294460.1_pt1 | contig 11572 bp, 10 predicted proteins | sample 7442471 | NCBI WGS metagenome assembly JACCDG01 (sample SAMN15323444, study PRJNA562643) | freshwater metagenome | isolation source: river surface water | place: USA:Blue River Watershed | collected 2017-08-17
CCAAAACAATTCCTTTGCGCCGCTGTCACCGGTTTTTTTGCCAAGATAAGGCCAGTCGGCAACGTCACCCGGCAAAAGCTCGAATTTACTCAAAAGCCGCGCCAGATAGAACTGGGGGTGTGACGCAGGTAAATCCTTCCATAGGCTTGAATCCAAATGCTTGTCCAGACCCGCCAAAATCACCTGTCCATTAGACAATTTTGCTATCGTATTCAAAAGATCGGCCGTGGCATGAACGCTGCCTGTAGAACCCGCCGCGATAATAGGGTGTGCAGGGGGATTGTTCGCCCAATACTCGGCTTGCCGCCGTAGCAGCAGCAGTTCCCTGCGCGCGGGGTCTATCAACTTGCTTTCTTCGAGCCATTTTTCCCAGCGCTCAGCGAAGTAATCTAGAAACAAGGTGATTTCTTGCCAATGCGCCGCGTAATCAATGTCAACAAGCGAGGAGAGTTTCGACCAAGGAATATCCTCGATGTAAATTTGATGTAGCAGATCGCCAAGGCTTTCGGCAAGGCCCCAGCATTGAGATTGGCTTAGTGTTTCCCCTTTTTGTGCGAACCATTCTTTGATCCATTGTGCCAGTATGGCGCTGCGTTCGAATACGGGAATGGAAGAGGGCAGCGATAAATTATCCATCAGCTGCAATTCCTCCCCGTCTATATCCCCAAGCGGCGTCAGTTTTGGCAACAGCAAGGCTTGTCTGCCGCTTTGTTGTAGAAATTCTTGCGCCAAGCTGCTGCAAGAGCGCCGATTAGGAAGAAGAATAACGAAATCTTCAAGCGCGATTCTTTTTTCGTCCGCCATTCTTATGACGCCAGCCGCCAGCGATCGCAGAAAATTCGCATGGGCGGGGATATTAAAGACTTTCATCGCCGGATTTTTTCCTGAAATGGCGTTCGGTGTCTTCCCGGTCTTTAGGCGTGCTGATGTGGAACCAATCAATGCCTTTTGCGGCGATTCCATACAAGCGTCCCGATTCCGCCGCCTTGTTATATAGTATATTCAAGGAATATTTTCCTTGGCGCGCTCCGTCAAATAGCCGGGGATGAAGAATTTGTGCGCCAATATAAATATGGCTTTTGCCCCGCTTAAGCCTTCCTTCGAGGCCTATGTCGAAATCGCCGGTCAGCTCCGTGTGTGTGCCGTCATTGGGCAGCAGCAAAAGCAATGCATCCATGCGCGTATCGTCCCAGAACTCAGCGGCTTTCTCAAGAATAGGCATGGATTTATCTACCCACAGCGAATCGGCGTTGACCGCGAAAAAAGCCTCGTTGTTGAAATGCGGTAGAATGTTTTGAATGCCGCCACCGGTTTCGAGGATTTCAGTCTCATGGGAAAGGGTAATCCCGGGGCTGTTTTTCAAGTGATTATGTATGATTTGGGCAAGATAATGCGTATTTACGACGATGTCTTTTACCCCCGCTTGGCGCAAATGATTGAGCGCATAATCCAAAAGCGGCTTCCCGGCGATTGTGACCATCGCTTTTGGAACATAATCCGTTATGGGCCGCAGCCTTGTGCCAAATCCGGCGGCCAGCGCGATGGCGCGGGTGATCTTTGCCGTCATGCCGCTTGCAGTCCAGGGATGTTCAGGCGCAAATGCTTTGGGGCGTGCTCGTCGAACCAATCGCGGATAGGTGCAAGCGCGGGATGCTCCAAACTTTGTTCTAAATACTTCAGATTGCGCGGAATATGTTTAAGATACTGGGCCTTGCCGTCGCGGATCTTCAGCCGGGCAAAAAGTCCCAAGATGCGCGCCGCGTTCTGCGCCGCCGCAACGGCATAAGAGGCGTAAAACGCCTTAGGGTCAATTTCTGGAAATGCCGCAAGGTAATCCTTAAGGCTTGCATCGACAATCGCGGGATCCACATTCTCGCGCGCGTTCTGCAAAAGCAGAACAAGATCGCATGTGACGGGTGCGAAGCAGGCGTCTTGAAAATCCAAAACGCCGCAAGCGGCGATGCCCGGCCGGTCCAGCCGCATCAGATTATGGAACTGGTAATCCAAATGCGCTGCATGCAGCGGCGCCGCGCGCATAATCTTGAACGCATCAACCCAAAGATCGATAAATTTTTCGCGGATAACGCGCGACAAAGCCTGCGGCTGGATAAAGGGGATGTACCATTCGATCAGCCAGCTGGTCAGATAGGTCAGCCGCGCATCGTCAAGCGGCGGCAATTTCCGCGCCATTTTATCGGATTGCTTATGCAGATGAATCAAGGTTTTGGTTGCCGTATTATAAAGTTCGGCGGCGCTTTGGCCCTTTGCGATGGCGTCGGCGAAACTGGTGTTGCCGAAATCCTCCAGCAACAGTAAGCCCTGTTTGGCGTCGCGGGCGTGAATTGCCGGAACCGACCAGCCGTAATGGCGGAATATTTCCGCTTTTTCGGCAAAGGCCCCGGTTTCCTCAAAAGGCGGCGGCGCATGCATCAGGATTGCTGTTTTGCCGCCTTGCGACAGGCGGTAATATTTTCGCGCCGATGCGTCTTGGTTCAGCGGGTCGATGCTTGTGTCTTTCCAGCCGGATGCGGATAAGAATCCCTGGGCTTTTTGCAGGTCTATTTGGGTCATAGTGAATTCCCTATGCGGATTTTCCAATCATTGCCGCCTTTTAGGGAAAGATTACGCGTCTCGGCATTGTCTGTAAAGCTTAAGCTAAGCGTCAAGCCAGAAGGCGGAATATCAAGCCCCATGCGATCCGGCCATTCGATCAGGGTGATAGAGTTTTCAAAGGCTTCGTCAAGGCCTAGCTCGGAAATCTCGCCGGCATCCTTGATTCTATAAAGATCGCAATGCCAAACCGGCCCGATTTTGGTTTCATAGGTTTGTACCAAGGTAAAGCTAGGGCTGGGGATGTCTTCGGTGACGCCAAGGGCACGAATCAGGGCGCGGCAAAATGTGGATTTTCCGGCGCCCAAATCGCCTTCCAGCAAAATCGCATCGCCGGGGCGCAAAATGGCGGAAATGCTGGCCGCGAGCCGCTCTAAATCCGCTAGTGATATATCGGTAAAATTCGCTATATTGGGCATAACATGATGCATAGCACAGGATTGAAAGACAAAAAATGCAAAACACGGATGTAGTTATTATCGGTGCCGGCCCGGTTGGGTTATTCGCTATTTTCGAATGCGGCATGGTGCGCCTGAAATGCCATGTGATCGACGCGCTTGATGCCGTGGGCGGGCAATGCACCGCGATGTACCCCGAAAAGCCGATTTACGACATCCCGGGCTATCCGCAGATACTTGCCGCCGATTTGATCGCGCAGTTGGAAAAACAGGCGGCGCCCTTTAATCCAGTCTATCATTTGGGACAGCAAGTTACCAAAATTTCAGGGCAAAGCGGCGCTTGGCAGATTGAAACGTCCAAAGGCGTTAAGGTTGCGGCCAAGACAATCATCATAGCGGCCGGGTGCGGCGCGTTCGGCCCCAACCGCCCGCCGCTTGACGGGATCGAGGCTTATGAAGGCAAATCGGTATTTTACCTGGTGAAATCGCGCGAAGCGTTCCGGGGCAGAAAGATCGTGATCGCCGGCGGCGGCGATTCGGCGTTGGATTGGGCTATATCGCTGCATGACATCGCCGCAAAGATTTACATGGTGCATCGGCGGGATAAATTCCGCGGCGCGCCGGAATCGGTGGCGCGTTTAAAACAATTGGCCGATGCCGGAAAAATAGAATTGGTTGTGCCTTATCAATTGGCGTCGCTGCAGGGCGCTGGCGGGCAATTGACCGGCGTCGGCGTTGAAACGCTGGACGGGCAAAAACGCATGCTGGATGCCGATTGCCTGTTGCCGTTTTTTGGGCTTTCGATGGATTTGGGGCCGATTGCGGAATGGGGATTGAATTTGGATCACAATCATATCGCCGTCGATCAGGCGACTTGTGAAACCAGCAGGCAAGGGATTTTCGCTATCGGCGATATCGCAAAATATAATGGTAAGTTGAAATTGATCTTGACCGGCTTTGCCGAGGCGGCCTCAGCAGCGCATGCCGCCTATAAGATCATCAATCCCAGCCAGGAACTGCATTTTGAATATTCGACCACCAAGGGCGTGCCAGGGGCGGATAAGGTGGCTTAGGCTAAGCCATTGATATTTTGTAATAGAATCCCAGATTGACAAAACTATACATGTTTCTATTATAGAAACAATCAATCGGGAGGAATTTAATGACCACACAACCAAAATATGGAGCAAGGCAAACTGGATTGCTCTCAGACATTCAAATTATCTATATTGATATCAACCCTTATCATAGCAGACCATACCGTGATCGATTGTCCGAAGCGGGTGCTAAACTGATTCATTTCAAGGATGCGGATGCAGCTCAAGAGGTTGTCGGTCAATTAAGCCAAGCAAAAGTTTGTGTCGTAGAGGCGGGATTCAATCCTAGCCATCCCGATGGAAATATATTCCACGGTCTAGGCGGCTATATAAATTTAGCATGGGTTCAAGCCAATGCTCCCGCGATCCAGGCTGCGTCTTTGAAAGTTGCCGTTCTTACTGGCAATCCGGTCAATGAAATTGGCCCCTATCTTCCAAAGACAGGCATTGCAACAGGAAAAATAACCGCATTCAATAAAATGGGTGTTTCGGCTAAAGATTTCCCCCAAAAGCTTGCGGAATTTTTGCGTCAGAGATAGGCCAGCGTTTTTAAGCTTGTTGTGAGCCTAGGCCGCCTTACTTTTCGCCGGTGCTACCGGAATTTTGCAGATAACCGTCGTGCCCTTGCCCGGGGTGGATGTTAGATCCACCGTGCCGCCATGCAGTTCGATCAGGGATTTCACCAGGGACAAACCAAGCCCGGCGCCGGATTTACGGGAATTGCCGCGTTCAAATTTTTCAAACACGCGTTCCTGTTCCTCGGGCGGGATGCCGGATCCCGTGTCGCTGACGGTGATCCAGATTTCCCTGCCTTTTTGTTCGCCCTTTAAGGTTATTTGCCCGCCGCTTGGCGTGAAATTCATCGCGTTGCTTAAAAGGTTGAACAAGACTTGGCGCAAACGGCGTTCGTCGGCGGCGATGGTTCCCATTTCCATCGGGCAATCGAAGTGGATTTGCAATCCTTGGCTCGCCGCCCTGTCGCGCACGAAATTCATGACCGAGGCCAGCATGCCATGCACCGAAAAACTGGAATATTGCAGGCTCATATACCCCGCCTCGATGCTGGCAAGATCCAATATGTCGTTGATAAGCGTCAAAAGCCTGTTGGCGGCGTCCAATATGCCTTGGCTGTACTCGCCCTGTTTTTTATTCATCTTGCCGAAATAATTGTTGTGCAGGATTTCGGCGAATCCGATGATCGACGTCAAAGGCGCGCGTAAGCCGTAAGACACGTTGGCGATGAATTCGGATTTCAACTGGTCGGCGGTTTCCAGCGCCTCTGCTCTCTCGCGCAGCGCGTTTTCCACCCGCGCCCGGTCGGTGATGTCGACATAGCTGAACAGCGATCCGCCGTCCGGCAGCGGCACGATGGCGTAATCCAGGATCGATCCGTCCTTGCGCTCCAAGCGCCCACGTTTTTCTTCGCGCTGGTTCAGGATTTGAATTTGCTTCTGTTTGTATTCCTGCCATCCGCTTTTCCCATCGAAATAATCTTTGGTTCCTTCTAGCACTTCGCTGATATGCGGTTCGTTTTTCAGCTGGTCGGCGGACAATTTCCAGATTTCGGCAAAGGCGGGGTTATGCAGCGACAATTTGCCGTTTTCGCTAAACACCGCGATGGCTTCGTAAAGATTGTCGATGGTTTCGCGCTGCACGGCGGACAGCATGCTGTGCGACGCCTCCAGCTTGAACCGGTCGCTGACATCGTCGAAAATGAATACCAGCCCGCCTAGCGGATGCGGCGTCACCATCATGCGCCAGGTGCGGCCGTCGGGCAGGTGCAGCAATTCGTCTTTCGCTTCAAGAAGGCCCGTGAAAAAATCGAGCCAGCTGCGCTTAAAGGCGGGGAAGTCTGCGACTTCCGGCAAAAGCCGCCGTTCGCGCAAAGATTCCATGACTTCGCCCAAATCCGGTTTGGTGTTGAGCCAAGTGGCTTCGAGTTTTAAAAGCTCGGAAAAAGACGTGTTGTAAAAACGCAGGCGGCGGTCGGTGCCGAAAATGGCGATTGCGGAATCCAAAGATTCCAAAAGCTCGCCTTGGGCCTTTTCCTGTCTTTCCAGCTCTTTTCTGATTTCTTCCTGGGTGGAGTAATCGAGCGCGCAACCGGCAAGGCCGGTGATGCTTTCAGGATCTGCCCCGGCGATAGGGGATTCAAAAATTTCCAGCAATTTGCGGCTGCCTTGCAGGACGACGGGATGCTTTTCATGAATCGCGCGCTTGTAGTTCAAGGCCTTTTGCGCCAGGATGCGTCCGTCCGCGCCCAGCGCGCCGGCGCCGATTTCGTATTTCTTCGCCATGCCGGGCAGGGTTGGGTCGCCTTCGACCGCTTGCTTGTACGTTTTGTTGCAATAAACGATGCTTAGATCCTGTGCGCGCTGCCAAACCGGAATCGGCAAACTGTCCAGCAAATTTTTAAGGCGCTTGGCTTCCGCGCCCATAGTGCGAGCTTCGGAAGAAAGCTTGGTTTTTTCACCCAGGGCCTCGGTTTCATCCCGGATGCGCAAGATGTCTGCCAGAAATGCGCCTTTATCGGTCGAAAGGCGAGAGCCTTGCAAGGTAAAATCGCGCTTGGTTCTTGTGCTGGGCAAATTCAGCCTAAATTCTTCGCCATTGACGCGCAATCCGCGCACCGCGGATTCCAGCTCGACCCGTGCCGAGCCGTCGAAAAGATTCAAAAGGTCGATCAGTCCGACTTTGCGGATCAACGCAGGTATAGCCAAAATTTCGTGCAGTTGACGGCTCGCGACTTCTTCGCCGCCATCGGCGGGCCAAAGCAACACCGCCTCTTCCCCTTGATTGAGCGATTCTTCAAGAATACGCGCGGATTTTTCAAGCTGATCGGCCCTTGCATGCGCTTGCCGCAATTTGGGGCGTATCAGGCCACGATAGGCGGCCGTAAATAACAATCCCCCGATCCCGACGCCTGCTCCCGCGCCGTAAAGAAAAATCAGACTTTCTGGGGGCAGGGCCATCGGATGATCCTAATACCGGTAATCTTCCGGCTTGAATGGGCCATTATCTGAAATACCAAGATATTCCGCTTGCTGTTTGGATAGCTTGGTCAGTTTAACGCCGATCTTATCCAGGTGCAGCCGCGCTACTTTTTCATCAAGCGCCTTGGGAAGCTTATAAACGCCGACTTTGTATTGGGCCGCGTTTTTCCACAATTCGATTTGCGCCAGGACTTGGTTGGTAAAGGACGTGCTCATCACAAAGCTGGGATGGCCGGTGCCACAGCCGAGATTGACCAGGCGGCCTTTGGCCAAGACGATCAGGCGCTTGCCGTCGGGGAAAGTCACTTCGTCGACTTGCGGCTTGATCTCGTTCCACTTCATGTTTTGCAAAGCGCCGATTTGAATTTCCGAATCGAAATGCCCGATATTGCAAACGATGGCGCGGTCTTTCATTTGGCGCATGTGATCCAATGTGATCACGTCGACATTGCCGGTGGCGGTGACAAAGATATCGCCCTGGCTTGCCGCTTCTTCCATGGTGGTGACTTGGTATCCTTCCATCGCGGCCTGCAGCGCGCAAATCGGGTCTATTTCGGTGATCAAGACGCGGGCGCCTTGGGTGCGTAAGCTGGCCGCCGATCCCTTGCCGACATCGCCGAATCCGGCGACCACGGCGACTTTGCCCGATACCATCACGTCGGTTGCGCGCTTAATGCCGTCGACCAAGGATTCGCGGCAGCCGTATAAATTGTCGAATTTGGATTTGGTAACGGAATCATTGACGTTGATGGCCGGGACTTTTAACAAGCCCTTTTTATGCATTTCGTGCAAACGGTGAACGCCGGTCGTGGTTTCTTCGGACACGCCCTTCACGTCCTTGATCAAGTTCGGGTATTTTTCATGCATGATGCGGGTCAGATCGCCGCCATCGTCCAGGATCATGTTTGGAACCCAGCCATTCGGGCCGTGGATGGTCTGTTCGATGCACCAATCATATTCGGCGTCGGTTTCCCCCTTCCAAGCGAAAACCGGAATGCCCTTGGCGGCGATAGCCGCCGCCGCCTGGTCTTGGGTTGAAAAAATATTGCAGGACGACCAGCGCAAATCCGCGCCCAATTCAATCAAAGTTTCGATCAGCACTGCCGTTTGAATCGTCATATGCAGGCACCCGGCGATGCGTGCGCCTTTTAAAGGTTTTGATGCGCCATATTCCGCGCGCAGCGCCATAAGGCCCGGCATTTCGGTTTCTGCAAGGCTGATTTCCTTGCGGCCCCAATCGGCAAGTTTGATATCGGCGACTTTGTAATCTGCGGTGACGGCTTTAGGGGAAGATATAGACATAAGTTTTCCTTTCTTGGCTTATTCTTCGTAAAATTTGTTGGCGATCAAACTGGACAAAGCCTGAATCAGGTTTTGCGCATCCTGCCCGGCGCAGCTTATTTCTAGCACAGAACCGGGCGCCGCCGCGAGGGTCAGAAGGTCCATCATTGATTTTCCGTCTACCTTTTGTCCACGATGCATCACCGTGACGCTGGCCTTGTACTGCTCCGTAACCTTGACGAACTTGGCCGCCGCACGGGCATGAAGCCCCTTGCTGTTGATTAAGGTAAAGTTTTGCCGCAGCGCGCAAGCCGCGTCGCCTGAAAAAGGCACATCCGCCGGCATTTCAAGACTTTTCCTGAAGCAGTTGGGTCGCGACATGGATATACCGCTTGCCCGCGTCCTGCACGTCGACGACAAGTTGTTTTAGGTCGGCGGATTTTCGGCTGCTTGCCAGCTTGATCAGCATGGGCAGATTCAATCCAGCGACTACCTCTATGTTTTGCTTGTCCAAAAGCGATATGGAAAGGTTGGATGGCGTGCCGCCGAACATGTCGGTCAAAACCAAAACGCCCTGGCCCAGATCCACCGCTTTGATATGGGATAAAATCTCACTGCGCTTTTTTTCGAGATCGTCATCGTTTGCAATCCCGATGGCCGCAATATGGTCTTGCGGGCCGACGATTTGTTCCAGCACATTCAGATATTCTTGAGCAAGCCCGCCATGGGCCACGAGTACAACGCCTATCATGGGCGGCATCCTACAAGAGCGGGATTTTTTATACAAGCCCTTATGCCGCGGGTAGCGTAATGCGCAGTTCCGCGCCAAGGATTTTGCCGCTGGCATCCATGCGGTTGCTAGCCTCGATCTTGCCGCCCATGGCGGTTATAATTTGTTTTGCGATAGAAAGACCAAGCCCCGAATGCAGGCCGAATTTTTCCCCCGAAGGCCGGTCGCTGTAAAACCGCTCGAATATCTTATCCAGCTTGGTTTGCGGTATGCCAGGGCCTTGATCTGTGACCGAAATGTCGATCCAGCCGTCCTGCGCCGAAACATGCACTCCGACAAGCCCGTCTTGCGGGCTGAAAGAAATGGCGTTTTCCAAAAGATTGTTTACCGCCTGGGTCAGGCGGCTTGGAATGCCTTCCACATAAAATTGGATTGTGGGATCGACGAATAAATCGACCGAAACAGACTTGCTGCGCGCCCGTTGGTCGTAATGCTGAACTATGGGCGCCAGCAGCGTCGTGACCTCGAACAGCTGCGCCTTGCCACGCGAAATTTCGCTGTCGATGCGCGAAGATTCGGAAATGTCGGTTATCAGGCGGTCTAGGCGCGTTACGTCATCCAGTATTATTTGCAGCAGCTGTTTTTGCTTTTTTACGTCGTCGATGCGGCTTGCGGTTTCGACCGCGCTGCGAAGGCTATTTAACGGATTCTTGATTTCATGGGCTACATCCGCCGCAAACCGCTCGATCGCGTCCATGCGTTCCCACAAAGCGTGGGTCAAATCGCGCATCGCCACCGACAACTCGCCGATTTCGTCATGGCGGGCGGAAAGATCGGGTATTTCGACGGCGCGGTTCTTGGCCATTCCCATCCGCCGCGCCGCGCCGGCCAGCTTTAAAACTGGGCGGGTAATAGTACGCGCCAAATACATTGACAGCAAGGCGGTTAGGCAAAGCGCTGCCAGGAAAACGCGGAAAATGGAAAACCGCACTTCGTGCAGCGCTTTCTCGATATGTTCGCCGTTTTGCGAAACCATCAACGCGCCCAGCACTTGGCGGTAATGCTGCACCGGTACGGCGGCGTAAAGAATAAGCTCACCTTTTCTGGGGCTTTTACGCAAGGCGGTGGCGGCATTGCCTGAAATCGCTTCTTGCACCTCGGGATAATCGAAAGCGGTTTGCGGATAACTTTCTTTATACGTCTTTACGTTGCCGGGAAGCGTCAGTTTTTGATCTAGCTTATCCATGATTTTCGATATATTCCTGCGGACCCAGGATTTTCCGGCGTGCGGGTCGCTTAGATCCTCGACTTGTACGATGCTGTTGCTGATCCGGCTTTTTTTGCCGCCCAAAATGCGGCTGTCGACCACCATCGCGCCTTCTTTGTCGAACAGCCTGGCGCGCGATTGCGTCGTAGCGACAAGGCGGCGTATGACTTCGCGCGCCGGCCTTTCGCGGATCGTCGCGCCCTCGTCGGGATGCGATTCGGCCGCGATTTCGCCCAAGGCGCCCGCGAAAATTTTGGCTTCTGTCGTCAACGCTTCAAGCTCGGACGCGATCAAGCTGTCGCGGTATTGGTCAAGGTATAAAAGCCCCACCAAAAGCGCGATCAAGGGAATGGTGTTAACCGCCAAAATATGCTTGGTCAGGGGGGATATCAGTTTCTTGCGCAGTTTTTTTTGCCTGCGCCTTTTGCGGCGGCTTAGCAAATGCCAAAGCCTTATCGCCGCCCCAATCCCAGGCGTCTGTGCTGATTTAAAGGAAAACCATTTCATAAAATATACTAGGCCGTGTCTTTGCCTTCTTCGCGGTAACGGTATCCGACGCCGTACAAAGTTTCGATCTGGTTGAATTCATCGTCCACATCGCGGAACTTGCGGCGCATGCGTTTGATGTGGCTGTCGATGGTACGGTCGTCTATGTAAATGCTCTCTCCATAAGCGGCGTCGATCAGCTTGTCGCGGTTTTTAACCATTCCCGGCCTTATCGCCAGGGCCTGCAGCAATAGGAATTCGGTCACGGTCAGATTGACTTCCTGGTTTTTCCATTCGCACATATGGCGTTCGGGATCCAGTGTCAAATTGCCCCTTGTTAGAACGCCTTCGGTTTTGGATTCTTGGCGGCTTGGATTTTTGGCGTTAAGCGCCCTGCGGCGCAGCAACGCGCGGATTCTTTCCAAAAGGACACGTTGGGGCACGGGTTTTCTGATAAAATCGTCCGCGCCGCTACGCAAGCCGATGATTTCGTCGATTTCTTCGTCCTTTGACGTCAAAAATATGACTGGCATCCCCGTTTGCTTGCGCAATTTCGAAAGCAGTTCGAACCCGTCCATGCGCGGCATTTTTATGTCCAGTATCGCGATGTCGGCAGGCTTGCTTTGTATGCCTTGCAAGGCGGACTCTCCATCGCCATAGGTGGCGACATCAAATCCTTCAAGCTGCAAGGCCATGGATAAAGAGGTCAG
>JACCDG010644698.1_pt1 | contig 11567 bp, 13 predicted proteins | sample 7442471 | NCBI WGS metagenome assembly JACCDG01 (sample SAMN15323444, study PRJNA562643) | freshwater metagenome | isolation source: river surface water | place: USA:Blue River Watershed | collected 2017-08-17
CGCTACGTCGCCGGAGATACCCGAAACCAGTTATTACATCACGGCTATCGGTACGCACATGGTTTATATGAGCAATTCCACGTCAACTGTTGCCGGGGTGACTGTTCAAGCTGAACGGTTGTCAGGGGAAGGCGGCGTAGCGTGGGAAGTGGCGTATAAGGACTTCTCACATACTGACCCGGAAGTAGGGGTTAGACAATGCTTTAGCCAGATGAGAAGTTTGTTCTGGCGCTGGCCGAGCGATCCCGGTTCAGACCGCTTGGATTTGGAAGCGGATAGACGCTGGCGAGTGGCTTTCGGTAATGCAGCCGTCGCCAAGTACACATTAGATGTGTTGTTCACTTACCATTCCATTACGTCAACTGTCAGCGGGGATATAGACGGGTCGGCAGGCGGTACAGTGACGATAGATTTGCACCGTACCAGCTCTGGCGAAAAGGTTATGTCAACCTCGCGGTCTGGTGATGGGTCTTACAGTTTTACATGGTATGACAACACCGAAGATGTTTTTGCGGTTGCGCGTGAAAGTTCCTCACTGTTGGGGCGTAGTGATGACGACACTGCTGTAATGGCGTAAGGGGGTGATGTATGGCGTTTGACATCACTTTACGCGATAACGGCTCTGGCTCGTTTGATATTTCGCTGGGCAGTGCACCAGACGCCCGCGCCCGCGTGTCCTGGGTGCGCTGGCAAGTACCTGCGGCGGCGGGTGGCGGGGGCGGAACCCTGTACACCCAATCGGTAGGCGGAACACTGACCATGTCCGGCTTGCTGGTGCGGACGGATAACAAGGTGCTCGCCGGGGCGCTGACGATGGCCGGAGCGCTGGTCAAACAAACCAGCAAATTATTAACGGCTGCCCTGACCATGAGTGGGGCAGTGCAAAAGCAAGGGCGCAAACTGCTGACAGGCGCGCTGACCTCCAGCGGCGCATTGGCGAAGCAAACAAACAAACTGGTAAGCGGGGCGCTCACGTCCGCCGGTTCGCTGGTTCGGCAGCCTAATAAAGTGCTGGCAGGTACGCTCACCAGTGCCGGGACACTGCTTAAACAAACGAATAAGGTGCTGGCCGGATCACTAACACCCAGCGGGGTTTTGGCAGCGGTTCGCACGGTGCTGCTGTCCATTGCCGGAACACTGACTATGAGTGGGGCGCTCCAGAAACAAACCAGCAAGATTTTGGCAGGGGCATTGACGAGCGCCGGTGCATTAACCCGGCAGGCTTCCAAGCTGCTAAGTGGAGCATTAACCGCATCCGGAGCACTGCTTAAAACCCCGCAAAAAGTATTGAGCGGTGCATTAACCATGAGCGGCGCATTAAGCAAACGGGCGAGCAAGCTCCTGACTGGCACACTGACAACCGCCGGGGCGCTGGCTCGATCCACCAGCAAAGGGGTAAGCGGCAGCCTGACTTCTTCCGGGGCGCTGCTGAAAAGCACAGCCAAAGGGTTAAGCGGTACTCTGACCATGTCGGGGACGGTGGCGGCTATACGCACCATCCTCAAGAGCGTGACCGGGACACTGACCATGAGCGGAACACTGACGCGCTCTGTAAACAAAACATTAAGCGGTGCGCTCACGATGGCAGGCGGGTTAATTAAGCAGTCCAACAAAGTGCTGACAGGGGCGCTGACTTCATCCGGGGCGCTGGCCAGCCTGAAATCCTACACCAAGAGCATCAGCGGGACATTGACAATGTCCGGCAGTTTACTGCGATCGACGGGAAAGGTAGTAGCGGGAACACTCACCAGCGCTGGAACTTTGAGCCGGAGGGTTGGCAAAACATTAAGCGGCGTACTGACTGCCAATGGTACGCTTTCCCGCCTGTCGAGCCGTGTGCTGAGCGCTGGGCTGACCATGAGCGGGAGTCTAACGCGGACAGCTTCAAAGGTGCTGACGGGCAGCTTAACGCTGGCAGGGGCTTTAACTACCCTGTTGAGTGGCAGTGGTGCGGTGTTTGTGAACGCGGCCAAACGGGTGCTGGGGGCAGGGGTATTCCGCGGCGTGACGGCGGCCAGCAGGCAGTTGGGAGCAAAGGTGTTTGGCGACCGGGGCAGTGTAACAGCAGTGGGCGAACAGGAAAGCATAACAGCAGCTGGGGAAAGTCATGACGACATTACGCCAGCAGATTTGTGAGGCAAGATGGCAACTACGAATCTGGTAACCCGCGAAACGGGAACAAACGACTTTATCACCATCGACATGACTGACGAGCTGTCGAGCGGGGAAACCATCAGCGGCACACCGACGCTGACACCGAGCAATGGGAATGTGTCACTGGTAGGCGGCACGGTAGCGGTGAGCAGTGACGGCCTGGCAATTTCAGGCCGCTTCCTGCACAACAGCGCGGGCTTCACCCGGGTGGATATTACATGCAGCACCAGTATCAGCGGGGTAGTCAAAAAAAGTTATTTCATCATCCGAACAGTTGATGCACCACCGGATGCCTAAAGAGAATAAGCTGCAATGACCACACCAGAATTCGTAGTCGAACGTCTGATAGAGGCCAATGATTTTATCCCGGTAGATGTCTCACCCCTGCTGTCCAGTGGAGAGAGCATCAGCGGTGTGCCCACCCTGACACCCAGCAATGCGCTGGTTTCGCTGGTGAACGGGACGGTGTCGGCCAGCGGGGGGACGATCAACGCACGCTTTTTACACAACGGCGAAGGGATGACGCGGGTCGATATTGCCTTTGGTACGAACATCTCCGGTGTGCAGAAACGTGGCTACTTTTTTATCAACACGGTCACGCCTCCAGGGGATGAAACAGTGGTTGTGCCACCGACGCAGGATCAGGCGGCGCTGCTGGATGCACGGCTGGATGATCTGGAAGATGCGTTTTATATCGTGACGCGCTATGGGATTGTAGGGGATGGGGTTACAGATAACACCACCGCGCTGCAAAACCTGCTGGATATGGTGCCGGATAGCGCGATACTGCTATTCCCGCACGGCAAGTATAAGTTCACACATTTGATTGTTGAAAAGCCAGTCACCTTTGAGGGCAGGGGTTATTGGTTTGGGCATCGTCCGGTTTTTGGCAGCGCAGGGTGGGAATCGCCATTTGTTACGGAAGAAGGCGGCACGATACTGCAATGTACGGCCACCAGCGGTATTGCGATTGATGTCCAGTTCAGCGGGTACTTCAACCTGCAAAACCTGTTCCTGAAGGGGACGGGAGATAACACTTCAACTGTCATTGGGGTGAAGACACCCGGTGGTGACACAGCCGAATACCTGAACGGCGGCGGTTTGTATTACACCACTGACAATCTGTGGCAGGATGTTCTGATTGGGAACTTCAAAACCGGGGCGAGACTGTATACCACCTATACCAGCACCTACAAGAATATCATGCTGATAGGCTGCGATAAGGGCATGTGGATCGGTCATGAAGATAACCACATTGGGCAGAATACATCGGTTTTTGAGAACATTGACTCTATGTCCTGCAACATCGGCATGCAGATGGACAATCTGGGGTACTGCACGTTTATCAACACCACGGTGCAAGGCTATTACGATGTGGGGCTGAAGCTGAATTGGGTCTACAACTGCACGTTCATTCAACCCTATTTCGAGAGCCTGACCGGAAACTACAGCATTGATACTGATGACTGTGCCTCCTGCGTATTCATCAATGGCAACTTCGCCGGAAGCACCAACGGGCCGACCAAGATGCGACTGGGTGCAAATTCCAACAACAACACCCTGATTTGTGGCAGCGGTTTCAATACGCTCATTCTGGACGGGTACCTGAACGAAATTGTACGCGGGAACGCTTCTTACATCAGTGGGACTGGGGTGTGGAACTTTCACCGTGAAGTGCTGGATGTGTCCAGTACGATTTCCACGATCTATGCACAGGGATATACCTACAGCGCGGCGGATGCCAACCGTCGCGGTGGTTTCCCCCTCAAGAATGGTGATCTGATCCTGTATTCACCGGATGCTGCGCTGCACCGTCTGGACGTAGCCAACGGCGGCGGGTTGCGGGTGAAAAGCAAAGACCTGTTAAACGAACTGTCATTCGGAATGTGGCAGGCAGGGACATACGCGGCAAGCCTGACCATTAATGCGGCGCTTGGGGATATTTACGAACTGACTTTGACAGGCAATGTTACCAGCAGTTCAATAACGAACGCCAATAAAGGGATGCTGCTGCAAATTATTCTCATACAGGACGGAACGGGAGGAAGAACGTTTGCCTGGCCCGCCAATACAATACTTAATACACCTAACATCAGTCCACTTCCTAATAAACGTACCGTCATTATGTTTCGATACGATGGTACCAATTGGATTGAGATCGGCCGTGATGATCTTGGGATTTTTAACAGTGGGGTATTCAATGCGACTCAAACTATTGACGCCAAGTTGGGCGACGTATTTGAATTAACCCTGACGGGCAACGTTACCTCATCCAGCATCACCAACGCGACCAAAGGTATGCAGCTTGAGATACATCTGACACAGGACGGAACGGGCGGCAGAACCTTTGCATGGCCCGCTAACGTCAAACTGGCAGGGGGGGCGGTAACACTCTCCGGCGCAAACAAACGGGACGTTATCACCTTACGCTACAACGGAACGAACTGGTACGAAACAGCCAGGGCGTTGAACCTGTAGAAAACATGTTCGATTTATGCTATAGTGCCCTGTAAACGAAAGGTGGGCGATTATGCCTAACACACGACTTATTCAACTGAATCCGACGATTATTGCAACACCCTACACCAGCGGGGCAACCATTGGCGGCCTGATGGTATTGCAGGACGTGCCACCGCGCGGGATTGTCCGTGATGTGGAAATCCTGATTGACGGCACCATCACTCCGGCGATGGATCTGTATTTCTTCAACCAGCTGCCAGCCTCCATTGCCGACAATGCAGCGTTCACCCAGAGCCATGCTGAGCAGATCAAACGGGTGACAGGCGATAAGATCGCTGTTGCCAGCGCAGACTACGTGACCGAGAACAGCAAAACCCGCGCCGCAAAAGTGGCAGTGAACCGGGATTATGTTGCCAGCGCTTTAGCCAATTACGGGTATGGGCTGTGGTTGTTTGCGGTGGCCAATGGCACACCGACATTCCCCTCTACCAGCGCGCTGAAATTCAACATTTTGCTGTGGGGTCAGTAACCTGCCATGCCGAGCTATGATGATGATTTCCTGCTGCTGCTTAGCGCCTCTTACACGAATACGGTTATTAAAACTGCGCCTCTGATCTGGTATCCCATGACCGATCCCAGCGGTACAACCATTACCAATTTTGGTAGCCTGGGCAGCGGCAATGGGACACTTACGCCGGGGGCTGGCGCCCTAGCCCAGACTGGCAAAATCGGGGCAGTCCACGCGGTAGATTTTGACGGCGCGGACACCGTTATTACAGGCCCCACGTCAAGCTCGATTAACAACGCCAACCAGTTTACGGTAGCGGCCTTACTCAAGGCAGATACTGCGGGTGAGGGCAGTGCGGGTTACATCTGGGCGGACAATGGAGCAAACCGCATTCTGGCAATTAATCTGGCAACAATGCGCCTGAGCATGTCCGTATGGGCTACGTCAGCCTATGCCAGCGTAGACGCTGCTGCACCGTCAGGTCTTGCTACAGGGACATGGTACATGATCTTTGGTACATATGACGATCTGGGAGATAGAAAGCCCAGCATATGGACAGGGTTGAATGGAAGCGTAGCGGAGCAAACGTATTCCGCTGAAACAGCAGCGGCAGCGGCCTTGTCAAATGCTTCGGGGGCGCTGAAAGTAGGCAACAACAGTTCGGCTATCCGCACATGGGATGGTTTGTATGACGAGTTCTTGTTCTGGAACCGCGTCCTTACACTTGACGAAATGGTCAGCCTTGTAAAAGCGGCAAAGGTCTAAGAGGTAGCCGTGTGACCGTGATTGAGCCGTACGTTATCTGCGCCGGCAGTCTCTTAATTTCTGTAATCGTCTGGTGGTGCTCGAAGCGCGTGTATGGGCAGGATGTGGATAAGAGCATTATGAGCGACTGTGAAAACCTATTCAACCTACCTAAAAGGACAATTCAAGAATGGGTGAGAGACGCAAGTAGCGATGAAACTATCATTATGCTTGCGCTGCACAAGACGCCTGTAATTTTAGTTTCGAGTTCTCCGGTCGGGCGAACTGTACTTCTTGAAATGTATTGCAAAGGTTTGTTGGTGCGGGCTGAATTCACGGACGGTGATATTGCCTACAAAATGGCTGATGCAGCCGCCAGTGAATTTGCTCAGGTATTGCGTGACACCGCTTCATACGATTGAACATGTGCAAAATATGCACATGTTGCAATAAGAAAAACGCTTATTGCAAAAACTGCAATTCGCTCAGGGGCGAAAGTTAGCTACAGGTCGATTCCAGGTATAGTTAGTAATTCAACAGCGTTGGTCAGGGAACTATCGGAAAGCAATTCCGTTTTTCGTTGGCGCATTTCCTCTAACTTCATTTTTGTGCGCCCCCTGGGTTTGAAGTCTTCATTTACAACAAACTCGCTTAAGGGGGTAGTTGTTTGAACATTATCCCTGCTCAAAAATACGCCCCAAGCATATCCTTTTATGACGTAGAGATTATCGTACTTCACTGTATAGTCATCATCATCTGACGCGAAATTATAATGCGAATTTGTGGCTGTATTTTGTAATTGATACCCAGCCGCTAATACTCGATTAATCCACGCAAACTCCATAGCTTCAATATCCGTAACACCTGAATAGTGAGCTAAGATTTTTAATTCAGGCATTACACCTTTCTCTACAAGCCTCAATGTATGCATTGACGAACTTTTATGTTCCTCAAATCGGCGGTCGGGATCAGACGACCTACCAACATAATAAGGAGCTTTTGTGTCAGGATATAGCAGTGCGTAAATATAACTCATGATTAATACCCCAGTTTCAACTTATCCCGCAAGTCCTTCGCCTCTACGTACTTGGCATATTCCAGCGTCATAGCAGGGGAGGCGTGGCGAAACTGTTTCTGGATATAGTTAGTCGGGGTTCCGGCCTCCGCCGCCCGTGTGCCAAACGTCCGCCGTCCATCGTGTGGCATGAAGGTAGCGCAAACCTCACGGATTGTTTCACCCGACAGCGGCTTATCTGCCATCAGCTTACCACCCTTACTGATCCTGCAAAAGACGGTTTGCTGTTCATCCGGGCAGCGCATACGCCACTTGAGCAGGTAGTCAGCAGCCACCGAGAGCAGGGCTATAGTAGCCACATGGTCAGCCTTGCGGTGCTTACCACCACGAATAACAATCAGCATTTCGTTGAAGTTAATATCCCGCCATTCCAGATTGCACACCTCAGACCGACGCAGGGCCGCATAAAACAACAGGGCTATAATCGCGCGGTTGCGATCTGTCAGGATAGGTGTACCCCATTCCCGATTCAGTTCGGCGTAAATTTCATCAGCGCGTAATGCCCGTTTGTCTTTACGGGTGCGCGGCTCGGCATACAGCGGACTGTCTGGATCAGATGGCAGGCGGTACTGCTTGAGCAGGTCATAACAGAAACGCAGGTTTGCATCACCCGTGGTATTGGCAGTTAGGCCGATGACCGTCCGCAGATGAGACAACCGCGCCCGCTGGGTGGAAGGCCGTGCCGGATGGGCTTCCAGGAACATACGGGCTTGCACCGCGTCAAGCTGCCACATGTCATAACCGCTTTCGTCACACCACTTACAGTAAAGCGCTTCCCATGTGGATTTAATCTGGTCACGTGTGTTTTCACTTTTGGAAGCCAGCAGTACCTCAAGGTTAAGTTTTCGTCGCTCCACACTCATGATTGCACCGGCTTGTTGCGCGGTTACGATTTCGTTTGGCATGGGTTTATTTCCCGTTGGTTGCTATTTGTCTAATTATAGCAGGTTATTTTAACAGCAACAAGTGTTCTGTACTGCTTTTATTAACAGAACACTTGTGCTATCATATGGGCAGTTGTCATAATCCTTTGCGGAGATTGCTTTTGACAGATCAACCAACTCTGGCCGAGTCGCCAGACTTACAGGCCATTATCCACGCCGAGTTCGCCGCGCTCATGCCAGGGTTACGCAGTGAGCTGCTGACGTTTGCGGAAACACGGTTGCGTGAAATTGCGGCGCAGCGTCTGGACGAACAAATAGCAGATCGCCAAAAGCAGGCCACTGTATTTGAGGCAGCGGTTAAACAATCTTTAGAGTCGCGTTTCGATGTGCTGCTGACACGGATTGACAACAACCACAATCACTACCTGACGCAGGTTGTCGGCATGGCCGCTACGGTATCCGGCATTAAAACTTCAATGGACGATGCGGAAAAGCGCAGAAGCCAGCAGATCAAAGTAGTCACGGAAGGTCTTAAAGAACAGGTAGATACGGTGCAGGAATTGGCGGGTGACGTGGCGCAGATCAAAAAGGACTTGTACGGGGTGCCGGATCAGGACGGCACTGAAACCTTGTTCTCCATGATTAAAGGAATCCGCACCAAACAGGACGGCATGGCGGATAAGCTGGAAGCGCTGGAACGCGAGTCGGCTACATTTCGCCAGCAGTTAGAAGAAGCCAGCGCCTTCATTGCCAACCGTCGCACGATTGAAAGCGCGTTCCTCCGGGCCGGGTCGTGGCTGTGGCGCAATAAGGTAAAAGGAACCGCAATTATTGCGGCCCTGCTCACCAGCGGTGCGGCTGGCGCGGGCGTGTTCTCCACCATTGCCCAGTTAGTCACGAAGGTGCTGCAACCGTAATGCTTACCAAATCCGGGTTTAACGTCATAGACATCCCCGACAAAGGGGAAATGATGCGAACACTGGGGCAGATAAGGCCACCAGCCGCTTTGTTTTACAGTGACGAAACTGCCTTTGCCACGCAGGTGAAGCAGACATTCCCTGAGATGGAAGTCATTATCCGTTTCTGGCCGGATGATGAGGCCCACAAACAATACACCCCGCAACAATTCCTGAGTGTTCATGCCGCTGAAAGCCGACGTGGCTTGGTGCTGTACACCAACAACGAAAGCGGCCTGGGCGATGAAGTCATTAACTGGAATATTGAGGTGGCGCAAAAAGCCGTAGAGTTTGGGCGGTCCATTGTTTGCCTTAACCCATCGGCAGGGTCATATGACCTAGCTGATCTGCCTCGCTTGCGCCCACTGCTCGAACTGGCGGGATTAAACCCACATATTATCACGCTTGGATTACATGCGTATGCGGGTGGCGTGATCGTGTCCGGCATGTTCAAGCCGGAAGACCTTGACGCCAATGTCTCGCCGCTGAAATGGCCCAAGGGCAAGCCGCTGGACGATCTGTTTCCGTTTCACATTGGCCGCCAGCGCATGATAACGGGTTACTGCCAGCGGAATGGCATTAAACTGCCACGCATAGCCTACACCGAAACCGGGTTCGACTGGACATCTGACATTTCCAAGTGGTTAGGCAGTCGCATCCGCACACCGGGCTACGACAGTATTGATGGATGGAAGTCCTTAGTCGAGCAGTGGAAAATCTGGTGGCCGCAATGGACACCGGAAATGGCCTATATCAAGCAGTTCCAGTATGCCGAAGAACATTTAATGAAAGATGTTGTTTGGGCGCTGCACTACTGCTATGGCACGGATGGCAACCCGCGTTGGCTGCCGTTCCGGGTGGATAACTCTAAGATCGTCACGTACATGGAAGGCCAGCCGCAGATGGACATAACCCCGCCTGTTCCGGCTCCGGTTATCCCACCTGTTGCGTCGCCGCCGATTGTCATAGCCGTGCCTGTTCCGGTGGAGGTTGTTACCCCTGCCCCGGTGGTTATGCCCACCGTCGAAATTCCGACGCCCAAACCCCCAACATCCAAGCTGGTGGCAAGCGTGGAGGGCACAGAGGCCACTGTGAACGCGCTAAAGGCCATTCTGGACGGTTATAACGCGCTGGCAAAGTTGAATAACTTGCCCGTGCTCACCATTCAAGTTCAATAAGGAGTCTATCATGTTCAAACGTTTTGCATTGTTCGTGCTGCTGTTCAGCCTGTTGTTTGTTGTGGGGATGGCGGCTGCTCAGGACGCGCCCCTGGAAACCAACACGCCGGTTGCGGTAGTGACGCTGGAACCCGTGCTCACCCCTGCCCCGGTCGATGAAGCACCCGCTCCGGTCGAGCCTGCTGCGCCGTGGTGGTCTGAAAACTTCGGGATGATTGCTATTGTCATTGGTGCGCTGGTTATTATGATTGTGACCCAGCAGATGACCATTCGCGGGGCGATTGTACAATTGGGATCAAGTGTGCCTGGGTATGTGTACGCCGGGGCTAAGACTACGCTTAACGAAGGTCTGGCGGCAGTTGAAGGCTCGGTACTTAAAACAACTACCACGTTGGATGATGAAGCCTTGAAAGCTATCCGCGAGGTTGTTGCTGGGGTGCTGGCTGATATAGACAAACAACGCGCCTCGTAACCTGACGCTGATTGAAGTGAAGTTGAAGCCCTGCTATGCGGGGCTTTTTAGTTGAAACGTAGTGGCGGCTTGGTGTAGAATGGAATCGGGCGGATAGTTTAATGGTAGAACGTCATAGGTAGGGTCATAACCCCTATGAAGGTGTGAGTTCAATTCTCACTGTGGCCACATCCCTTTAGCGAAACGGTGGATCGCCAATGACGGTAACTGACAAAGTAGTGCATTGAAGGTGCAAACCTTCGCCGTCGAATAGAAAACCGGAACCTGTAGCGGCCAGTCGCAGCGACACGAAAGGGTGCGTCCTGAGTAGTGAACTGGCAAACTTGTTTGCGGGGTAGTTCGTGAAAAGCTCATCCCACGAGATGAGGATGCGGGGAGACTGCTTTAACTACGGTCTATGATCTGCATACCAAGATAGCAGGGGTGGAGCGGGTGAAACTTTAATGAGGCTACAACCGTTCACAGTAGCCCGCCCTACAAACAAATTTGCGGGCATAACAGGCGAGGCCGAGAGGCATAACCTGGCCTGCACGAAAACCGCCCTCAGTCGGGGGCGGTTTTTGATTTCAGTTGTACAGGTGGGGTGGGTATTACTCAAATAATGCTAGTTGCCCATCAGTTCGCTTGACGACTTCCACATGCTGACACTTCCAGGTAAAGTGTTCCCGCACATAATCGTTATCGACACGCTCAATAGTAAGGCCCGCTTTCACCCAACTTGCTAGATGTTTAGCGGTGTCTTTCGTTCTGGTTGGATCGTCCACCACTGCACAGACGACACAACCGCAGGATTTACGCCCTATATAGCTCATTGTTTCCATCATTTCCCCTCACCTAGTCGATATGGTGGCAATTCCAACGTATTACCACTCTTGAGTTCCACGCCTTCCAGTTTGATAACCACGTCGGGGTTCACCCGCAACCCTACCCGCTTCTTAGCCCACCACGCCACACGCGGCGGTGTAGGCAGGAATACGCCGTAGTGCGCGCGCTTGGTTTGCTCCCATGCGTCATATACCGTGTCTTTAATTTGGACACGTGGCTCATCTTCCCAAACGAAATCAGGTTTGTTGATGTCCATCAATACCACACCTTCAGTTCACTGCGGCACGCCTCAATATCACGAATAGCCTGCC
>JACCDG010089131.1_pt1 | contig 11566 bp, 10 predicted proteins | sample 7442471 | NCBI WGS metagenome assembly JACCDG01 (sample SAMN15323444, study PRJNA562643) | freshwater metagenome | isolation source: river surface water | place: USA:Blue River Watershed | collected 2017-08-17
AGACGGCACCCACCTAAGTGCGTAAGCATATGGTGAAGGCATAGTCCAGGGAGTGGTGAAAATCACACAAACCGGAATCCTTTGGTCCCAGGTTCAAGTCCTGGTGGGCCCACCAGAAAACAAAAACCCTCATCAGCAATTCTGGGGTTTTGTCTTTTGAGCATTGCTCGGACGCGCAACACACTCGAAATGGACCCAATTTTGGCTCGCATTGACTGCAGTCAAGCATGTTTTAGATCTAGCTTTCTATGATTTATTAAATGAATAAGAAAGTAAAAGAGTAAAAAGAGCACATGGAATTCGAAATACCAGAAACCCTAGCCAATGCGCTACTTGGAAGGATCAATGAGGATTCGCCGCTTGCTAAGCGGCTGAGGGAGTTCGGCCTTTCCCAAGGCAAACGTGTGGTGCCTAGCGGCCTTTTCGATGCCACCTCACTTAACACCCTCTACGATCTGTGCCGAACGGCCAATGAGCGTGAACTTATGTTCCAAATGTTGGCGCTAGATAATATTCACGCCGCGCCGGCTGCCCGAAAAATCCCCAGCTTGGAGCATCTGATCCCCGGTCTGATCGCTTGGCTGTCGCGTGACATGATCGATGGCTGGCTCTATAGGTTCGGCAAGGACGGTGTGTTACTACCCTGGCTGGTCCACTCTATGCGCTATGTTCAGCCTGCTGATGGCGCAGCTTACGTCATCATCGGCCTTCTGGCCAACACCTTGCGGGCCGCAGAGCGGGGGCCGATTACCGATCCGAGACTAAGGCGCACTGGCATGACCAACAGCATCACCTTTTATGCTGAAGATATTCTGGATCGCACGATTCCCGAATTGATGACGGGTTATGGTTACTTCAAAGAATGTGCGGAATTCAAAAACGAATACGAGACACACTTAAAGCGTTTCATGCAGATGCAGCCCAAGTTTGGTGCGCAGTTTACTGTTTCTGGTACTGTTTGGATGTTCAACGAAGGGCCTCGTCCACAACTCGAATGCATGCGGCTGCAAGCAGGTACAACTGCCCGCTGCGTCAATGACGAAGAGCTGCTGGAGCGCCACTTTGATACCACCGCCGATGCAACCTTCTGGCGCGGAAGCGGTATCAGCGAGGGTTTTGAACGAATTCCCCAGCATTGCTATCTACATCTATTCCACCTGGATTACCACCGCAACGTATGGGCGCATGTGCAAAATGTTAAGGAGTATCGTTACAAGCCGGAATTGCGTGACAAGCTGGTTCTGCCGTATGCTCATCGCGACCTGATTGATATCTTGACCGCTGATCGAAACTTTCTAATGGAGGACATTGTCGAGGGTAAGTCAGGTGGAACAACCATCCTGTGCAAAGGGGCGCCCGGCCTAGGTAAAACGTTGACTGCAGAGGTCTATGCCGAGGTCGTCGAGAAACCACTATACCGTGTGCATTCTGGTCAACTCGGCGTAACAGCAAGTTCAGTGGAAGCCAATCTTTCAAAAATCCTACGGCGAGCGGCGCGCTGGGATTCGGTGCTGTTGCTCGACGAGGCCGACGTCTACATTCGTCGCCGCGATAATGATTTGCAGCACAACGCCATCGTGGCTGAGTTTCTGCGTACCCTCGAGTACTTCAACGGCTTGCTGTTCATGACCACCAACCGCGTAGCCGACATTGATGACGCCGTCTTGTCGCGCTGTATTGCCATCATCCAGTTCGAGACGCCGACACAAGTGCAGGCGAAACAACTATGGAAATCGCTAGCGCAGCAGTTCAACACCGAACTACCCGACGACCTAGTTGAGCGCTTGACAATAACCTATGCAGCTGCCAGCGGCCGCGATATTAAGGAGTTACTTAAGCTGACGCTCAAGTTTTGCAAGCGTAGGAATTTGTTGCTCAGCGAGGAAGCCTTTACTCAGTGCGCAGCATTTCGTAGTATCGGTAAACCCGTCTAAGATGCTAACGTTTGACACGTCTTTCCTGGGAGATTCACTGCTCGGCCGGCTCAGTTTTCGACCTGGCATCATGCCCAACAAGCAAGCCTTGCCCGCTGGTCGTCATGAACTGGGTATTGCTAGCGAGCGCGACGCTGTGTTGATCGTGCCGGACGGCCTGCAGCCTGGAGCCCCAATCGCTCTACTCGTGATGTTTCATGGTGCTGGTGGTAGCGCCGACAAAGTGCTGCCATTCCTGATCGATTATGCGCGTCAGCATCGCTTTTTGCTTCTGCTGCCACAGTCTCAGTTTCCAACTTGGGACTTGGTCGTGGGTGGTAACGGCCCAGACCTAGAGCGGTTGGACAAAGCATTGCACGAAGTGGCGTCATGTTTTTTTATCAATCCATCCCATTTGGGATTTGCTGGGTTTTCGGACGGAGGTAGCTATGCGCTGTCAACAGGCGTGACCAATGGTGACGTCGTTAGCCACGTGATCGTATTTTCAGGAGGCTTTATGTCAGTCCTTCAGCAAAATGGCGCACCTCGCATTTTCATCGCCCACGGTTTGGAAGACGAGCAGCTGCCAATTGAAACTAGCGCGCGTCCTCACGTAGCCAAACTTAAGGCCGCAGGTTATGACATTACCTCCTTTGAATTCAGGGGCCCGCATCGCATCGAGCCACCAGTGGTCGCCTTGGCAATTGATTTCTTTCTAAAACCGGCGGGATAGCCGTAACATGCCACACCTAAAACACAGAAATTCGCATGGAACCTGTTTAATACCCCCCCACCTAAGTAAGGATCTACCAATCTTTATACGGTGAAGGCATAGTCCAGGGAGTGGTGAAAATCACACAAACCGGAATCCTTTGGTCCCAGGTTCAAGTCCTGGTGGGCCCACCAGTACAAAAAGCCACCCTCATGGGTGGCTTTTTATTTGGGCGTTACACTAAACCACTATACATTTAAAAGACAAAAATGAGACCGTTTACATTAGAGGTGTTTGTACCCTCTGGCGATCCTGATGGTGTTCTTGTTGCCTCCATGAATAATTGGCTTGGAAAAGCTACGATTTTTCCTCGCGGGCTTATCGGTGAGGTTAAAGGACGCAAAGAATTTCAGCAGCCAGGGGTTTATCTGCTGATTGGTAACGGAAGAATTTATATCGGTGAGGGTGATCCGGTGGGTCTTCGTCTTGAATCTCACGTCCGTCAAAAAGACTTTTGGAAAAAAGCAATTTTCTTTAATTCTGAAGCGGGTCGTTTAAATAAGGCGCATGTTCAACATCTTGAGTCACGCTTAGTACAGATTGCAAAAGAAGCTGGTAAGGCTGAATTGGAAAATGGCAATATGCCAATTGCTCCCGCATTGTCTGAATCTGAGTATGCATTCGCTGAAAATTTCCTTAACGATATTCTTTTAATCCTTCCGCTATTAGGGTTTCATCAATTAGCATTGGGTGATGAGGATGATCTTATTGCTCAGGAGGATGATCAGTCTGATATATCTGATAGCTCAGAAGGTAAAAAGGCTGCTCTGTATTCTTCATTGCCTAAAGGTATGCAGTTCAAGATGGACTACAAAAATTTGGACTCTACTTTAGAAATTGTAGATGGTGGGGTTATGGTTAAAAAGGGTAGCCAGGTAATGGAGCCTGTATTCCCTACCTTTGAGCAGCAAAGTCCTGCATATGCTGGTCAACGACGCCAATTAGTTGAATCGGGCATTATCAAGGTTATCGATCAGAAGGCTTTCTTTGCCGAAGATCAATTCTTTTCATCGGGATCTGCTGCTGCGGCAGTAGTACGTGGCAGGACTTCGAATGCCAATAGATGGGTATCGCAGGACGGAGTCAGTCTTGGCGACTTAATTCGAAAGGCTCGCAGCAGAGCTTAAAGATAATTCTAGGTGTTAATTAAAGTAACGCTTACCCTACACAATTCTCCACAAACTGCCCAATATTTTCCACACTTAGCCACACTTTCTTTTGGCTAAATTGACCCCTGAAATTTAGCCAGTTCGGTTGCTCTTGCTGGGTCTCTGAAGCTAAATTAACTATATGGCAATCAAGAAAGAAACTACACATCAACTCATAAACCGTAACTTAACCTTATATCAGCGTGAACACAGCCAAGTCTGGCAATGCCGCTTTAAGGTCGATAACAAGTGGATCAGAGCAACTACTAAGGAAACTAAATTCGACCTCGCTGTTAACAAAGCCAAAGAGCTATTAGTCGAAGCCGAAATCCGTAAACGCTCTGGGATTCCAGTGGTCACCAAGCGCTTCAAAGATATCGCTCATTTAGCTATCGACCGGATGGAGCGGGATTTAAAAGGAGGTTTAGGCAAAGTCATCTACAAGGATTACATCCGCATCATCAATCAGCACTTTATACCTAGTTTGGGGCAGCGACTGATTACCAACATTGATTACGATGCGCTACAGCAGTACTATACCGATCGTGAAGCCAAGTATGGATCAGTTTTATCCAATAGCCATCGCAAAACCCAAAACGCAGCATTTAACCGAGTTTTTGATGAAGCAGTTGTGCGTGGGTATTTGACGGACAGTAATCGTCCCAAGTTGGATGGCAAGACCAAAGAAACTCAACGCCGTCCGGCATTTGAGCTTCATGAGGTTAGGGCTTTGTTAAAGAATCTTGGCCCTTATATTGAATCCAGTAGGACTAAAGACGTCAGAGAACGCAGAGAAATCCTACGTGATTATGTGGAGATGCTCATTGATACCGGTGCACGACCTGGCACGGAGCTATTGGATATGAAATGGAAGCAAATCCGCTTCATGATGAACCCGATTAGTACTGTGACCGATCAGTTTGATGAGGAAGGTGAGGCAATTGAGGTCCATAGCCTAAATCGCAGTTGCGAGTTAACCGTGAAGGGTAAGACTGGGCAGCGGCAGATCATTGGACGCTTGCCTAGTATTCGAGTTTTAGAGCGAATTGCCTTGCGAAACTATGGGGTCAAAAGTTCGATTACCGATCCATTAGCTGAACTGATTAAACCCACGAACGATGACTACATCTTTCGAACTAAAGAGGGTAGAGATGTCAGTGATGTCTTAAACCATATGTTTGATAACTTCTTGGCGGATCATGGTTTATTGATTGATCCAAAAACTAATCAAAAGAGGGTCTTTTATAGCTTGCGGCATACCTATGCCACGTTATCACTTACGCACGATAACGTACCTATTCATACCTTAGCTAAACAAATGGGCACCAGCGTCCTAATGATTGAAAAGCACTATAGCCACTTACAAGTCATTCAGGCGATTGAGCAACTGCGAGGGACCAATACCAGAAAGTTGATTGAGACTGATAGCAAAGCGGCCGATAACTATCCTAGCAAGAAGCTTGCTGAAAGGGAGTTACGGACAGCGTAAGTTTGATTTTAGGAGTCACTTTAAATAACGCTTATAAACGGGGCGATTGATTAGCTAAGCTAATTTAACCCCATCAATTTGATATCCAACTGCATAGAAATTATCATCATCAATAAATTTACACTCTAAGACCGAGTAATCTCCAGGTTCAGTTGATTCATATGCATTTTCGTAGCAATAAGTGGCATCCTCGGTGCTATCGTTTATTGAATAAGTTGTTGTAGAGACAAGCTGAACTTCTCGAATTATAAAAGTTTCAGATTGTGGAAAATTACCCCAGTCAATTAAAAAACCTTTTGGATATTCTTGAAAAGAATTTTTTAATCTTTTTGTTATAACTTTTTCTTTAATCTCATGAATAGATGCTATACCATCCCCAGCATTAATAGCTTCTAGCAATGAGCACTTATAAGTCTTTTCTACAAGCCAGATTTCCTGAGCTGAAATTTCATATGTATAAGCCATTATTTCCCTATTAACTATATTTCAATTTGAACCTTTTAATTTTTGATGTGCTTTTAAATTTTCTTCATCCCAGGGTTGGTTTTCAAGCCAACTTCGATTTGACTTTATTTTTCTATTAACTACTGTTGAGTTTTTTGGATTAATAATTTTCTTATCTTTATTAAAACAGTATGGGCATGTATTTGGAGTTGAGCTAAAGTAACGAATTTTACAAATTGCACAGTATTGTTTTTCTTCAAATTTACTAAGGGATGAATCAGTATCATTTGAGTAAGAAATATTTTTTAAATTCGAAGCTTTTACATCAGATTTCAGAGAAACTAAATTTCGATATTTTCTTAAACAGGCTGGACATTCCAAGGAGCCTGTATATGAATATTTCCCACAAAATTCACAAAATTTAACTTCTTCAATGCCAAGTGGATCAGCAATTAAGGCTTTAGCCTTTTGCTTTTTGGGTTTATTCAGTACCACTTTTTCTTTGGAAATTCTTATTTGTCTTTTAACATTAGTTTCATTTTTTAATTTACCCAGACAATAAGGACATTTAAGATAAATCTTTCCTACAACTTTTTTACATGTTGTGCATACCTTTGAAGCAGAGGTATTGAGGTTTTTCTGTTTACTTCCATGACTTGATTTCGCCAAAGAAGCATTTAAGTTTATTTTTTTCTTATTAAGAAAAGAATCAATTTTCTCAATTGGACCAATCCAATTGATATATGAAGCTAATAATTTCTTTGTTGCAATAAATAATTTTTCTGAAAAAAATTTCTGTTCCTTTATATTTTTTTGCTTTAACATTTCACTAATTAGTAAATTCGTATTCCGATAACTTATGATGACTGCAACACAAGTCAAAAATTTCAAATTTTCTAATCCAAATTGTGAATTAAGATGTTTATTAACATAAATTAATGCTTCATCTAATTTGCTAAACTGATCACCAAATCTAGTTTCAAGTTTTTCATTTATATAACTAAGCGTCTCTGAAATTAATTTTTTTATTGAGCTAGTCTCTAAGTCATCAATAGCAATTTTTTTTGCGATATTTAAATTATTTTTATTTTCTTCAAATTTTTTTTTCGAAACAATTTTTTGAAACGATTTAGTAATTTGCTCTCTAAAAATATTATTAAATTCTGACAGATGTTGTAGTTGAGTCTTTTTTTCTTTATCACTTATTTTTTTATTGGCCCCCTTAGCCCTTTCCTTGCATGTTGTTGGATCGCCGGCATAGTGAGATAAGAAATGAGTTTTTTCTTGACGAGCTTCAACCCTCATCTCTTTTTTAAAAACTGGCTCTCCACACATATGGCAGATTATTTGTCTACCAATATTTTCACGGTAAGTAATTGCTGCCGCAGGAAGAATTCGTCTATTTATTAAGCTATATGCTTTATCCATGAGGGTAAATCCCACTAAAGATAATTTAATTCGTATTAATTTAATTCTTTTTCAGCAATTTGCCAAAGTATCAAATGAAAGTTCGCTTAATTTTTCCGTTCAAAACCGAAAATAGGACTTCGGATCCAGGGTTGAGTAATTAATAGCCTTGTCTGGGTGCCACACCCACTTTCGAGCTTTCATGCAGAGCAGCAATAAATTCTCTTCAATTTCCTCGTCATATTCCCCAAGACCTAATACTCGTAAGTCCCGCTTGAGATCTACGAGCAAGACTGTCTTTTTGCTGTCATACCGGCAGGCATGAAAATCGGCTGTGGGATTGGAGCAAGCAACTAAACAAAGAGCCAATAGTGAAGTTAAGTATCTATAGGTAGTCATTTGGATTTAGCATCCTTCAATTACAAATTCACCAACTACCTTGCCCTTTAGTACCTTGACATAACCGCTGATTGGACCATCAGAAGTGAGATACTCATGGATATCAGAGCCTGTGGGAACTTCAAAGTACCAAAGCTGCGCAGATTCATCAAAACCAAATTCACCTAAGAACTGTGCCCATGCAGCATTCAGGTGACCAAATGGTAATTGGGGGGTTAGCCCCAACGGATCGTTGATCATATTTTCTTGCTCTGCCTCAATTAAACTTACTTTACGAATCAAGTATTCAGGTTTGCAGATAAACGTTGGCTCTTCATCCTTCATTTGCTCTCGTCTTTCCCTCATTTTCTTAAAGGATGCCCAAACCAAGAACCCGGGCCAGCCAATAACCACAACTATAGAAGCGATGGAATAGACTAATACATCTTGAATATGATCTTTGAGAGTCTTTCCATAGCCAAGGGCTGAGTGCATATCCTTAATAAATTTACTAGGACGCTCTTTATAAGTCTGTCCTAAGAAAAATAGGATGGTGGTCGCGCCAATACTAAGATAAACATAGAGCCAACTTATCCAATCATAAAAATCAGCGTTCATCATGATCCACAGTATTGTGAACAGCGCGTTTATTCACAACTAACCCCTTTTTGATCTCTAAGAACAGATCGTATTCGTAGGTACTGGCATAGCCACCATGAATGTATTTCAGCAGATTACCTTGTGGAAGCCGAATCTCTCCCGAGAACCAGTGGGCAAACACCCCATCTGGAAATCCAGGAAATATATTCTCTAAGTCAGCAATATCCTCATGGGACCGGTGCGCCTGAAGGGCTATTAAATAAAGACCTTCATTAGACTCCGAACCCTTAATTTCCCAAGTGCCCTCATAGCCACGCCAACAGGCTGTATGGGGTGAAATAAAGCTAAGCTCATTGGCTCTTAAATAGGGATCCAAAGGAGTCGTAAACATCATCAGTTCTTTGCCACCGTAAATCAGAGTTTCAGATACCTGTGCTGTCATAGGGCTCCAAGAGTTGTTAGGGAAAGTCGAATATGGCAGATTTAAAGCTCATAGGGTGAGCCAAATTCCAAATCAAGGAAATTCCTAAAATAAGCTCTTTTTATGAGCTTAAAAATTCAGCTGCAGTGGCTAAAATACATTAAATAGTGTGCTCGCATGAGATTAAATTATTTCAGTTTCTTGAAAAACAGGAATGTTATTCCTAATAATGTGTTAGTTATAATTTTATAAATTAAATCAATCATTTGAGAAGCTTTATCTCATGAACTTATGTTAACTCCCCACCAGGCCAAATATATAGCTCATGATCTAACTTTGCAGCATGCAGGTGGCGGCATTGATCGATTAAGTCAAGCTTTGTTCAACGCTAGCGTGGATCTCAATCCCCATCAAATTGAGGCTGCAGTTTTTGCCTTACGTTCACCCTTATCTAAGGGAGTTTTACTTGCGGATGAAGTTGGGCTTGGTAAAACCATAGAGGCTGGCATTGTTCTTTGTCAATATTGGGCAGAGCGCAAACGTCAGTTGCTGGTCATTTGTCCCGCATCATTGAGAAAGCAATGGGCGCTGGAGTTAGAGGAGAAATTTAATTTACCGGTAGTAATTCTCGACTCAAAAACCTGGCGTGAGACACAGCGCAAAGGCTTGGCCCCAATGAAACAAAAGGCGGTAGTTATTGTTTCATATGCTTATGCAACCCGGATCAAAGAAGAGGTAAGGTCCATGGCATGGGACTTAGTAGTCATAGATGAGGCTCATAAGCTTCGTAATGCATACAGAGAGAGCAACAAAATGGGTCAGGCTATTCGCTGGGCTACGAACGACAGCCGCAAGCTGCTACTCACAGCAACACCTCTTCAGAATTCGATTCTAGAGCTGTATGGACTTTCAACACTTATTGATGAACGAATCTTTGGTGATGTCAATGCATTTCGTAGTCAATTTACAGGTATAGGTAGTGACATAAATAGCTTGCGTAATCGTTTAGCAAGTTTTTGCAAACGAACCCTGCGCAAAGATGTGACTGAGTACATTAGCTATACCGAGCGAAAACCTCACACCCAAAAATTTAGATCAACTGATGATGAGCATCGTTTGTACGAAGCAGTTACAGCCTATTTACTGAGGGACAGAAGTTATGCAATTCCTAAGAGTCAAAAGCACTTGACGGAGCTTATTTTGCGTAAGTTACTAGCCTCCAGTTCTTTGGCTATAGCGGGTACTCTGCTTGGTATGAAAGAACGTCTAGAGGCCCTTCGTGACGAAAAGATTGAAACGCAAGACGACTGGATTGATACACTCATTGAGGATGAAGAGCTTGAAGAAGATCTTCTTGACGAGATATTGAATGACGATAAAGAAAATGAGGTGTCCATAACTGATTCTTCTGCAGTGGATAGAAAACTTCTGAATGAGGAAATTGCCGAGCTTGATCGATTGATTGGATGGGCTCAAGGTATTGGTACTGATACCAAAACGCAAGCTCTAGTACAAGCTTTGCAAGTGGGATTTACCGCCATGTCAGATATGGGTGCCAAGCGCAAGGCCCTAATCTTTACAGAGTCTCGACGAACTCAGGAGTATCTCAAGCGGTTTCTGGAACAAAACGGGTATGCTGGCAAAGTAGTACTTTTTAGCGGAACCAATAGCAGCCCAGAATCTACAAATATTTATAACAACTGGATTACACAGAACCAAGGTACGGGTCGCATCACTGGATCCCGAGATGTCGATATCCGCGCAGCTTTGATTGAATATTTTAGAGATGAGGCCGATATTCTCATTGCTACAGAGGCTGCTGCAGAAGGTGTAAATATGCAGTTCTGCTCACTCGTCATTAACTATGACTTACCATGGAATCCTCAGCGCGTTGAGCAGCGCATTGGTCGCTGTCATCGATATGGGCAAAAGCACGATGTGGTGGTTATCAACTTTTTCAATGAGCGCAATCATGCGGACCGGCGTGTTCTAGAGTTGCTTGCAGATAAATTCAGTTTGTTTAATGGAGTATTTGGTGCATCAGACGAAGTATTGGGTACCATTGAATCGGGTGTTGACTTTGAAAAACGCATCCTCTCGATCTACCAAACTTGTCGTACGCCAGAGCAAATTGATGCAGCTTTTGCTGCCTTGCGTGCAGAGATGGATGAAAGTATCCAGGTTCGGATGCAAGATACGCGTCGACAACTAATAGAAAACTTCGACGCTGATGTGCATGAACGTTTACGCCTTCAGCTTCGAGATACCAATATTCACCTAGATCGTTTCAGTAAACGATTTTGGGACTTATCAAAACATATTCTTAAAGATTTAGCAAGGTTTGATGTTAAGCAACTTAGTTTTGATCTCAAGCTACCATTACCTGACAGTATGTCTCAAGCTGTTAAACCTGGTCGCTATCACCTTATTTCGCGACAACAACCTCAAGACCCTGATTCAGTCGCAATTACCGATCTTAATCTAGATAGTTACACTTACCGTTTATCGCATCCGCTAGGTGAATGGGTGGTGCAAACTGCTAAAGTTGCCGATACGCCAGTACAGCACTTATTATTTGATCCCAGTAAAAATGAAGCCCGCATCACTGTGGTTGAGAATCTACGTGGCAAATCAGGTATTCTAACTCTTCAAAAACTCAGCGTAGACAGCTTCGAGAAGCAGGAATATCTTCTTTTTTCAGCCATGACCAACCAAGGTCAAAGCTTAGATCAAGAAACCTGCGAGAAGCTTATCGCCACTGCAGCTACTTTCGAGTTGGATATGGCCAAAGCTCCACCAGAAATGTTAGCCCGCTTGCAACAAGAGTCGAAACGCCATGCTGACGCTACACTAGCTCGCTCGCTCGAAACTAATAATAAGTACTTTAGTGAGGCCCGTGATAAGTTAGACCGATGGGCCGATGATATGGTGCTTGGCGCTGAGCAGGCGCTTAAAAATACTAAAGAACAAATTAAAGTGACTCAGCGTGAGGCC
>JACCDG010882049.1_pt1 | contig 11566 bp, 12 predicted proteins | sample 7442471 | NCBI WGS metagenome assembly JACCDG01 (sample SAMN15323444, study PRJNA562643) | freshwater metagenome | isolation source: river surface water | place: USA:Blue River Watershed | collected 2017-08-17
AGAAACTCTTCTCCTTCTGCCTTTTGTAATTGTTTATTTATTTTATCTAGCATAATCTCTTGAGTATCTTCCATTTCAATTCCTCCTTCAGTAAGCAGTTTTACAAAAGTATCCACATATACTTTTGGAATTTTATCTATACCTCCTTGATTTACCTTAAATCCTACTAAAACTGCTTGCGCTAATTTATTAATGAAATCAACACCATCACTACTGGCAGGATATAATCTATCAAATGGAAGAAACTCTCCTACATCTGCTGCCGCTTTTTCATCCGCTATTCTTTTTGCTTCCTCTGCAGCTGCTTTTTCAGCGGCTATTCTTTTTGCTTCCTCTGCTGCTGCTACTCTTTTTGCTTCCTCTGCTGCTGCTTTTTCAGCGGCTACTCTTTTTGCTTCCTCTGCTTCTGCTTCCTTTAGTGCTATTTGAAAAGCGTTGTATAAATCTAATAAACGCTTACTTTCAACAGGGGCGGGTCGATTACGAGTCTTTTTAATAATAAAACTTATGGCACCATTTTCATATTTTACACTTACTGTGATTCTTGTTTGGCCAGCTTCATTTTGAGGAAACTTATCCTTATCTTCTAGTGATACTATGCTATTGTCTTTATCAAGAATTGTAAAGTATTTATCAATAAGTTTATCTTTTGATTTCTGAAGAAATGCTTCTAATGAAATAACTTCTAATGAATTATGTTCCATGAATCCTATTCTCTACCTAGGTTTCTTGCTGTGTTCCATTTTCACGAATGTCGTGGCGGCAAACAGGGCAATGAACATTCTGTTGAAACCATGTATCAATACATCCACGATGGAAAGCATGGTGACAATGGTTAATTTCACGTTGTTCTGATTGCGCAGCAATACTATCTTGGCAAATTGCGCAATTTTCAGTGGATGGAGCCTCCAATGTTCGTAGTGTTGTTGCTGCTTGAATCTCTTCTTGTGAGGGACGTACAACAACAGGATTTAGAAATCCTGCCGGAAATGCTGTAGTATTTACAAGGGGCATAGTCGGTAGATTCAATAGCGCAGAGAGAAGTTGAACTGTCGCATTGTTGTTTCGATATGTTGTTACATTTCCATTGCTGCGATGTCCCATAATCATTTCATGAACTTGTTCAAAGTCTTCTTCCTCTTCTTCAGTTTCATTCTCTTCATCTTGTTGGGGAACAGCATTCGCAGGGCGTTGAAGAGGATTGATAGACCGATGTAATTCATCAATCACAACTGAGACAAGCGGTGTAGACATAGAAGCAGATGGAGATGGAGCTGCTACAGGAACACGGGGAATGCGGTTGGTAGCAGCTGCGGGAGCAGGGGCGCGACGTTCATTGTAGGCCGTTTGGCCAAATGTAAAGAGGTCAAAGCGTCTGTGTGTTTGTCTCTGAATATACATTAAGAGTTGCGCAACACTGCGAAATTGTTCTGGTTCATAAAGAACTGAAGGAAAGTAATTGTGAAGGTCATCTAAGAGACCAACACCATACAATGTTTCATAATCTCTGGGATTTGAGCCTGCCATCCTGAATCTACCCGTGACGTGTAAAAATTGGAGGTCAATTTTTCGCATAAACAACTACACATGAATCCCAGTATGGACGCTTCCCAGAAGAAAGGTCTTGTCGGTCTTCAGAATATGGGTTTGACATGCTATGCGAACGCAACTCTCCAATGTCTTCGCTACCTTCCTCGTATCAGTTGGCTATTTACCAATGGGAGGTATGATACACTCTTCTCCAAAACCCCTAGTGAAAAAAGAAAGAAGCAGCAGGATGTCTGTGTTTCCTTTGCGGACTTGATTCAGCAGCAAAACGCAGGACAACATCCAGGAATTATGCGTCCTGCTGGATTCTGGAATATTGCGCATGAGTGTCTTACCGATTCTGTCTATGACCACATGAAGGTGAAAGCACCGCATGATGCCCATGAGTTTCTTATGTTTGTGCTTGAATCCCTCCATGAAGCCATTAGCATGGAAGTGGAAATGCAGATTATGAAGAATCCCCCCCAAAATGACCAAGAAAAGCGTGTGGTTCAAGCTCTTGAAATCTGGAAGCAGTCCTTCTCAAAAGAGTATAGTCCTCTTGTGGATATGTTCTATGGTCTCCTCCATATGAAAACCACATGTTCCAATTGTAATACCACCTTTCATCGGTGGGAGACGTTCAATACCCTCAAGGCTGTAGTTCCTAAGAGAACGCAGGAGACGGATACCAATCCTCCCACTCTTCTCTCTATGATTGCGAATGACATGATTTCTGAGACAATTGATGAATATTCTTGTGATACATGTGCGCCTAAGCGTTATTCAGCTAAGAGAGGCGCAGCCATTTGGCGTCTTCCTCAGAATCTCGTGATTTGCTTGAAGCGTTTCACTCCTGATGGACAAAAAATTCATACAAAGGTCGCAGTTGACCAAATGCTTGACCTCAACTCTCTCTTCTCAGATGAAACTCCTGAGAAGGGAGCGATTACAACCTATACTCTGCGTGGTATTGTAGACCATCATGGTGGCTCTCGCGGTGGTCATTACACGGCGCAAATCAAGGACCCTGCGAATGAAAATTGGTATATCTTTGATGATGAATCTGTCTATCCTATCCAGTCTCCCACCTTTGGTGAAACCACTTATATGCTCTTCTATGAGCGCTCTCCTAAGTAATTAAAATACATCACTGAAGGCTTCAATGTGTCCATCCTTGAGCCAATAGGTCTGAACACGACCCATCCAACCATCTTCTCCAACGATGCGGAAATGGATGTGAGAAGAGAGTTTTCCTTTCCAAGGAACAATGTATTCTTGAGGATTGGCACGAATCTTCAACGCAGCATCTCCAGACGCATTCGCAATCGCTACACCCGCGTTGCTATAAGCTCCATATGCTTCTTTGTAAGTATCAACACTCTTTTTTGTCGCAGGCTCTGCGGCCCAATACACAACCTTGGCTCCAGGAGCAGTCTTGATAACAACTTCCTGAGATGCTCCATAAGGAACTACCGCGTTCAAGGAACCACTGGGCATGATGGTCGGTCCCAAGAAAGGCAAATATGTATCACGCCGGAAAAACAAAAGCAGAGCGGCAATACCTACAAGCACATAGACAGAACGCACAGCCCATCCTTTACGAAGAAGCATTTTGACAACATCGACTTGAAACAATCCTACAGAAAGCCAATTCAATCCTCCAATCATCACGAGAACCATAGAATACAGAGTGATGCGTTTCCAAGGAAGCCAAGTGTCTTGTGAATAAGTAGCGTCCATTCTATTTAGAAGATATATTCAATAAAGTAGGAATGCCTGAGAATAAAACGCGCAAAGTTGGAAAAGGGAAATTCTATGAAATTCATGACAATGGTGGCAGACCCTTTTTTGTTGAGGTCAGTGCTAAGAAGCTTTCTGTATTCCGGAACATGGATACATATAAGCTAGTCGATGGAAAGTTTACAACTCTTTCAGCTCCCAGAAAACACCTGTTTGACCTTGTGGGAGAGAAGGTCTTTCTAGGAAAGAAATCTCCCAAAGGAGGCTATGATGGACTCAAACCGAGTGAAGCCGATGGAAATAGTATTTTAGTAAAGAAAGGGTCAACATATACATATATTGGCTCTGAAATCTATGAGTTTAGTCCTATGGAAGGAGATACGATAGTCTCCTATTATTCCAATATTGGTCATAGTGATGTTCCCTATCCTTACGCAATTGGAAAGACACATGTATATCTTCTGTTGGAAAAGGTGGCAGTGGATGTCTCATTTTTTAAAAATTTTGACAAAGTCTATGAAGATTACTATCATGTAAACCATCAACTTGATATGTGTTTGCGGGGCTATGGAGATAAGAGTCTTTGTAAAGAGAGGGCGAGCGCAAAAGAACAGCAAAAAGACCTCAAGTCAAAAACACGCAAATTGAAGACAAAACTTCTTCAAAAGAGAGTATAGGAATGAGCGCATGTACACGATGCCGATGGGGAACAGGAACCACGTGTGAAAAGGTTGTGGATACGGAAGCGAGCCTGGAGATGAAGCAACGGCTGGCCTCTCTTCAAGCATCAAGGGCTCAATTGGATTCGATGTGGACAACAATTCCAGAAGAATCTACCGCAATTGTTGTGAAAGAAGAGAAAAAAATAAATACAAACATTAAAACATCCAAAGAAATTACATCTTTAGCTGACCTCAAAGCAGAACGGGAACGACAGGATTCACTATGGAAGTAAGTTTATGAGTACATACGTTGAACACTGACATCTAGACCAGGCTTCTTCTTGAGGAAGAGTGCGACATGCTCCTTCTTCACAACGAAGGGGAGATGGAAATCCGCAATGTGGAACGGGAGTTCCTTGTTGTTGAAGATACGAAGCATATTTACCTTCTGAACAATCTGCTCAATGCTGCGCTTGAGTTCACGCACACCTGCCTCCTCATGAGAATACTCCTCAATGATGTGTTGGAGAACATCCTTGTTGATACTTACCTTCTCATCAAGGTGAACTTCCTTGAGCGCGGCAGGAACTAAGAAATTCTCCGCAATCGCGAGCTTTTCCTTCGCACTATACCCAGAAAGATTCACAACAACAAGACGATCAAGGAGCACCTTATCAATCTTGTTGATATCATTGGCACTGAATGCGAACATCGTGCGACTGAGGTCAATGGGAATACCCGCAAGATACTTATCCTCAAAGTCGCAATTCTGAACAGGGTCCGTTAAGTGAATGAGAAGATTCATTACTTCTTCACCCTTTGCCGTCGCAGAAATCTTGTCCAACTCGTCAAACATGAGAACCATGGAGAGACTCTTGGCTGCGACAAGAGAATTCACAATCTTACCGCAATGGCTGCTCTCATAAACAAGTTGGTGACCCGTGTAAGTGCTCGCATCTGAATCACCACCAAGGCTGATGAACTGGAAGGGCCAGCTAATGGCCTTCGCAATACCATCGCGAATGAGTGAGGTCTTACCAATACCAGGAGGACCTGCGAGCAAGAGACTGGTACCACGAGAGGTAGGATTCGCAATCTTGCCCGCAATGAATTGAAGAATCTGGAGTTTTGCTTCTTCTTGACCATAGATGGCCTCATGGAGATATTTGCGGGCCTTTTCCATGAAAGCGCCACAGGTATCAGAACCATCTTCTAGCTTGACAGGGAGTTCCTTGTAGATACCGAGGGGAAGACTGGTGAGCTTTTCAAGCCAAGCGCGGAGCTTGAAGTATTCGCCAGAACCAGGCTCAAGGCTTTGAAGACTATTGTATTTCGCAAGAACAAGCTGTTGCGTATCAGAAGGCATATTCATTGTGAGAATACGAAACATGAGGTTTTCAGAAGCAGAAGAGCTTGATTTGCGGTCAAGCGCAGTAAGCATCTGTGTCTGTTTTTCTTCAGTAAGAGCTTTGAACTGGTCAATCTGGTCGTCAATCGTATTTTCACCCATAGGCTTCGTAATGAGCTTGACGAACTTCTTAACAGATTCAGGTTCCTTCTTCAGATTGTAGCGCTTGGGTTTCATGCGGTCTGCGAAGAGTTCATCGCCGAAGCCACCAATGCTGATGCTGATGCCATGAGGACCATCTTCATCTTCCTCTTCTTCCTCATCCTCATCTTCATCTTCATCGTCTTCCTCATCCTCATCATCTTCCTCATCTTCATCTTCTTCTTCTTCCTCCTCCTCCTCTTCTTCTTCCTTCTTTGCCTTACGCTTACTCTTTCCTTTCTTCTCTACAATTTCTTCTTCGCTTTCCTCCTCTTCTTCCTCCTCTTCACTTTCTACCTCTTTTGCCTTGCGACTCTTTTGCTTTTCATCTTTTCTGGATTTTGATTTACGGGACTTCTTTGCTGATTCCTCCTCAGCAAGACGACGCTGAATGCGTTCACGAGCCTTTAGCGCAGCCTTGCGAGCTGTGCGACGAATCTCCTGCTTTTCTTCAGGAGTGAGATGAGTATCTACACTATCATCTTCAGAATGCCAACTTTCAGAGCTGGTAGAGAGAGAGTCCTCATCCGAACTATATGCGATGAGCCCGCGAATATTTCCGCGACTATCCACGTCATCGTCTTGCGTTCCAGCACCTCCCTTCTTAAGTCTCTTATCGCGTGTAGACTTCGAACGACCGGAAGTTCCGTCCTTATCGTTTGAATCTTTACGCGCCGATCTTCCTCCCTTTTGCATTCTATGTGAGTGGTGATGTTTCATTTAAAATCAGATAACCGCCTTGGAAAAAAGTAGGGGTGAAGGGGTGTCAATTTTTGAATCTACCACTTAATTACGACGATTGCGTCTGGTGGACTTGCGAGAACCCTTACGTTTGCGCTGACGAGCAGTGATATCGTGGATAGCGCGGTTGGTGTGGGTAGAAAAAGAGGTTCCAATCTTATTTACAGCACCAATTGTCTTCTTTACAACATTTCCCGCAGTGTTCGCAACAACACCTACAGATTCACCCGTAGCCTGAAAAAGGTGGCTAAACGGGCTGTAAACACGAGAGACGATTCCTCTGCGACCAGACTTACCAGACTTACGAGTGCGATTTCCTTTACGAGCCATTATATTTAGAAGAAATATTTTATTTGGTGCTACTGAGGATATCTACAATATCAAGAATAGCAAATCTTATTTTAGAGGTACATCCAACATATACTTCTTTTTCTATCTTAAGTGTTTCTTGAAGAGGTTGAATGGTTGGTAACAGGGCTGCGCGAGCAGAAGAAGAGAAATGGGAGAAACGACCCTTGAAGACCTTTGTCATTTTCAAAAGACAATCCGCGTATTCTTCAAGAAGAGCCTTCTTTTCAGGATTCTTTCCATGATGTTTAATTAAACTCACGAGTTTCGTAAATGTCGCAACGAGAATTTCAAGAGGAAGTATTTCTTGACGAGTTAGTTCTGCGAGGAATTGAGAATACCCTAGACGATATTTCTTTTCGCGAGTTCGTTGAACAAACTCTTCATAATTCTCTCCATCGTTTTGCTCAATTTCATCAAAGATTTCTAAATAATTGTCACTCAAGCGTTTCATTTCTTCAAGAATTACTTGATACTTATTGGAAATCTCGGTAAGAAGTTTTGCGTAAAGAGGACAGAATACATCTTCACTTGCTGCTTTGCGGAAGACGAGGCGCATGAAATCACGAATAAACTCTGCCAAATCTGCTTCTCCTGAACCAAGAATTTGGTAAAGGAAATCACGAATATCTGCGTAAGTTGAATTGCTAAACTTGTTCAACTTGGAGAGAATAATATTGTTCAAAATCTTTTCCTCTACAGGCTGTGAACTATTCTTAAATTTACTTTGGTATCGGACAGGGGGTGGAGGAATCGTCGCATCCTTAGAGGGAAGGGTTTGTGTTCTAGGAGTGGAAGGTCTACTGGGTCCATCGCGCCATTTCGCTTGGAATCCCTGTGAGGATTCATATTTCCTCCAATTTCCAGGGCCTGAGTCCCGGGTGAATCGGGAACCATTTCCTTCGTTCATAGAACACAATCCTTGAAGCCCCAAAATCTTTTTACAAATTTCTTCAGACGGCGGGCGAACTGAAGATTCTTGTGCTAAAAGATTTTTCAAAAGGAGTTGAATCGACTGCTCAGACATTCCCCCTGCTAACGAAGGTTCGGCAAGTTTTTGCATACAAATTCTACGCGTCTTCCCCTTTCAATTTTGGAACATTGACCTAGGTAGGAAATGAGTCAAAAGCTTATTGAAGACGCAGGACTCACTTCAGTTTCTTCCATACCTTTTCAAACAAAAGCGGGGAAGGATTCATTCCTTGAAATTCTTCAAACAGCTACTCTTCCAAATGGAATTCGTAATGCGCAAAAGCGAAAGCAAACCATTACATCGTTGCGAACACTTCCACAGACTACCCAAGAAACTTGGCGGAAATGGTTTTCTGAAATTGCGACTATAGAAACAAACCTTCAGCAACAACTGAATTCTCACTCTGAGATTCTGAAAGATACAATTGGTCAAATTACGTTTCAACACGAATGGTTCAAACAATTGAATTATATTCCGTTTGTATTGATATGCTTAGCCTATTTTAAAATTTATCTTGTTCCTGCGATGGCCATTTTAATGCCATTCTTAACACTTTTCCTCCCCTTTGTCTATTTACGCTATTCTATGAAAGTTCCGCTTTCCTTTGGAGAGTATTGGAATCTTCTTTGGAAATTATGGGCTGGTTCTTCTCAAGAAAAAGGTATCAATGTTCGTTCTGCTACACAGGGACTTACGTTTCTCTTCACCATTGTTCAAGGAATCATTCAACCTATTCAAAATGCGAAACATTGCGCACATACCAATTCCTATCTTCTTCAAACGGGTGAACAAGTTCACGCACTCACACAACTTTACAGAAAGTTAGAAGATTCCTGTGCCCTTCATTCTATTTCTTTTTCGTTTCCAAAAGATTTAACACAAACACTTTCTACTGATTTCCGTCAACTCGCTGTTTCTTTCTTGGAAAATCCTCTCCATGTGATTAGTCTTCAGAAACAAATTGGAAAATTGGAATGTCTGTTTGTTCTTTCTTGCCAGGAAGAATTTCAACCTGTCTCGTTTTTAAAACCTTCTGCGTTTCCGTATCTTCAGATTACAGGATTCCAAGATATCCGAATTTCTAAAGACAATCGTGTGAAATCATCTCTTCTTTTATCTTCTACATCTCATCATTCACTCCTCACAGGACCTAATGGAGGAGGCAAATCATCATCTCTTCGCGCAATTCTTCAAAGTGTATTGTTTGCGCAAACCTTTGGATATGCGGCAGTGGAGTCCATGACACTTCGTCCCTTCCGTTGGATTCTATCAGGTCTTTTGCTCAAAGACAATCCTGGAAAGAAATCCATGTTTGAAAGTGAAGTTCGCTTTGCTGCTTCTCTCTTACGAAGAAAAGCAGGCCCTGGCCTTGTCTTGTTTGATGAACTTTTCCACAGCACAAATCCACCTGATGGAATCCGAACAGCAACTTGTTTCTTAGAAAATATTTGGAAAAAGTCTCATATCGCAAGTGTTGTGAGCACACACGTCTTTGAACTTGTAGAGAAGGCTCCTCAGTCTATCCAGAAACTTTGTGTTCCAGGCGAGAAACATGAAAATGGAAACTTCACATTTACGTATAAATTACAAAAGGGTATTTGCCGAGTGTCGAGTGTAGACAGAATTTGGAAACAAGAAGGCTTGGTTTGTAAAAACTGCGGATAAAGACTCCGGATAAAGTCATTTGGTTTAAGAGATGAATTTTCTTAGCGAATCCCTCACTGTCGGCGTATTGCTTACACTCGTCTTTGGTGCTATCTTCTTTTACTTGTATACGCGTATCGCCTATACGGAAAAGCGCCTCTCCTTGATTGAAAGCATTTTGCTTGATATTAAGATGAGTACTGAGAATTTGATGCGTGAAGAGCCTGAATATGCTCCCGAGCCTGTGACAGGACCCGAACCTCTTGAGACAAAGGAGGTTGAGCAGCTCCCTGAGGAAGAATATTATCAGAATGTTCTCCAGTCTGCGGGTGCTGAAGAGGAAGAGGTCACTGAAATCAAGAATGTTGAAATTCTTGCTGGCGCAAAGAATTCTGTTCCTAGCAATGTGATTGTCAATAAGCTTTCTGTCAACTATGAGTCTATGACCAAAGATGAGTTGAAAGCCGAGTGCGACAAGCGCAATATAAAATACAGAAAGAACTCCGGTCGCAACGACCTCATTAGTGCGCTACGTAAAAGTGAACAGGGATCTGATGTTCAGGGAACTCCGTCCACAAATGAACTTTTTCCTATGGCTGCAGAAGTTTCTGATACCACTGGGTTTGCTGTGGATTTGGGTGCTGGAGAAACTGAATAAGCAATATAGTTCCTCTAAACAGAGATTCGCCGAATGGACTCAAAACTCTTTCGCCTTCCCACAAATCCCAATTTTTACGCGGCTAACCAAGCTACTTGGCCCCTCTTCCCCAGTCAGCAAAACAAAAAGCAAATCTACCCCACAGAAGATGCCCGATTCCCTGGCTGGGCGGCTCCCCTCGAAGATGGTCGTTTGGTAACGGACTATCGCTCACATTGTGAAGTGAACATCCCTCCTGAGAAACAAGAAGTAACACGTGTGTGGCTTCAACAAAATGCGGAACAGGTGATGCAGATTGCGCGTGAGCGTCAGGCTGTTGCGACAGGTATGATTTATGGGGTTGACTCATCAATCGTTCCCCCGCCTGAGGTTGTTGTTCATTGTACGGCGGCAGAATGTACACGCACGAATACCTACGCACCTGAAGGAATTGGTATGGAGCGTGCTGGATGTGCTGCGCCTGCTTTGTTTGGAACATTTGAAGTTCCTACTCTTTCCAGTGCGCCCCAACCGGTTGTTTCACAGACGACCAAATACGAAGGTGGAAGAAATAGCGTGCGAGGAAGAGTGTAAAGAAATCTTCTGTAGTAAAGTAATTATGTCACAGACGATTCTCGCATTTGATATTGGAATTAAGAATCTTGCTTGGTGTCTTATGACCAAACAAGATAATAAATATTCAGTTCTTGGATGGCAAAACTATGATTTGTTACGAGGAGAAGGCAATGAGGTTGCGAAAGTGGTAACCAAATGTTCTCTTTGTTCATCCAATGCGAGCTATCAGCGAGGAACCATTGTAACCTGTAAGAGACATTGTCCTGATTCTCATCCTCCTCTCCAAGATGCTTCTGGTGTAATCTTCAAGAAAATTCCTGGGATGGCCGTGTGTCGTCAAATCCTCGGTTGGAAAGGGATTCTTGGAGGTGTTTCTTCCAAAGCCAAAGCGGAAGAAAAGTTATCTGAAAAATTCAGTCTTCCCATCCAGAAACAAAAGGTGAAAAAGGCAGTGGATACAGAACTTACAATTCTTCACGATGCAATACGAAAGTTTGTAGGAGACAATGCTTCCTTGTTTAAAAAGGCCACACATATTCTTCTTGAAAATCAGCCTGTTTTGAAGAATCCTACCATGAAATCTGTTCAGATTCTTCTCTTTGCCACCTTGCGAGATATTCTTCAACCGAATCCTCCTCAAGTTCTTCTTGTTCACGCAGCCAAAAAAGTGAAAGGTGCGCAAACAGGAGATGCTGGTTATAAAGAACGAAAACAGGGTTCTGAAGAACGTGTAAGAAATACGTATCCTAAACTTGTAGATTCGCAAAAATGGAAAGACTTTTTTGAGGGACATGGAAAGAAAAATGATTTAGCTGATGCTTTCTCAATGTGTCTCGATAAGCTAGGTTAAAGAAGGATATCGTTTTTCTAAAAGATGGATGTATTTCAAATTCAACCAAATGCGAAACGTTTCCGCATTTATTGTATTTATCACAAATTTTTAACAGAAGAAGCTTATCAAGATTTGAGTGGCGAATATCTTCATAAGTATATTCGCTTTGTAGGTGTCAATGCGCAGATTGAAAAGAAAGTACCTGAGCAATACAAACCCTATTGCTTTGAAGAACGAATTTTAGCAAATTACGACCCCTTTTTACAATTTAATCGCTTCTGTGAAAGCAGTGTGTTTTATCACATTCATAGAAATCCATCTTTATTACTTGACC
>JACCDG010175229.1_pt1 | contig 11565 bp, 5 predicted proteins | sample 7442471 | NCBI WGS metagenome assembly JACCDG01 (sample SAMN15323444, study PRJNA562643) | freshwater metagenome | isolation source: river surface water | place: USA:Blue River Watershed | collected 2017-08-17
AACTGGTAAGATCCGTAAGGGCGATATGCTAGTTGCCGCAGGTAACGGACACGCTCGTGCAGAAGAAGATCCACGCTTAGGCCAAGTAATTGGTAAAGCATTGGAAGACTTCGACGGAGAGAGTGGAGTTATTGAAGTAGTGGTAGGACGTATGTAAAACAAAAATGCCCCGAAAGGGGCATTTTTTATATCAAGTCAACAATATCAAATACTGTTTGCAGTTTAGTTCTTATAGTCTTGTTTGAAAAACTTGACCTAAGTCCTTGATGCAGTGGTTTAGGTGCACCGTCTATGGTACACCATGTCCAGCCTTGATGTTCTGTGCTAAGAATAGGAATAAATTCTTCTTCTATAACACAGAGGTAAGTGTGAAAATTAAACACACTATCATTACTAACAAAGGTTTCTAAAGGAATAGTTTTTATGATAGATGGAGAACTGCCGATTTCTTCAACGATTTCTCGCTGTAATCCTTGCCATGCAGTTTCTCCCTCGATGTTTGTACCGCCAACAAGTCCCCAGGTACCCTGATGTTTACCTGTGGCTTTTTGTAATAGTAAAATACGTTTTGTTGACTTGGCGTAGAACAGTGCGCCTGAACAAACAATCTGATCTTTCATGAAAGTACTTATTTAAAGTACAATCTTCCAAGATCCTTTCTGATACTCGCCTTCAAATGCTCGAGTCCACTCACTGTCTTCGTACTTGTATTGCACACCAGTTCTTAGATTAGTAATGTAAACAATTTGTTCTATACTTGTGGCTGCTAATACGATTTCCCAAGCAGTTCCAGTCCACTCGATGATATCATTAGCCTTGGCACTAAAGTTGCCCCAGGCGTCTGTTGTGGTGTCAATGTCGTTTAAAATTAAGTAACGAGGGTTCCCAGTAACTATTCCAGGATTAAAAGTTTCTGGGTTTATAATAGCATCAACGTTTCCTCTAGTGATACCTGTTGTGTCTCCTATGATTGGAGTATTGGTGTTATAGGTATCTTGGTCAAAGTTGATTACTAGTTTAGTTTCGTCTGCTGGATTTATTGCCAGTGTTCCTACTATAAAGTTTCCATTAGTTTGTTCTAAGAAAATTTGACTGCTACCAGCACGGAATTTGCCAGCATACTGATCCAGCAAAATTCTCCAGTTTAAATCTTGTCCAGTTTTCTGCCATGCTTCTGCCGCATCGTCGCCGAGTGCTATAACAGCAGTTTTCGGATCTAATAATTCTGCATTATATTGACCTGTATCTTTGTTGTAATGAACAAAAATATCAAAGCCGCCAATGTTGATTTTTTCTGTAACATCTAAGTCATATGTTTGATCGTGTATGTTCATGATAATGTCATGAATAACACCTAGTCGTTTGACTTTAGTTGGGGGACTGATATAGATAGGAGTTTCGAATGTTATACTAGCAACGTCAATTTCACTGTCAACACCTGCAGGAATGGTCCTACCAGTGAAAGAAATATTAGTAATTTCTAAAACACTGATACTAGTCCAGTCTACAAAGTTATCTGTGGTCTGCAATTCTAAACTAGGATTGAACAACATTAAAATCTGCTCCATAATTTGTAATTTCATGTCAGTGTTTGTTGCCCAGATATCTGCCTTAACCTGTAGTTTATAAGGTGTAGGCATTAATCGTTCTACAGTATATCCATTGCCTTGTGTATTTGAATATCCAACAAAATCGCCTGCGGTATCGTAGAGTTTTTCTCGTTCTCTAATGTGTACTTTGCTAACGTGAGTAGCATCTGCTAGACGTGTTCTATCTAACTGTAGGTCTGTGATATAAACAGCAATTCTTGGGGCACTAGATACTTTGTTCTCACTGTTATCTTTAATAATACTTGCAACTTGTCTAGTTAAGTCTCCGTACATTACAGGCACAGTGGTCTGCTTACCATCTAGGCTTTGATATTTAAAACCACTAAGCATACGGACAATCTGTCCTACATAGCGTCTTATTTGTCCGTCATAAAACCATTGCATAATTATTCGTCCGCTGTGGGTTTGAGTTTGCGCAGAGCCTTGCTAAGACTTTGACGTTGTTCAACAACTTGATCATATACAGTCCAACGTATTACAGTACTTGCTAAAATTGGATGATTAACAGTGAATGCTAAAAAGCCGTTGGATTCTGATAATGTAATATCTATGGCACGACTTTCTTCATCTAACCATACCTCAACAACCATGTTAGGTTGTTTAACAATATTTGTTAATATATAGAAAGAGTCTGTGCTCATATAGAAGTTTACAGTACTTTCTCCTGTGGTAAAATCTGGATTTTTATCAAGATCGACCATTATAGTATCGCTGCCAACTTTACTAATACCACTTAATTTATCGTTATTGATAAATGATGTTTTTAGTGTTTGACGATCATCTGTGTTACTTAGTGTCATGCGTACATTATCTTCTTGCTTGACCCATTTAATACCGTTCCATCTAAACAATCTATTGGGCAAATAGTCTGTACGTAAAAATGTGTCACCGTCTACAGGGCTTCTTGGGAATTGAATACCAAATCCAAACTGGCCAGAATCTAAATTGGGAGGTATCCCATCCCCAACTAAGTATCCTTGATACCCGTCTCTCACTGGAGTTAAACTACTTTGATTAACATTTAATAAACTAGCAACATTAGCATCAGCATCAGCAGTTACTAAAGCAGGTTTACCTTGATCGTTAACAGAAAGTGTAAAGAAATGCGCAGTGTCAAAGCCGCTTAAGCCGGCGTCTGCTTCTGCTTCTGCAACAATAGCATTGCCAAGTTGCATTTCTTTTTCGTAGGTACTTAAAATATCTTTTAGTGTATTGTCTTGGTACAATGCCCAAGCACTAGCGTTAGGTGGCTCTAATGTAGTTCCTTCTGCACCAACTTCTGGTTTTACTACATAGAGTGTGCCGTTGTGTCTTACAACTTCGCCGGGATAATATGTTCTAGTCGAATCATAATCTCCAGCAAAATTTTCTTCGTTTTCTGGACGATTAAGAATATCTTTAAACTCTTGACTATCAACTATAGGTTTTAATTTTAATCTATATAAGTGCGGATACCAAGTTGCTGAATAACCTTCTGCGGCTCGAGTGATTTCGTCTACTACGTAATATCTTTTAAGAGCAGTCTTAAAATCATTTAGAGCAAATTCGTCTTTCATGTTAGGCAATTCTACAACATCGCCACTCATAATTTTACGACCAACAATATCGACACTGTTGTTGATATGCACAGTTAAAAATACTGTGTCATTTTGTAAAAATAAACCAAATTGGCTTAGATTAAAATCTGTATCTTGTACGTTATAGACACCACGCAAAGTGTAAACATCCGTGTCATACTTTCTATCACGATTTTCTAAAAAGATCACGTCTTGAATAGTAGTTTCGCCCATGGCTTTGTTAGGATCGCTGGGATCCGCAGGACCTATATATTTGTGCAGATGTACATCTACACCGCCTACTTGAAACATTTCGTAGACAGTGCGGTCAATAAACTTGTAATCTGCGCCTTTTTGTGGGCGGTAAAGTGATAAGCGTGGCATAGTATTATATTTAGCCCACGATAAATACTATTAAATTAGCCCGGGAACGAAAAAAATATGGCACAACAAAAGATTAATATCGGCACGGGGGTAAACACTAAAGATGGTGATATTATCCGTGATGCGTTTGACAAAGTAAATGATAACTTTGACGAACTTTACGTTAGATTAACAGATAGCGGTCTAGCAGGGCCACAAGGACCGCAGGGCGAACAAGGACCCGCAGGCCCACAAGGACCACAAGGTTTAACGGGCCCTAAGGGCGATACTGGAGATACAGGTCCTGCAGGTCCTGCAGGAGCCACAGGTTTACAAGGACCGCAAGGATTACAAGGCGTTAAGGGCGATAAAGGCGATAAAGGCGCCACTGGTGATCAAGGACCTACAGGGCCACAAGGCGCAGCCGGAACACCTGGAGCAACGGGACCACAAGGCGCCACTGGACCACAAGGTGCTACTGGACCCGCAGGACCACAGGGTTCTACAGGCGCTACAGGTGCCAAAGGTGATACTGGAGCACAAGGCGTTTCAGTAACACTACAAGGTACAAAAGCAACAATAGCAGACTTACCAGCCGCACCACTAGATCCGCAAGATTTTGCTGGACACGGTTGGATTGTTACCACAGGCGATGGCAACACACACTTAGATGGTAGCCTATGGTTTTGGAACTTAACTGACAGTGCATGGAATGATGTTGGACCAATCGTTGGTCCACAAGGTGACCCAGGTCCACAAGGTGACCCAGGACCTACAGGTGCTACTGGACCACAAGGTGACCCAGGCCCAGCAGGTGCTGACGGTGCCGCAGGCGCTACAGGACCCGAAGGACCTACAGGTGCTACAGGTGCAAAAGGAGACAAAGGAGATCCAGGCGATCCAGGCCCAGCCGGAGCAGATGGTGCAGATGCGCTATGGAATTGGCAAGGTGATTATAATGACGGTCCGCAATATCAAGAAGGCGATATTGTTGCATACCAAGGATCAACTTATCGTAGAAATGGATTTGGCAATAGTGTAGTAGGAATTCATCCAACTAATGTAACTTATTGGAGTGTAGTAGCAGAGCGTGGTGCAGATGGAGCACCTGGAGCGGATGGCGCAGATGGTACAAACGGCACACCTCTTACTGTTATTACTACTGACGATATTGAATTACCAAATATTTCTACATTAGCGTTTACTGGTGCAGGAGTTACTACAAGTTCAGTAGGTAATGCTGTTACTATTGATATACCAGGCGGAGGCAATGCCAATACTGGTAACATATCATTCGACACAGGCGGCACGGCAGCAGGCATTTACAACAACCAAGGTGGTGGAATTTTTATCAGCAACTTCAGTTACTTAACGGCTGAAGCAGAAACAGCCTGGATAGAAATTCCAGCAGGCAACGGCACTAATGCGTTACGAATTGTTCAAGAACAAGGCAATGTCGGAGTTATAGCAACCGATAAAGTTTGGACATTTGGCACAGATGGGGCGTTGACATTACCTAACGTTGCTCAGTTGAATGCGGCTGACTCGGTTAGTGTATCTGCTGTTGGAGCAGGACTAGCAGAATTAGAGAATAATTATATTGCGGCATTAGCAGTTTTGGATGCCACATTTGCCCAAGAAACATTAACACCTGGATATCCTTGGGGTATTACAGTACCAGTAAGTCATTCAACTTATGCTCAACTTATACTGTTGACTCCAGGAACATTTACAGCACAAATATATATCACAACAATTGCCAAGGCAGCAAGTGACGCATACGATCTATGGCAGACAACACTGGCAAATACCAAAGTTAATATCAGTGTAGCCGGAAAGGAATGGAAATTTGATCCAGATGGTAACGTAACAATACCTGGCGGGCCTAAACTTATTGCAGGCTATCCTGGATTTGGATATGCCGCAGGTACTGCTACATTAGCAGGTTCACAAGTTTATCTATCCAGCACTGACGGAAATGCCTATGTTGGTGTTGACAACGGAGTCTCGAAAATTGGTTATAGTAATCCAGCGTTAACTTGGAATTTTGCCGCAGATGGCATTTTAACTTTACCATTCAACAACTATTTAGAAACTATCAACACTAACTTACAAGTTGGTTCACAAGGTGCTGTTACTATTCGTAGCAATGCCGCAGATAGTTTAACTACAAAATCATGGATTTACGGAGTTGATGGCAATTTTATTCCAGGTAGTGACAACTTACAAGATATTGGATCACCCGGTGCTCGTATACGACACATCTATGTAGGCCCAGGTTCTGTCACAATTGGCGACTCTGTTATTACAGAATCTGTAACAGGTAAACTGGTATTGCCAGGGGTTACTCGTGCCACAACTTTATTTGCCGAAGAAGTGGAAGACACCGCAGATCAAACGTATGTGTTTAGTGGCACACCTTTTGTCACTGACGCCTACGACTACAGCATTCGTGCTGGACTTGTAACAGCCCCAGACGGTTATGTTAAAGCAGAATACTCAGTAGATGATTTAGACGATGGCTATATTGATGGCATTACAGTTGTTGAGCAGGGCATATGGACACAGGCTATTGCTGACATCAACAAACGTAATTCAATGTATGCTTATGTGGGCCCTGACATTAACGAAACATTTGACAGCGGCAACTGGGTACAGATTCCTTTTATTGTAAGCCCAAAAGCCAATGACATTGAATATGAATTTGGCGGCGGTGCTGACCTAGGCGACTTTACCATAGACGGTAGCACACTTGAAGCGGAAGAAATGACCATCAAGACCAACGATGCTGATCTAAACATCGAGTCAGACAGTGATGTGTTTATTAGAACATCCGGTGGAACACACCAATGGTCATTTGCCACAGACGGCGTACTAACACTACCTGAGAACGGTGACATTAGAGATAGCAATGGTTCAAGTGTATTAGGCGGTGGCAACGCTGATTTAGGTTCGTTTACTATTGAAAGCAATGCATTAAGTGTAAACAGTGGTACAGATATCTATATCGAAACATATGAAACTGGCGGCGATGGTGAAAGTAGATTAGTATTAAAACCGCAGGATGACGACGGCGGAGACAATCCAACTCGTTTAGAAGGTTCCTACGGTGTGGGCATTTGGACTAATACTAGTGGCGTAGAAAAGAAATGGTTGTTTGGATCAAATGGTGATCTAAAATTACCCGCAGGCGGTGACATCGTTGACAGCAATGGTAATTCAGTGTTAGGCGGCTCTGGTGGAAATAGCGACAGATTAGTAAACGGCAATAAAGAAGTTGTACTAGACGAAGCAGGCAGTTTATACATGCCAACTGGCGGAGCATTGTGGTTTAGTTACGGCTACATTGATCAAGATGAAAGTGTAGATGGTGATGCTCTTCGTATCAGTGGCGGCAACGGTGTAACAATTAAAGCAGACGAAGATGGCAAAACTTGGCGTTTTAACAACGACGGTAGTATCACATTCCCAGATGACACAGTTCAAACAACAGCCTATACTGGACAAGCAGATGGAAGTTCTACAGTAGCCCGTCAAGACACCGCACCCAATGCTGGCAATGGTACACTATGGTTTAACACCATAGAAGGTAGATTATACATCAAGTATATGGATCAGTGGGTAGATGCGGCTCCGTTAATGATGCCTGCTCCGGACACTGACATTGATGTTAGTTCAATCACATTCGCAGATGCTACAACACTAACATCAGCATACACTAACAAGTTAGTCAATGGTGTTCACGAAGTTGTATTAAACAGCAGTGGTGTTTTACGATTAGCCGATGACCTCATACTACCACGCACTAGTAGATGGATCAAAGACTGTGAAGGCAATGGTGGCACAACTAGTATGCGTTGGTATAACGTTCCTACTAACGCTAACACTCAAGAAGTAGAACTATTCCGTATCTACACAGGTGGAGAGGGAAATCTAAACAATACAGAACGAGCAAAGATCAGTTTCGAATGGCAAGACACTGATGTCAGTGGATTATCTATTACATCATTTGATCGCACAGATGGTGAAACTACCCACAAGTGGAGTTTCCTTGGCGATGGTAGTTTGAAGTTCCCAGGACAGTCTGACTATAGAATTAGAGAAGATGAACCTGGACTGGTCGTAACTAGTGAATTAGGGTTTGCTGTTACCACTAACTCAATTCAAAGTGCGAAAAATTGGATATTCAGTCCCAACGGTGACTTACAATTACCAGCAGGCGGCGATATTAAGTATAGTAATGGTAACAGCGTGATAACCCCACAGGGCGAGTATGTACACGAATTTACCGGTCTTAACACAGATTTGACTCTGAATAATATTACCTTCAACTTGTTATATTGTTCGGCAGCAGTAGGATATTCAGGATCCGACACGCACAATGTAAACTTATCGGCAGGCAGGGCTGGGCAGAGGTTAGTTATTGTAAACATCAGTTCAAACTGTACATTAACTGTTAACGGTGCCTTACAAATTACTGCTTTCAGCGGTCCGGCAGAATTTATCTATTCTCCGACTGAGGGCAGTTGGATAGCATTGTATGGCACAGTATAAAACCGATAAATATGAATAGGACACTTAGATGGCAATAACATTCCCAACATCGCCCACAGTAGGGCAAGAATTTGTAGGTGACAACTCTGTGACCTATCAATGGACTGGTAGCCGCTGGAGCACACAAGTTCCATGGCTAGCAGGCAGATCACAATATGTAGCAGACGGCGGGGTTGCCGATCAAACCTACAATGACAATTTAGACAACACCCTTGGTGGAGGCGGAGCATAATATGACAACAAGAATTAAATTACGTAGAGATACAGCAGCCAACTGGACCACAGCGAATCCAATCTTAGCCGCTGGCGAACCAGGTCTAGAATCAGACACTGGCAAGATCAAGTACGGTGACGGTGTTACCCGTTGGAACGCACTTGAACACAGTGGCGGTGATACACTGACCAATGAGGGTTCTATCACAGTTCAAACTGGTGATGCGGATCGTTGGTTTGTTCGTCTACGTAAAGAAGATAACAGTTTAAGTTTTGACAGAGGTGTTATTGTCCTTAGCACCAACTATGACAGCGAGGGCAATACTCTAGTAGTAGCACAGATTGACCTCAACACAGATGGTATTGTAGTGTTCAAGTTTACACCAGCAGGCGAACTAGTTTGGAAAAAGTCCGTTGACGGATTCAGCAATAACTACTGGGTAGACAGTTATAACGCTGTGATTGACAGCAACGACAACTTGTTGTTTGTTGTATCAACAGAATCTAACACAGCAAATATTGTTAAGGTCAACGGATCAACAGGTGCTGTGGTGTTCACTGAAGGTCTAGACATTGGCACAAGTTATGATATCAATGCTATTGCTGTTGACAGCAATGACAACATCATTGTTGGTGGTCGTGTTTATCTTGGTGATTTCGACCTTGACACAGCATTTGTAGTTAAACTAAGTTCAGATGCTACTACAATCACTTGGCAAAAAGAATTAACTGTAGACGGTGGAAATTCAGAAATCTTTGGCTTGGCCATTGACTTTAACAACGACATTATTGCTACAGGTAGTGCCAGTGTTGATCATCAACTCAACGGTAATACAGTAACAGACGAAGAAATGCTAGTGGCTAAGATTGCTGCCGCAGGCACGGTGTCTTGGCAAAAGACAGTGGCCCTTGAAACAGACATACGTTCTGGAATGGCCACAGGTGTCAGTGTTGACTCAATCGGTAATATCTATGTTACAGGCACATACCTTGTTGACAACGCAGAAGCAGACACAGGTCCGAGCGATAACAAGAAAAGCAATGCTGTGGTGATATTTAAGATGACCACACTAGGTGTTATGGTATGGGATCGCAGAATTGGACCAGGACCATGTGCTTGGGTAGGCGTTAACACAGCAGTAGGCGACGATGGCGACTTGTACATATACGCCAGCACCTACGAATACAATCCACTATCCCGAGTTGATTTTAACGGTGCCGGTGTATACACCAGTCGCTTGGCATTGGCTCGTTATAATAAAACAACTGGTGCTGTTATTTGGCAAAGTTACTTTGACAATCCGCTAGCACAAGAAATCCCAGGATATGCTAATGCTCCATGGGGTGCTCAGGGTGCTGATTTGTTGTCTGTGAGAGAGGGCAAGATCCTTATTGGTGGTTCTGTGAGATTTGGTATAAGCGACATTGATGTTGGAACACCATGGGCTGGTTCTGCTACACACTTCAATCAAGGTTTCCTAGCACAGTTCGACACTGATGCTACCTACTTCTCGGCAGATGGCTGGGAACTAAAGACAAGCCGTATTCCAGGCAAGTTGACTAACACACTGGTTGCTACCACTGGCACACTAGACTGGCAAGATACTCACACTACTATTAACACAGCCGCAGGTGCTGGTTTTGAAGAAGTTGACGCTCCTGTCAGTGTAAGACGCACAGCCAGCAAGACCAATACTTGGACATTTGGCAAGGACGGCACATTCACTGCTCCAGCAGATGCCAACATCAAGTTACAGCAAACACAGTTGGGCTTTATCAACATGTATGGTAAGATGCTTAACCGTGACAACAATACTTGGTATAACAGCGTATGCCATGACGCAGAAGGCAATGCCTATGTGTTAGGTGGCAATGGTTCTGTCAGCGACAGAGCACATATTCAGAAGTTTAGTCCAGAAGGCGAACTCCTATGGACCCGTCAACTACACAGTGGAGAAGGTGCAGAATTCTACATAGCCTGGGACGGTAATGAATACATTACTGCCACTGTTGACAACGGTGGTAGTGGTTATAAAATAGGTGACAAGATTGTTCTACCAGGTAGCAACTTTGGAGGCACTGATGGTGTTAACTCTCTAGTATTAGAAGTAACCGAGATTACTAACGTTACAGACAATGTAGGTTCCATTCAAGCAGTTAGCATTGTGTCAGGTGTTGCTGTAGATGGCACATCGGACACTGGTAACATTGCTGATCCATACGACGACGCAGAATGCTATCCACAGGCATTGGCATTTGATCCAGTAACTGGCAACATTGCTGTGTTGGTTACTATACCTACATACAACGGTGACACCATTGACAACCAGTGGGATCAAGGTCTTATACTACAAATTGATTCAGGTTCTGGCGTAGTTGTAAAAACAATAACTCTAGCAGATGAAGGCGACATTTATTCCTACGATATCGCAGTTAGTTCAACAGGTAAACTGGCCATTGCGGGCGAAAAGTATAACGAATATCAAGATTACGGTGCTGTTACTCCATTAACAGGCAGTGACACTGACATCCTATGGGTTACTAAATCAGACATCGATACTGAACACTACCCAGGCGAGCCTAACGGCTATTTTGGTGATTGGTATCTAACTGGCAGTAACTTTACTGGCAAAGCACGAGTTCAAAGCGTTAATCAATATACAGGTCTAAGTGGAACTACACGTCAAGGTAGTGGTGCTACATTTGACATTATCAACAATGGTAATGGAACGTACTCTGCTGGTATTGCCAGCGGCGGTTTAAACTATGTAGTAGGCCATAAGATCAAGATTCTGGGCACGAGCCTAGGTGGTGCTACGCCAGATAACGATATCACTATTACAGTACAGGCTGTAGACGGAAGTGGTGCTATTACTGGTGTGGGCAATACAGGAACAGCCGCAACTATTACTCCAACCCCTTACGCTTTTAATTCAAGTAACGATTACTTACAGTGGTCTTACCCGGGCGACGGCCAAGGATTCAACGCTGGCTCTCTAACAGTTACTGAACCTACAGGCAGTTTGCTCACGCTACTTCAAGCAGGTACATTTACAGCAGGAACTACTGTGTTAGCATCTAGCGGTGCGGCAAACGGTACACTAGTTACACTTACCACCGCATTAGTATATGATGCGGCAGCGGGCGGAGGCACTGGTGGTTGGACAGCAGAAATCACTCCAGTTAGTACCTTTTCTCCAGGTAGTTCAACGGCTGTTACAGTAACTCCTCCGGGAACAGCAACCTACACAGGCTTATCAGGATCTAAT
>JACCDG010279959.1_pt1 | contig 11565 bp, 15 predicted proteins | sample 7442471 | NCBI WGS metagenome assembly JACCDG01 (sample SAMN15323444, study PRJNA562643) | freshwater metagenome | isolation source: river surface water | place: USA:Blue River Watershed | collected 2017-08-17
GCAAAGTCGGGCTCGCCCACATAGCGCTTCACGATGTTGCCACCCTTGTCCACAATGTAGGTGGTTGGAGTGAGCTTGACATCGCCCCATGCCTTGGCGATATCTCCCGTGTTGTCCAGCGCCACTTTAAAAGGCAATTGTCTCGTTTGGGCGAAATTGAGCACCCACGCCGGCGGGTCGTAGCTCATGGCCACGGCCACAGTCTCAAACCCTCGCGTTTCGAATTTCCGATGCGTGTCCACCAAGGCTGGCATCTCTTTGACGCAGGACACACAGGTCGTGGCCCAGAAGTTCACCAACAGCACCTTGCCTTTGAGATCGCTGGTGTTCACGCTGCTGCCGTCCAGCAACACAAAGCGAGATTCGGGCGCCGCATCGCGCCCGGCGCAGGCGCTCAGGGCTGGGGCCAGTGCCGCACCCAGCCCTGCGGCGAGCAACGAGCGGCGATTCAACGGGGCAGCGACATTTGTCATGGTCAACGGATTTTCAAAAAGGCCACACACCGCTTCGTGCGGACAGGGCAATGGTCTTGTGGCAAGGTGAGGCACTTCACCGATCAACAGGAGCCACCATGGACCGTCGCCAGTTTACTCACACCTTGACTTGGTTGGCATGTCCCGGTTGGGCCATGGCCCAGCCATTGGCGGGCATCAAGCCGGCAGAAGCCAGTGCGGGTATCAAGGCCGCGCTCGACCAGGGGGTGCAGGCGGCGGTGTCTCAGTTGGGCTCGATGGATGGATTCCTTGGCAATCCAAAAGTTCGGATTCCTTTGCCGGGTTTTCTGGCCGATGCCAGTCAGCTGCTCAAAGTGACAGGGCAGGGCGCCCGAGTCGATGAATTGGTGACCGCCATGAACCGCGCCGCTGAAGCGGCGGTGCCTTTGGGCAAAAAGCTGCTGGTCGGTGCGGTGAAAAACATGACGGTGGCCGACGCCACAGCCGTGCTGACCGGTGGTGACGACGCGGTGACGCGCTTTTTTGCCGACAAGACACGCGCCCCGCTCAGCGAGCAGTTCTTACCGGTGGTGCGAACCGCCACCGCTAAGGTGGGGCTGGCCGATCGCTACAACCGGGTGGCTGGCAAGGCCGCCGGTCTGGGATTGATCAAAGACAAGGAAGCCAACATCGAGCGCTATGTGACCGACAGAACCCTTGACGGTTTGTACGCGGTGATCGCCGAGCAGGAGCGGGCCCTGCGGGCCAATCCGGCGCAGGCTGGCAGTGCGATTCTCAAGAAGGTGTTCGGCGCCTTGCAGTGAGCGGGTCCTGGTAGCCAGGGGGTACAGGCGTCACGGCGGTGTTGCGCTCAGCGCAGCCTGCCACGCGCCTCGGCCAAACGCTGCTCTAGGTAGCTGCCATACATCTCGGGCACCGCCACCCCCACCAAGCGTTCGGCCAACTCTTGGCCTTGTGCTCCCCAAAACATCACTGTGGGCGCGAAGCGCGCTTTCCATGCCCGGGCCTGATCGGCGTGGGTGGTGAATCCGCCGTCGAAGGTTTGCAGCCGCCGGCTGCGATCGCGCACGTCGAGCTCAAACGCGACCACCTCGCCCTTGGCCTGCATGGGACCCAGGTAGTGGTTGCGGACCAAGTCGCACCATGGACAACCCGTGAGGGTGGTCATGATGACCAAAGGTTGGCCGGCGGCGTTGGCGCGTTCAGCGCTGTGGCGCAACGTGGTGATGGCTGGCAAGTGGGCGGCACTCATGGCCCAAAGTATGCGCCAGAATGCAGGCCATGAAACGCACCCCAATGTCGCCGCTGTATGCGGTGCTGGTCGCCTCGGCCTGTGCCGTGGCTTGTTCTCCCACCTTCAACTGGCGCAACACCCGAGTGGATGGCACACCTTTGCAGGCCTCGCTGCCTTGCAAACCTGAGGCGGCGGTTCGACCGGTGGCGCTGCCCAGCGGACCGGTTGACCTCTCCATGATGGCCTGCGAGGCGGGGGGGCTGCGCTTTGCTTTGGGTTGGATGCGTGTGCCGGGTGCCGACGCCAGTTTGCTGCAGGCGTGGCAGCGCGCCAGTTTGTCCACGGTGGGCCAAGGATCGGGTGCAGATGCTTCGGCGGCGTGGGCTTGGCAGGTGCCCGGTGCCGCGCTGAGCCAAGCGGTGCAGGCCGAAGGCCGTGGCCCGCGCGGCGAAGCGCTGGTGGTGCGTGCGGTGTACTTTCTCCAAGGCGATATCGCCTACCAAGCGGCGGTCTACGGGCAGCGCCCGGACCGCGCCGATGTGGCGCCTTTTTTTGAGGCCCTGCGCCTGCCCTGAGGCGCCATCGCCGCAGCCGGCGGGGCAAGGCTGTGCGCGGATAAACTCCCACCCATGAACGGCATCCTTATCGTCGCCCACGCACCGCTGGCCAGCGCCTTACGGGCTTGCGTGTTGCATGTGTTCGCCGACGCCGTCGACAGCGTGCGCGCGCTGGATGTGCAGCCCCATATGCCACCCGAGGAAACGTTGGCGCAGGCCCGCGTGCTCGCCACGCAGTTTGCAGAGCCTTCCCTGTTGGTGCTGACCGACGTGTTTGGTGCCACGCCCTGCAACGTCGCGCAGCGACTGGTCGATGGCGTACACAGCAAGCTGATTGCAGGGGTCAATGTGCCCATGCTGTTGCGCACCGTGTCCTACCGTCACGAGTCGCTTGACGCATTGGTCTCCCGCGCCATGATCGGCGCCACCCAGGGTGTCATCCAAGTGGCGGTGACCGCGCCCCAATTCCAAGCCCGACGTCCTTCTCATGATCAAGACCACCGCGACCATCAGCAATAAGTTGGGCCTGCACGCCCGCGCTTCGGCCAAGTTGACCAAACTGGCGGGTGGCTTTGCCTCCGATGTGTGGATGAGCCGGGCAGGGCGCCGCATCAACGCCAAGAGCATCATGGGGGTGATGATGCTGGCAGCAGGCCTGGGCAGCGAGGTCGAGATTGAAATTGACGGCGCTGATGAGCAGGCGGCGATGGACGCGCTGCTGGCGCTCATCAACGACAAGTTTGGCGAAGGGGAATAAGGCATGACCTTTGTCGTTCACGGTTTGCCGGTGTCGCGTGGCATAGCCATCGGCCGCGCCGTGATCGTGGCGTCTAGCCGGGCCAATGTGGCGCACTACTTCATTGCGCCCGAACAAGTGCGCAGCGAAATCGAGCGTCTGCGAGTGGCGCGCGATGGGGTGGCGGCTGAGATCGAGGCCTTGCAGCGTTCGTTGGGCGACGAGGCGCAAGACGCTCATCCCGAACTCAGCGCTCTGCTGGATGTGCATCTGATGTTGTTGCAAGACGAGCAGCTCAGCCACGGTGTGCGCCAGTGGGTGAGCGACCGCCACTACAACGCCGAATGGGCGTTGACCGCGCAGTACGAGGTGATCGCGCGCCAGTTCGACGAGATGGAAGACCCTTACCTGCGCGAACGCAAGGCCGATCTCGAACAGGTCGTGGAGCGCATGTTGCGCATCATGCGTGGGCAAACCACCTTGTCAGCGCCGGCGGCGCCATCGGTCAATGAGGGGCCGTTGGTACTGATCGCGCACGACCTGTCGCCGGCCGACATGCTGCAGTTCAAACAAAGTGTCTTCGCAGGCTTTGTCACCGATGTGGGCGGCAAGACCAGCCACACGGCGATTGTGGCGCGCAGCATGGACATCCCCGCGGTGGTGGGCGCCCGCTCGGCCAGCCATCTGGTGGTGCAAGACGACTGGGTCATCATCGACGGCGATGCCGGGGTGGTGATCGTCGATCCGTCCGCCTCGGTGTTGGCCGAATACAGCGCCAAACAGAAACGGGGCGAGGTAGAGCGCGAGCGCTTGCTGCGGCTGAAAAGCACACCAGCCGTCACCTTGGACGGCCACCGCATCGAGTTGTTGGCCAACATCGAGCAGCCCGCCGACGTGCAGGCCGCCCTGCGCGCCGGCGCGGTGGGCGTGGGCCTGTTCAGGACCGAATTTTTGTTCATGGGCCGCAGCGGCCAGCTGCCCAATGAAGACGAGCAATACCACGCTTACCGCGAGGTGGTGGAGGGCATGCATGGCCTACCTGTGACCATCCGCACCATCGATGTCGGGGCCGACAAGCCGTTGGATGGTCATACCCGCGACGACGCCCATTTGAATCCCGCCTTGGGTTTGCGCGCCATCCGCTGGAGCTTGGCCGAGCCGGCTATGTTTCTGGTGCAGCTGCGCGCTGTGCTGCGCGCAGCCGCTCACGGTAGCGTGCACCTGCTCATTCCCATGCTGGCCCACGCCAGCGAAATCCGTCAGACGCTGGCGCTGGTACGTCGCGCGCGCGAACAGCTCGACGCACAGGGTCAGGTGCACGGACCGGTGAAGCTGGGGGCGATGATCGAGATTCCGGCGGCGGCGCTGACGGTGCCGATGTTTCTGCAGCACTTCGATTTTTTGTCCATCGGCACCAACGACCTGATCCAGTACACCCTGGCCATCGACCGCGCCGACGAAACCGTGGCCCACCTGTACGACCCTTTGCACCCAGCGGTGTTGCAGTTGGTGTCCAACACCATCGCCGAATGCCAGGCACGTGGCAAGGGTGTGAGCGTGTGCGGCGAGATGGCTGGTGACGTGGGCATGACCCGCTTGTTGCTGGGATTGGGCTTGCGCAGCTTCTCAATGCATCCCTCGCAAATCCTGCAGGTCAAGCAACAGATTCTGCGCAGCGACGCCGGCAAGCTGTCGGCCTGGGCGCACAGCGTATTGCAGGCCGACGATCCCGCCGCTTTGATGGCCGATTGAGCGTGTGGTAGCGCTCAGCGCCGTGTGGCGATCACCGCCGCACCGATGATCATGGCGGCGGCCACGCCAACCGACCAGCTTGGCGATTCGCCCCGCACCAGCAGCAGGGTCAGGGTCGACAACAAGGGCGTCAGGAAACTCAGCACACCGATTTGCCGCGCGTCGCCGCGCTTGAGCGCTGCGTCCCACAAAAAGAAAGCGCCACCCAGCGGGCCCAGGCCCATCAGGCCGATCAAAGCCCAGTCGGTGCCACTGAGCGCCACCGCTGGCTCCAACCAAGCGTGGCACAGCAGCGCCAGCAGCCCCGACACCCAGGCGAACCCGCCAATTGCAGCGGTGGGAAAGGCCTCAACCCTTTGCGTCAGCAATGAATAGCTGGCCCAAATGAAAGCCGATCCCAGCGCCGGGATGTAGCCCCAGGCCCACACCGCTTCAGCGCCGTCGCCGCGCCCCAAGATCGCCAGTGCCGCCCCGGCAAAACCCAGCACCGCCGCCAGCACATGCCGGGTGCTCAGCCGCACCCCAGGCAAGAACAGCGGCGCCATCACCACAATGCCCAGCGGCCACAGATAGTTCACCAAATTGGCCTGCACCGGCGGTGCGTGCCGCAGCGCGATAAAGAGCAAAAAGTGGAAGCCAAACAGACCGTACACCCCGAGCGCCAAGGTGCTGGCCGGTACCCGCCAAGTGCGCAGATCAAAGCGCGACAGCGGCAAAGCGATCAAGCTGCCCACCAGCAGCGACAGGCCGGTGAGCAAAAACGGCGGCACATGCGACAGGGCCACACCCAGTGCTGCCAGAGACGCCCAGAGTGCGATGGCACCCAAGGCCAATAGGTTGGCGCTCACTGGAGCTCAGCTGGGGTTCAGCACGCCATGGGCCTGCTGGTCGGCGTGGTAGCTGCTGCGCACCATGGCGCCGACAGCGGCGTGGGTAAAGCCTATCTCATAGGCCTTCTCTTCAAACATCTTGAAGGTGTCGGGGTGCACATAACGGCGCACCGGCAGGTGGTGTCCGCTGGGCGCGAGGTACTGACCAATGGTCAACATGTCGATCTGGTGAGCGCGCATGTCGCGCATGACGTCCAAAATCTCTTCATCCGTCTCGCCCAGGCCCACCATCAGGCCGCTCTTGGTTGGGATGTGGGGGAACAGCGACTTGAACTTTTTGAGCAGGTTCAGGCTGAAGGCGTAGTCTGAGCCCGGTCGCGCCTGTTTGTACAAGCGCGGCACGGTCTCCAAGTTGTGGTTCATCACATCGGGTGGCGCGGCCTTGAGGATCTCGAGCGCGCGGTCGTCGCGGCCACGGAAGTCGGGCACCAGCACTTCGATTTGCGTCTGCGGCGACAGCTCGCGCGTTTTGCGGATGCACTCCACAAAATGGCCGGCGCCGCCGTCGCGCAGGTCGTCGCGGTCGACGCTGGTGATGACCACGTATTTCAGTTTGAGCTGCGCAATCGTCTTGGCCAGGTTGTCGGGTTCGTTCACGTCCAGCGGGTCGGGGCGGCCATGGCCGACGTCACAAAATGGGCAGCGGCGTGTGCACTTGTCGCCCATGATCATGAAGGTGGCCGTCCCCTTGCCAAAGCACTCGCCAATGTTGGGGCAGCTGGCCTCTTCGCACACCGTAACGAGCTTGTTGCTGCGCAGGATGTCTTTGATTTCGTAGAAGCGCGTGGTGGGCGAGCCGGCCTTGACACGGATCCACTCGGGTTTTTTCAGCACCGGCGCGGCTTCCACCTTGATCGGGATGCGCGCGGTTTTGGCCTGGCTTTTTTGCTTCGCGCTGGCGTCGTAGCTGTCGCTGGGTTGGGCCTCCCGGACCGTGGTCGTATCGGCGGGCGAGGGGGTGGAGGCGTCGGAGTGTGTCATGGCAGGCGGCCGGTGAGGCGTTCAGGGGGCGAGCATCGCTTGCAGGTGCGCGATGAGCCGGGGCTTCACTTCATCTGGTGAAACGTCAACCCCTATTGTAGAAAGATCCACCGTTTGCAGGCCCGCATACCCACACGGGTTGATGCGGGCAAACGGCGACAGGTCCATCCCCACGTTGAGCGACAGGCCGTGGTAGGTGCAGTGCCGGCTGACTTTGATGCCCAAGGCGGCGATTTTGCCTAGGCCATCAAATTGCGGCGTCATCGGTGTCCTATCGGTGTGCCGTTGTGGGCGTTGGGGCAGTAGCCGGTGGTCGCTCGGGTCGTCGAGGCGCACGTATATACCGGGCGCGCTCGCAACCCGGTGGCCGGTGACGCCCAACTCGCGCAGGGTGCGGATCACCGCTTCTTCCAGTCGGTACACGTATTCCTTGACAAAGTAACCCCGGCGCTGCAGGTTGATCAAAGGATAGGCCACTATTTGCCCTGGCCCGTGAAAGGTGACCTGACCACCCCGGTTGGTGGCCACCACCGGGATGTCGCCAGGCGCCAGCAGGTGATCGCTCTGGCCGGCCAAGCCTTGTGTGAACACGGGCGGGTGCTCGCAGAGCCACAGCTCGTCGTCGGTGTCGGCGCCGCGCTGTGCGGTGAAGTACTGCATGGCCTCGTAGGTGGTGGCGTAAGCCACCCGTCCCAAGTCTGTGATCTTCACAGCACGTACTTCACCAGCGGGTGACTGGTGAGGGCGCGGTACAAGCCGTCGAGTTGTTCGCGGTTGTGCACCCACACTTGCACCGTGAGACCGAGGTAATTGCCCGCCCGGCTGGGCCGGCGCTCCATATGGTCGGGGCCAAAACCCGGATCCACTTGCTGTGCCAAGGCGTGGACCGCCGCCACAAATTCTTCCGTGTTGGCGCCCATCACCTTGATGGGGAAGCGGCAGGGATACTCGATGAGGGATGGCTCTTGGGTGTCGGTGGCGGACATGGTGCGCTCGCTGCGTAAAACCCGATTATCAAACCCTCCAGCGAAAGATCCCCCCGGATCGGGCCGGGTTCTCGGTTTGGATGGGGTTTCTACGTATAATGAGAGGCTCTGCGTGTCAGACGTCCGTTGTAACCTGACTGTAATTTGCTGTGCCGACAATGCAACCTTCTTCGTCGGAGAGCTCCAAACAGTCGCATGGCGCCGGTGATCCGGATCGTCAGGATGCTTGGTCAGATGGCGATGCAGAACCCGATTTCAAGCCCATGACCGCCGACGAGGCGATCGTCTGGCGTCTTCACCAGAAGACGCTGTCGGTGTGGGAGCTTGTTGGGTGGCAAGTGTTGTTGGGTGTGCTGGCATCGTTGCTGGGGTGGCTGCTGACGCAGCGCGCGTCGGTGGCGTGGTCGGTGGCTTACGGGGCGGCTTGTGTGGCGCTCCCTGCGGCTGTGATGGCCTACGGCCTGACATCCAGCGCTTTGGCTCGTCGCTTGGCGGGCGTGGCGCAAGCGGCATTTGTCGGATTTTTGCTTTGGGAAGGGGTCAAGGTCATTCTTGCGGTGCTCATGTTGTGGGCGGCGCATTGGGTGGTGCCTGATCTCAGCTGGCTGGGTCTGTTGGCCGGGCTGGTGGTGGTGCTTAAGGTGCACTGGCTCGGATGGTGGATCCGTGGCCGGCGCGGTCAACAAACACGCTGATTGGGCGACGCAAACATGGCAGCAGAAGGTATCGGTCCTACACCAGGTGAGTACATTCGTCACCACCTGACGCACTTGACCAACCATGGCGACAAGCAAAAAGGCATTGTCGATTTCAGCTATATCAACATCGATTCCGTGGTGATTGGCCTGATTTTGGGTCTGATCACCGTCTTTTTTCTCTGGCGTGCAGCCCGCTCGGCCACCGCAGGTGTGCCGGGGCGCTTTCAGGCTGCGGTTGAGTTGCTGGTCGAGATGGTGGACAGCCAAGCCAAGTCGGTGATTCACAACGCCCAGAGTCGCAAGCTGATCGCCCCCATGGCGCTGACGGTGTTTTGCTGGATTTTCATGATGAACTTCATGGACATGCTGCCGTTGGACTTGCTGCCCAAGCTTTGGGAGGGTGTGTACGCCGCTGCGGGCCATGATCCGCACCACGCCTACCTGCGGGTGGTGCCCACAGCAGACTTGTCGACCACCTTGGGTCTTTCGGTCTCTGTGTTGCTGCTTTGCGTGTTCTACAACATCAAAATCAAAGGCCTGGGCGGCTGGGCACACGAATTGGTGACAGCGCCGTTTGGCACCAGCAAGAACCCCGTGTGGGCGTTGCTGTTGGGCGTGGTCAACTTCCTGATGCAAATGATCGAGTTCGTGGCGAAGACGGTTTCGCACGGCATGCGGTTGTTTGGCAACATGTTCGCGGGTGAGCTGGTGTTCATGCTGATTGCGTTGCTGGGTGGTTACGCTGCCCTCTCGCTCGGCGGGGGACTGTTCTTCGTCGGGCACTTGATCGCTGGCACGGTGTGGACCTTGTTTCACATCTTGGTTATCACCTTGCAAGCGTTCATCTTCATGATGCTGGCCTTGATTTATCTGGGTCAAGCGCATGACGCTCACTGAGGCGGGCTGCTGAAGCTTCGCTTGGGTTTCGTTTCTTTTTTCTCAACTCACGTCCTTTTCTCATAGGAGTCATCATGGAAAACATTCTGGGTCTGGTTGCTCTGGCTTGCGGTTTGATCGTTGGTCTGGGTGCCATCGGCGCTTCGATTGGTATCGCCCTCATGGGTGGCAAGTTCCTCGAATCGTCTGCCCGTCAGCCTGAGCTGATGAACGACCTGCAGACCAAGATGTTCATTCTGGCCGGTCTGATCGACGCTGCCTTCCTGATCGGCGTGGCCATTGCCCTGCTGTTCGCTTTCGCCAACCCCTTCGTTCTGTAATTCAGAAACAGGGCTGTGAGTCACGGGTGCTGTGCGGTGTAAGCCGCCACGGCACCGTGTCGAACAGGTCAAAGCGTCAACAACCCCGGTAACACACAGAAAGGCGTTGCGATGAACATCAATGCAACCCTCTTTGCGCAAGCCATTGTTTTTGCGATTCTGGTGTGGTTCACGATGAAGTTCGTGTGGCCCCCGATCGCCAAAGCGCTGGATGAGCGTGCGCAAAAGATTTCCGAAGGCCTGGCCGCCGCCGACAAGGCCAAATCAGAGCTGGCCGTTGCCAATAAGCGCGTCGAAGAAGAGTTGAGCAAGTCGCGCAACGAATCCGCCACCCGCTTGGCCGACGCCGAGCGCCGTGCACAAACGCTGATTGAAGAAGCCAAAGCCCGTGCCAACGACGAAGCCGCCAAAATTGTGGCCGCCGCTCGCCAGGAAGCCGAACAGCAGGCCGTCAAGGCCCGCGAGGCGCTGCGCGAAGAAGTGGCTGCACTGGCTGTCAAGGGTGCTGAGCAGATCTTGCGTCGCGAAGTCAACGCCAGCGTTCACGCAGAGCTGCTGGGCCGTTTGAAAACCGAGCTTTGAAGCTCGTCGCCCAACGCTGAGACTTTAAAGGATCATCATGGCCGAAATCGCCACCATTGCCCGCCCTTATGCTGAAGCGCTGTTCAAGGCCGTCGGTCAGGACGCCGCTTCGGCATCGGTCTGGCTCGATGCCTTGGCCGCTGTGGCGGCCAACGATCAGTTGCGCCAGTTCGCCGACAGCCCCAAAGCCACGGTCAATCAAGTCTATGACCTGCTGACAGCCGTTGCCAAAGTGCAGTTGCCCACGGCTGGTCAGAACTTCCTGCGCGCGGTGATCGACAACGGTCGTCTGGCGGCGCTGCCCGAGATCGCACGCCAGTTTCAGGTGTTGAAGAACACCCGGCAAGGCACCTCCGATGCGGTGGTGTACAGCGCGTTTGCGATCGATGCAGCGGCCTTGGCCGATCTCTCGGGTGTGCTCGAAAAGCGCTTTGCTCGCAAGCTGAATTTGCGGGTAGAGGTGCAGTCCGATTTGATCGGCGGCATCCGTGTGGTGGTGGGCGACGAGGTGCTCGACACCTCTGTCAAAGCCCGTCTGGAACAAATGAAAGTGGCTCTGACGGCTTGAGACCCATTGGTTTCGCGCTTTTCTGGCCCACCTCCTATTTTTGAAAGAAGGAAAGAGTCATGCAACTCAATCCCGCTGAAATTTCCGAATTGATCAAGTCGCGCATCCAGGGTCTTGACGCTTCTGCCGACGTGCGCAACCAAGGCACTGTGGTGTCTGTGACCGATGGCATTTGCCGGGTGCACGGTCTGTCTGACGTGATGCAGGGCGAGATGCTGGAATTCCCAGCCACCAAAGACGGTCAGCCATCGTACGGTCTGGCGCTGAACCTCGAGCGCGACTCGGTGGGCGCCGTGATCTTGGGTGAATACGAGCACATCTCGGAAGGCGACACTGTTAAGTGCACAGGCCGCATCTTGGAAGTGCCGGTGGGCCCCGAGCTGGTGGGCCGCGTGGTCAACGCCTTGGGTCAGCCGATCGACGGCAAAGGCCCGATCAACGCCAAGATGACCGACGTGATCGAAAAGGTCGCTCCAGGCGTGATCGCCCGCAAATCGGTCGACCAGCCTGTGCAAACCGGCTTGAAGTCGATCGACTCCATGGTGCCAGTGGGCCGTGGCCAGCGCGAGCTGATCATCGGTGACCGCCAGACCGGCAAAACCGCCGTGGCCATCGACGCGATCATCAACCAAAAAGGTCAGAACATGACCTGCGTGTACGTCGCCATCGGTCAGAAGGCGTCGTCCATCAAGAACGTGGTGCGCGCTCTGGAGCAATCCGGCGCGATGGAGTACACCATCGTGGTGGCCGCTTCCGCCTCTGAATCCGCTGCCATGCAGTACCTGTCGGCCTACTCCGGCTGCACGATGGGCGAATACTTCCGTGACCGTGGCCAGGACGCCCTGATCGTTTATGACGATCTGTCCAAGCAGGCTGTGGCTTACCGTCAGGTGTCCCTGCTGCTGCGCC
>JACCDG010878100.1_pt1 | contig 11564 bp, 9 predicted proteins | sample 7442471 | NCBI WGS metagenome assembly JACCDG01 (sample SAMN15323444, study PRJNA562643) | freshwater metagenome | isolation source: river surface water | place: USA:Blue River Watershed | collected 2017-08-17
CTGGGACACGAAACTGGACGACCAGCACGGCTACACCGTGGTCGAAATCATGCACAAGGCGCTGGCCGATGACAGCGATCCGCACAAGGTGCGTGGCATGTACATCATGGGCGAAAACCCAGCCATGAGCGACCCGGACCTGAACCATGCCCGCCACGCGCTGGCCAGCTTGCAGCACCTGGTGGTGCAGGACATCTTTTTGACCGAGACCGCCTGGCTTGCCGATGTGGTGCTGCCCGCCAGTGCCTGGCCCGAGAAAACCGGTACCGTCAGCAACACCGACCGCACCGTGCAGATGGGCCGTCAGGCCGTGCTGCCGCCGGGCGAGGCCAAACCCGACCTCTGGATCGTCCAGCAGATCGCCCAGCGCATGGGCCTGAACTGGCGCTACAGCGGCGAGCACGAAGGCGTGGCCGAGGTTTATGAAGAAATGCGCCAGGCCATGGCCCCGGCCATCGGCGGTATCAACTGGGCGCGCCTGAATGCGGGCTCTGTCACCTACCCGTGCGTGAGCGCCGACGACCCGGGCCAGCCCATCGTCTTCCATGACCACTTCCCTACGAAAGACGGCCGGGTCTGGCTGGTGCCTGCCAGCCTGATTTCGGCCAACGAGCAGCCCGATGCCGAGTACCCGATGGTGCTGATCACAGGGCGACAGCTGGAGCATTGGCACACCGGCAGCATGACGCGTCGCGCCACGGTGCTCGATGCGCTGGAGCCTGCTGCCACGGCGTCCATGCATGCGGCTGACATCACTCGTCTGGGTCTGCAAGCCGGGCAGCGCATCCGTGTGGCCTCACGTCGGGGCCATGTCGAGCTGGTGGTGCGTCAGGACAACGGCACCCCGTTGGGCGCGGTGTTCATCCCGTTTGCCTATGTGGAGGCGGCGGCCAATGAGCTGACCAACGCGGCGCTCGATCCTTTTGGCAAGATCCCGGAGTTCAAGTACTGCGCGGTCCAGATTCAGCCTGTCGTGGCAATGACCGCATAATCGGCGTCACTCATTGACCGTGCGACGGGGCCCATGGCCTGGGCCTGGTTTGGAAACCTTGATTGGCCAAGGAGGCCCGTTTGAAGCTGGATGTGCAAATCATCTTCTGGATGGATGCCTTTTTGTACCTGATGCTGCATGCCGCCATCTGGTATGGCTTGGCCCGATTTCGCAGCCCAGTGGTGGTCTTGTGGAGCATCTCTGGCATTTTGAGTGCACTGAGTTTGTTTGTGATGGGCAGCTTGGGGCCTTTGTCGGCAAACCTGGTGGTGGTGCTTGGCCAATTTTTGATGGCAATTGGCAACTTTGGCCGTCAAATCGCCCTGCGTTCATTGGACGGACCGGCTGATCCTCGATGGCTGCGACACATGGTGTTGTTCAATCTGGCTTATTTGGTGGTCAGCTACAGCCTGCAATTTTCAGGCGCCGAGCAAAGCACCATCATGCTGTTGTTCTATGCCTTTTACACGGTCAATTGCCTGGAGTATGTCCGGGCTGCGCAGCGCATTGCCTTGACGCATGACACCATCGGGACGACCTCGGTCCGATGGGCCGGCCTGGTGTTGGTTGGCTCTTTGGGCATCAAAACCCTGGCCATGCTGACCGGTGTGGGGGCCATGGGCTTGTATGAGGTCTCCTGGGATCAGGGGGTGGTGTTTGCGGGTCAGTTCATCGCGATCATCATGCTCAGTGTCGGATTCATGCAGATTTACATTGACAAAGACCACCGTCTCAAAATTGCAGCGCAACAGCAATTGGCTCGGGAGCAAGAACGCTCGGCTTTGGCGCTCCAGCATTCGCAAGATTTGTCCAGCTTGCTGCGAGAGCGCCAAGAAATCATCCGTCAGCTGACGCTGTCCAACAAGAGCGCTGGTATGGGCGCTTTGGTGGCCAGTTTTGCGCACGAGCTTAACCAACCTTTGGCCGCCACTTTGCTGCATGCCGAGCTGATTCAAAGCCAGATGAAAGCGGCGATGCAGGGTGGCTGTGCAGCCGATCCGCAGTTGCTGGATACCGTGGCCAGCCACATCGTGAGCGATACCCAGCGTGCCGGAGACATCATCCGCAAACTGCGCAGCCTGTTTCGCATGAGCAAGGGTGAATTCACCAGGCTGGATTTCAAACAGCTGGTTCTGGATGTTCTGGATATTCTGCATGTCAAGATCGCTCAAGAAAAAGTCCGTGTCCTGACTTCGTTTGATTTGAACTTTTATTTGACGGGAGATGCCACGCAATTGCATCAGGTGGTCCTGAATCTGATGGCCAATGCCATCGATGCCATGAGCGACATCGATCATCGCGAACGGGTTTTGCACATTCGAGGGCTGGTTTCTCCCGGGTATCTGACACTGGAGATCGAAGACAACGGCACGGGCATTGCGCAGGGCAAACAAGCCGAGGTGTTCAGCTTGTTCAAAAGCACCAAGTCCGAGGGCATGGGCGTGGGCTTGTGGCTCAGCCAATCGATTGTGGAATCTCATGGCGGTACCTTGAGCTTTTTCAGTCAACCCGGGCAAGGCACGGTCTTCACTTTGCGCTTACCCTCGACCCATTATGTGTTTTCTGCTTGAGTGATCGACCCGTGACCATGACCGAAAGACCTGAACTTGATGTGGCGGTGCTGATGCGTCGTGAGCCCGTGCAAGGCCCCATGGCACGTTGGCAAAGTCACCGTTGGACGCTGGACGATGTGGTCCTGCAAGAGGCCAGCTTTGGCCAGGCTGTGCGCTGCCTGCGTGAGACGGCTGATGAAGCGCAGTGGCTTTACCCCAGCTGGACGGTGCAGCTGTTTCCCGACGATGCTGAAGGCTATTGGCTCAATGCTACATCCCCCGCGCCCTGCTGGTTTGTCATGTGGCGCATGGTCGAAGTTGACGGCCAGGCGCCGCGCGCAGCGCCCCAGGCCGTGAGCCTGAGCTACCACGATGCAGGCCGCTGGCTGGATGCGCAAGAAACCGTGGAGACGATTGCTGCCCCCGCGGATGTGGTTCAGTGGATCCGTGAGTTTGCAGCGCAGCACTATGTGCCTGAAGTCAAAAAACGCCAGCGTCCTCAAAGCTTTCAGGGCCTGACCGATCGCTTTGGCCAACCCGTGTCGGTCAGCACCACCGAAAAGCGCACAGGCCCCAGAGGGCAGGGCGCATGAGCGATCATTTTTTCAGCCGCTGGTCACGTCGCAAGCAAGAGGCGGCCAAGGGCCTGCCGCAGCAAGAACCTGAACAGCCAGCAAGCTTGGTGCCTGCCGCCCCCACTCAAGCTGCGCCCGTGGTCCATGAAGCCCCTGAGCCAGCGATTCAGGCCGAGCCTTTGCCTACGCTGGAAGATGCACAAGCCCTCACGCCCGAATCGGAGTTTGGCGCTTTCATGCAGCAAGGCGTGCCCGCCGAGGTGCGTAATCTTGCGGTCAAGAAATTGTTTGCCGACCCCCACTTCAATGTGATGGATGGCCTGGACATTTACATCGGTGACTACAACACCCCCGACCCCTTGCCTGCGGGCATGTTGCAGAAAATGGCCAGTGCCCAGTTCATGAATCTGGTGCCGCCTGAGTCTGAGCCCCCAGAGGCTGCAGGGGTTTTGCCCCCTGAAAACCCTTGTTTGCCTGCGCAGGACCCAGAAATGCCACAGCTTGTGGCACAGTCTGCGCCATCGCAAGCCACAACGGCTTTGCCAGATTTGCCCCATAGCGAACATGACGACCCTGATTTGCAACTGCAACCAAACCATGCCCCTGCAAGCCCAGACCCTGGGGCAGGCGCTGGGTGAAGACTTAAAGCTCCACACCGCGCTGTGCCGCCGCGAGGCTGGTGACTTCCAGCGTGCAGTGCAAAGCGGCCAGACCGTGGTCGTGGCCTGCACGCAGGAAAAGCGTTTGTTTTCCGAGCTGGCCGAACAGACCGAAGGCGCGGTGTCGCCCATCCGCTTTGTCAACATCCGCGAGACCGCAGGCTGGAGCAGTGAAGCTGCCAATGCCAGTCCCAAGCTGGCCGCTTTGCTGGCTGCGGCCCGCTTGCCCGAACCGGAACCGGTGCCCACCGTCACCTACAAAAGCGAAGGCCGTTTGTTGATCCTGGGGCCGATCGACCAGGCCGAACGCGCTGCCGCCTTGGTGGCGGATGCGATGCAAGTCACGATCTGGGCCGAAGGGCCGGGCAACGCTGGCGGTACCCAGGAGCGCCGCTACCCCGTTTTGGCCGGGCGTCTGCAAAGTCTGACCGGCTGGCTTGGTGCCTTCGATGTGCGTTGGGACGCCAGCAACCCGATCGACCTGGACCTGTGCACCCGCTGCAATGCCTGTGTGGCCGCCTGCCCGGAGCAGGCCATTGGGCTGGATTACCAAATTGACCTGTCGCGTTGCACTTCGCACCGCGATTGCGTCAAGGCCTGCGAGGCCGTCGGTGCCATCAACTTCATGCGCGAGCCGCAAGCGCAAAGCGCACGCTTTGACGTGGTGCTCGATTTGCGCAGCGCCAAGGCCTCGCCCACTTTCACTTCGCATGCCTTGCCCCAGGGCTATTTCCGCTGGGGTGGGCAGGACCTGCAGACCTTGCTCAAGCTGCGCGAGTTGGTGGGCGAGTTTGAAAAGCCGCGTTTCTTTGCCTACAAGCAAAAGCTGTGTGCCCACAGCCGCAACGAGCAGGTCGGTTGCAATGCTTGCGTGGACATTTGCTCGGCCGAGGCCATCAGCTCGGACAAGGCGCGTCAGCAAATCAAGGTCAACCCCAACTTGTGCGTAGGCTGCGGTGCCTGCACCACGGCTTGCCCGACCGGGGCCCTGACCTACGCTTACCCGCGCCCTGCCGAGCAGGGCGAGAAGATCCGCACGCTCTTGAACACCTACCAGGCCGCCGGTGGCCGTGATGCCGCTTTGCTGCTGCACAGCCAGGACAAAGGGCAGGCCCTGATCGATGAGCTGGGTCGCGGTGCACAGCTCAAGGTCATGCAAGGCGTGCCCGCTCGTGTGATGCCGGTAGCCTTGTGGCACACCGCCAGCGTGGGCCTGGAGCTGTGGCTGTCTGCTGTGGCCTATGGCGCCCGGCAGGTTTTGGTCATGCTGACCGACGAAGAAGCGCCGCAGTACAAGACCGCCTTGATGGAGCAAATGGCGGTGGCTCAAAGCCTGTTGAACGGCTTGGGTTACGCAGGCGTTCATTTTGAATTGCTGCAAGTGGGCAACGCCGCTTCGCTCGATGCCGATCTGCAGCGCTTGTCGGGCCGCGCCGTGAAAGCCCCTGCAGGTCCGGCCCTGGCGGCGCGTCACACGGTGCAAGCCGAAAAGCGCAGCAACCTGGAGCTGAGTCTGGACCACCTGATGGCGCAGTCACCGGTGATGGCCTTGCCATCTCGCCCGGCGGCTTTGACCTTGCCTGCTGCGGGCTCACCGCTGGGCACCATCGTGGTCGATGCCAGCAAATGCACTTTGTGCATGAGCTGCGTCGGGGCCTGCCCTTCGTCGGCTTTGCAGGACAACGCGCAGCAGCCCGAAATCAAGTTCATCGAGAAGAATTGCGTGCAGTGTGGTCTGTGCGCCACCACCTGTCCCGAGCAAGCCATCACCTTGCAGCCCCGTTTGTCGCTCTTGCCCGAGCGCACGCAGGCCCGGGTGCTGCACAACAGCCCGCCTTATGGCTGCATCCGTTGCGGCAAACCCTTTGGCACCGTCAAGGCCATCGAGACCATGCTCGGCCGCCTGGCCGGGCACAGCATGTTCCAGGGGCCAGCCTTGGAGCGCCTCAAGATGTGTGGCGACTGCCGCGTGGTGGACATGTTCACCGATGAAAACCAGGTCCGCATGGCGGGCGACAAACCCCTGAATTGATCTGTCATGAGCTCTGAATTGCATTTGTCCCAAGCCAGCCACGCGCTGGATGAAGAAACCGCACGTGCCGAAATTTACGGTTTGCTCTCATCGCTTTACTACCAGCCGCCGTCGGCTGAGTTGTTGAATCAGCTGCAGGTGGCCGTGACCGAAGCGCCTGATGCCGGGGCCTTTCTGGAAGATTCCTGGCGCGATCTGGTGGCTTCTGCACGCGAGTTGAGCGTAGAAAAAATTGCGACCGAGTACACCAGTTTGTTCGGCGGTGTAGGCAAGCCAGAGGTGTATTTGTTTGGTTCGCACTACCTGAGTGGCTTCTTGAATGAAAAGCCATTGGTCAAGCTGCGCGACGATTTGGCGGCTCTGGGCCTGGGGCGCAGTGAGGACATGCCCGAAACCGAGGATCACGTAGCCTACGTGCTGGAGGTGATGCGTTTTCTCATTGCTGGTGATGATGTGTCGGTGGCCAACCTGAGTCATCAGCAGGCATTTTTCAGTCAGCACTTGCAGCCATGGCTCTCGCAGATGTGTCAGGCACTTGCAGGACATCCGCGTGCCCATTTTTATGCCCGTGTTGCCGATTTCACCGAAGCGTTTTTGAGTGTGGAAGTCCAGGGGTTTGACTTGCTCCAGTGATTGAAAAAATATTCACAAAGCCGTGAGAAAAAAGACGAGGGTTTCTCGGGTTTCCACTTAGCGCAGTTTGGAGTCGCCATTCAATAATGAAATGACCGAGCCCTATCTTTGATGCTTGGATGTTCTATAACGAATGGAGACTCACTGTGTCAGACAACAAAACCCCACGTCGCCGTAACCTCCTCAAGGGCGCTGCCCTGGCTGCAGGTGCCATGTCCGCGCCCATGATCGCCAAAGCCCAGACAGGCCCGATCAACATGCGTTGGCAGAGCACCTGGCCTGCCAAAGACATCTTCCACGAGTACGCGCTCGACTACGCCAAGAAGGTCAACGACATGACCGGTGGCGATCTGAAGATCGAAGTGCTGCCCGCTGGCGCCGTGGTGCCTGCCTTTGGTCTGCTCGAAGCCGTGTCCAAAGGTACGCTGGACGGCGGTCACGGTGTTTTGGGTTACCACTATGGCAAGCAAAATGCTTTGGCCCTGTGGAGTTCCGGTCCTGCTTTCGGCATGGATGCCAACATGATCCTGGCTTGGCACAAGTACGGCGGTGGCGCTGAGTTGCTGGCCAAGTTGTACGCCTCCATCGGTGGCAACGTGCAGTCCTTCCTGTATGGCCCCATGGCCACCCAGCCATTTGGCTGGTTCAAGAAGCCGATCACCAAGACGGCTGATCTGAAGGGTCTGAAGTTCCGTACCAACGGTTTGGCGATTGACTTGTTCACCGCCATGGGTGCTGCTGTGAACGCCTTGCCTGGCGGCGAGATCGTGCCTGCGATGGACCGCGGCCTACTGGATGGTGCAGAGTTCAACAACGCCACCTCCGACCGCATTTTGGGCTTCCCCGATGTCTCCAAGGTCTGCATGCTGCAAAGCTACCACCAAGCCTCGGAAACCTTCGAGATCATGTTCAACAAGACCAAGTACGACGCGCTGCCCACCAAGCTGAAGTCCGTGATCGCCATCGCGACAGAAGCGGCCTCTGCTGACATGTCCTGGAAAGCCATTGACCGTTACTCCAAGGATTACGTCGAACTGCAAACCAAGGACAAGGTCAAGTTCTACAAGACACCTGACGCGATCTTGCAAGAGCAGTTGAAGGTCTGGTCTGAAATCTTGGAGAAAAAGTCTGCCGAGAACGCCATCTTCAAGGAAGTGGTCGCTTCGCAAAAAGCCTTTGCAGCCCGCGCTGTGAAGTGGGACCAGGACACCAACATCAGCCGCCGTATGGCTGTGAACCATTTCTTTGGTGCTAAAAAAGGCTGATCACCTTCTTGAGTTTTCCTCATCAGCCATCTGGGCATCTCCAGATGGCTGATTTATTTATGTGGTTCCCTTATGCAAAACCTGTTGCTCTTTATTGACAAAGTCAGCACATGGATTGGCCAGTTCTTCTCCTGGCTGATCGTGGCGTTGACTTTCATGATTTCCTGGGAGGTTTTCTCCCGCTATGTGCTGGACAGTCCTCATGCCTGGGCCTTTGACGTCATGAGCATGATGTACGGCTCGCTCTTCATGATGGCGGGTGCCTACACCCTTTCCAAAAACGGGCATGTCCGTGGCGATGTGCTGTATGGCTTTTTTCCGCCTCGCTTGCAGGCCTGGCTGGATCTGATTCTGTACATCGTGTTCTTCATTCCCGGTGTGGTGGCTTTGGCCTACGCCGGCTACGGTTTTGCGGCCGAGTCCTGGGCCATCCAGGAGCACTCCAACATCACGGCCGATGGTCCACCGGTTTACCCCTTCAAGACCATCTTGCCCATCGCTGGCGCTTTCTTGTTGGCACAGGGTCTGGTCGAGATCGTGCGTTGCATCGTGTGCATCAAGCAGGGCGAATGGCCCAAGCGTGGCGATGACGTGGACGAGGTCGATGTCGAAAAACTCAAGGAAATGGTCAACGTCAAGGACGAGGACATCGCGAAACTCGATGCGCTGGTGACGGCTGGCAAGGGAACCCACAAATGAAAAAAGAAGTCTGGTTTGGCCTGACGATCATGGCCTTGGTCGTGTTGTCGGCCTTTGTTTTGTTGCCTGCGCCGTCCGAGATGACCAATGGTCACCTGGGGCTGTTGATGCTGGCACTGGTGGTGGTGGCGATCATGTTGGGTTTCCCTACCGCCTTCACCTTGATGGGCATGGGCATGATCTTCGCGTGGATCGCCTACCGCAGTCAAAACCCCGATCTGGCTGTGAACCAGACTTTGGACCTGATGGTCCAGCGCGCTTATTCGGTCATGTCCAACGATGTGCTGATCTCGATCCTGCTGTTCGTGTTCATGGGTTACCTCATTGAGCGCGCCAACCTGATCGAAAAACTCTTCAAGAGCATGCACCTGGCCATGGCCCGGTTACCGGGCTCTTTGGCGGTGGCCACCATCGTGACCTGTGCCATCTTTGCCACGGCCACCGGCATCGTGGGTGCTGTGGTGACGCTCATGGGCTTGCTGGCGCTGCCTGCCATGTTGCGTGCGGGTTACAGTGTGCAGCTGTCGGCTGGTGCCATCACCGCAGGCGGGTGTCTGGGCATCCTGATTCCGCCCTCGGTCATGCTGATCGTTTATGGCGCGACAGCCGGTGTGTCCGTGGTCAAGCTGTACGCCGGGGCATTTTTCCCCGGCATCATGCTGGCCACTTTGTATGTCGTCTATGTGGTGGTCATCGCCAAAATCAAGCCCCACATGGCCCCACCCATGTCGGCCGAAGACCGCATCGTGCCCTTGCCCGCTTTTGCGCAAGTGGTGTCCAAGGACATCAGTACCAATGTGTTGTCTGGCCTGATCGGTGCCATCAAAGGCAAGCGCAATGCGGCCGTGCCCCTGCGCGAATTGCTCAACCACTTGGGGATCGCCTTGCTGCCTGCCTTGGCGGTGGCCGCCATCATGGGCACCATTTACTTCAAGGTCACTGCTCCACTGCCCGTTGAGACGGTAGAAGGTGTGGTGGCCATGGGTGGGGAATTGTCTGAGACTTCAGACGATCAAGAAGCTGAAAGTGTCAGCGGTTTGTCTGAACCTCAGGCCGATGGTCTGCAAACGCCGCCGGGTACGGCCGAAGTCGCCAAGAGCGAGGCTGCACCTGCACCTGCAGCGCAGCCTGCCAAAGAGTCTGCACCGGCAATGGTCAGTGCTGCGGCTGAAACGCCTGCGGCCCAAGCCGAGCGTCAAGCTGCCCCCACATCGTTCTGGATTGGTTTGGCCAGCTGTGCGGTGGCACTCGCCATCTTTTATGCCTATTTCAGCTTTGTGCGCCTTGAAATCTTCAAGATGCTGTTGGGGTCCTTCTTCCCGCTGGCTCTGATGATCCTGGCGGTGCTGGGCACGATCGTGTTCGGCTTGGCCACACCGACCGAAGCGGCGGCCATGGGTTCCTTGGGGGGCTTGCTGCTCGCAGCAGCCTACCGACGCCTGAATTATGTGGTGCTGCGTGAGTCGGTGTATCTCACTGCCAAAACCAGCGCCATGGTGTGCTGGTTGTTTGTGGGCTCCAGCATTTTCTCGGCGGCGTTCGCTTTACTGGGCGGACAGGAAATCATCAACACCTGGGTTCTGGGCATGGACCTGACGCCGGTGCAGTTCATGATCCTGGCACAAGTGGTCATTTTCTTGCTGGGTTGGCCGCTGGAATGGACCGAGATCATCGTGATTTTCATGCCGATCTTCATCCCCTTGCTGCCTCACTTCGGCATCGACCCGCTGTTCTTCGGCCTCTTGGTAGCACTGAACCTGCAGACCGCTTTCCTCAGTCCACCCGTGGCCATGGCAGCGTTCTACTTGAAGGGTGTGAGTCCACCGCACGTCACCCTGAACCAGATCTTTGCAGGCATGCTGCCTTTCATGGCGATCCAGGTTTTCGCGATCGTGTTGCTCTACATCTTCCCGGCCATCGGCATGTGGTTGCCTGAAGTGCTTTACAAGTAAAACGTGGGTGGTTTTTGCTCAAGAATGTGCGCAGCGCGCTTGCGCATGTTCTTGAGTCGCTACCACAACGATTGCCCAGGCGCCGTGCGCTGGGTATGACGTGGTTGATCTAAGGGTTTTTACGTTGAGATCATTGTTCGAGGCCGTTAATATTGCACTTATGCAAAAAATTGCTTAAGTGCAATATTGTTTTGTGCAACAGTTCCTGGAGTCTTCATGTCTTCCAAAACATCATCTTCTGTTTCTCGTCGCAGTCTCTTTGCGGGAGCGGCCAATGTGGGGGCTGTGGCTGCCGTTGCCAGCGTGCTGCCAACGGTGGTTCAAAACCAACTGCCTACAGCAGTGCCTTCTTTGCCCAAGCCTGAGCGTGGCGGCGGTTACACGCTGAGCGAACACGTTCAGCAATACTACAAAACCACCCGCATCTGACCTGGCCTTTCGCCGGTCTTTCATCACCCCCCCAACTGGAGTCCTCCATGTTGTTGACCAAAAAGCAAAGCACCGCTTCAGGTGCCACTTCATCTCCCTTCATTCACAGTTTGCGCCGTGGTTTGTCGCAGGCCTTGCCCACACTGGACCGTCGCAGTTTTTTGCGTCGATCAGGTTTGGGTGTGGGCGTGGGTCTGGCGGCATCGCAGCTGAGCCTGGTGCAAAAAGCCCAGGCCGCGACTGGCGCATCCATCCTGGGCGCGGGCAAGGTGGAAGTCAAACGCACCGTCTGCACGCATTGCTCGGTGGGCTGCGCGGTCGATGCGGTGGTGGAAAACGGTGTTTGGGTGCGCCAGGAAGCGGTGTTCGATTCGCCCATCAACCTGGGTGCCCACTGCGCCAAGGGTGCAGCCCTGCGCGAGCACGGCCACGGTGAATACCGCCTGCGCTACCCCATGAAGCTGGTTAACGGCAAATACGAGCGCATCAGCTGGGACACTGCTCTCACCGAGATCAGCGCCAAGATGCTGGAGCTGCGCAAAGCCAGCGGCCCAGACAGCGTGTACTTCATCGGTTCGTCCAAGCACAACAACGAACAGGCCTATTTGCTGCGCAAGTTCGTGAGCTTCTGGGGCACCAACAACTGCGACCACCAGGCCCGCATTTGCCACTCCACCACGGTGGCCGGTGTGGCCAACACCTGGGGTTATGGCGCCATGACCAACTCGTACAACGACATGCAAAACAGCAAGGTCGCCCTGTACATCGGCTCCAAC
>JACCDG011494468.1_pt1 | contig 11560 bp, 6 predicted proteins | sample 7442471 | NCBI WGS metagenome assembly JACCDG01 (sample SAMN15323444, study PRJNA562643) | freshwater metagenome | isolation source: river surface water | place: USA:Blue River Watershed | collected 2017-08-17
AGTTGTGACGATCGCAACGGAAGACAACGCTGCACAGTACCTAGTGACACCAGGAAAAAATGGCTTTTTGTGTTCGCTTACTGCAAAAGACCTTGCAAAAACAATACGGAAAACAATGGAACAATTTGATACGCCAACCGCTCGTGCAAAGCTCAGCAGCATGGTTGATGAATACGATTGGGATCGCATTGCAAAACAATACCGAGAGGCGCTGCATTGAAAATTCTTCTTGTAACTCCATACTATGCTCCACGTGTTGGAGGACTTGAGCGGTACGCACAAGCCATGGCAGAAGGAGCATTGCAACGCGGATTTGAAGTGGTCGTGGTTACTTCCAATCATACGGGAGAAGCTGAAAGGGAGGAACTTATCAATGGAGTTCGAGTATACCGCCTCAGACCATTCATACGTCTTTCAAATACACCACTCTCGCTTCGCTGGATTTCTCGCTTGAAAAATATCATTGCTCAAGAAAATCCCGCGGTCATCAATGTGCACCTACCCGTTCCGGGAATTGCAGACATAGCGATACGCGTCGCAGGCAAGAGGCGTGTGCTTGTAACCTACCACAATGATCTGTTGAAGGAAAATAATTTTCTACAAGCAGCGGTGCAAGGGTACTACGCACTCGTTGGCAATAAGACCTTACGAAAGGCTGCAGGTATCATTTGCACATCTTCTCATTATGCAACACATTCTCCTCGCCTTAGATCAGTGCAACACAAAATCACTGTCATTCACCCTGGTATAGATGAAGTGCTTCCAGCAAAATCTTATCGCATGAGTGGATCATTGCACGCAATATTTGTCGCCCAACTAGACGAAAGCCACTCATGGAAGGGACTCTCTGTGCTCCTTCGCGCGGTTGCACTTGCGCCGGATACGCACCTTAGCGTTGTTGGAGATGGGTCAGCAAAATCGCGCTACGAATTAGAAGCGCGTGAACTCCGCATAGAAAATCGCGTTCAATTTCTTGGAATACTTCAGGGAAAAAGTCTCGTTCAGCAACTTCGCAAGAGCGATGTACTTGTGCTTCCTTCAACGAATGACACCGAAGGTTTTGGGATGGTTATTCTTGAAGCGGCAGCAACAGGTACTCCAGCAATTGGTTCACGCGTTGGTGGAATCCCATACGCGATTGTTGCAGACAAAACCGGAGTCCTAGTAGCACCAAAAGATGTGCATGCACTTGCGAACGCGCTCACCGCGTTGCAACAGAATCGCTCGCGCCTCAAAACACTTGGCGAAGCTGCTCGCATACGCGTTCAGAAGCATTTCCTGTGGGACTCCCAGGTTGATGCCTTCTGCGCTTTGATTCAAAATACTGCACGAGGACCTATTGCGCCCGCACCCTCACCACAACTGCGAGCACACCGTCGAGCATCAATTGTGCATGTTGTGTCATACTATCCACCGCACAAAGGTGGAACTGAATATGCTGCACAGGCGATTGCAACGGAGCAGGCACGCAGAGGATTAGATGTTCAGGTCCTCACCAGCTCACAAGGATATAAGGCAACTGATGAAATGCAAAACGGTGTGCGAGTTCGTTACTTACGTACATCCACAATTGCAAATACACCTCTGCTGCCAGGCTTACCGGCTGCGCTCATGCAAATTCCAAAACACAGTATTGTGCACGTACACGTTGCACAAGCATTTGCACCCGAAGCTGTGTTTGCAACCTGCGCAGCAAGACGCATACCATACGTAGCCCATTTGCATCTTGATGTGGGAAAATCTGGTTCGATGGGCGCGCTTCTTCCCGTGTACAAGAAAGTATTTCTTGGCCCAGTTTTACGCAAGGCAGCAGCCGTTATCGTGCTCAATGATCGGTTCAAAGAATTTGTCCATACTCAGTATAAAGTACCCTTGGAGCGCATAACGGTTGTACCGAATGGCGTAGATGAATCGTTCTTCATAAAACCAAAACTAGCAATTTCAAAACCTGCACGTATTACAACGATCGCTCGACTCTCTCCTCAGAAACGAGTCCATATTCTGCTCGACGCAATAGCCCACATGCACTCGCCTGCCTCACTCCACATTATTGGCAGTGGGGACTTGCTTGCACAGCTGCAAGCACGTGCCGCAGCGCTTGGAATAACACACTCGGTGTTTTTCCATGGCGATAAAGAACGCGCTGCTGTACGCGCGTTGCTTGCGCAAGCAGATATTTTCACGCTTGCAAGTGAACGAGAAGGACTGCCTTTGGCGCTCATTGAAGCCATGGCAGCACAAGTGCCGGTTGTTGCAAGCGATGTCATTGGAAATCATGAATTCGTGGCAGACGCAGGAATACTCATCCAAGAAGTGAATGGCACATCAATGGCTGCGGCCTTCGAGCGCGTTCTTCGCGACGCACAGCTTCGCTCGCAACTTCGCAAGCGCGGACTAGCTAAAGCAAAACAGCATCGATGGCCAATTATTGTTGACTCCATACTGGCAGTATACGCACGTGCAGACAAAAGAGCCTGATACTATGACACTCATCTCGATCGTAATACCGGTGAAAAACGACCCTCACATAGAGAAAACGCTCGAAGCATTGCAGCGCATCCGAAAACCTGCACGCACTGAAATTATCGTTGTCGACGCTTCGAGTGGATCGCTCGATCACATCCACAAACAATTTCCTTCTGTGAGATGGATACATTTCAAATCCAAGCAAAAACATTCGTACACATTTTCAGAGCAGATGAATGCTGGCTTGAAGGCAGTGCGTGGAGACTACATTGCACTCATCGACGCTGATTGTATTCCGCAAAGCACATGGCTCGTTGAACTTTTCAAGCAAATAAAGAATCTCCATGAATCTTATGTGACAGGCATGGTTCGCTCGAGTGGCAAGCCGACAACGTATGATCCACACTGGCAAGGAATACCAGATGGGAGCTATCGAGATGAAGCAGGATCTGCAAATAGTCTGTTCAGCCGCGAATTGCTACAAACGGTTGGGTACTATGATGAACATTTTGCTGCGGGAAGCGACATCGACTTCAGCTGGCGAGCCATTCGAAAAGGGTACAAAATCTATTACGCCAAAAGAGCAGTTTTGTATGACGACTGGGGAACATTTGCGCAAGAACGCTCTCGCGCAATACGTTATGGCAGAGCACGCGTTCAACTCTACCGCAAACACCCTCACCGACTCCCGAATTTACTCAAGCAAGAACGAACAATTCTAATCTATCCCTTGTTTCTCCTTGGACTCCCCATTGCAATTTGGTTTCCTTGGTATCTCTTGCTGCTCCTCATACCCCTCGCAAAGAACTATAAACGACAACCTTTCCGTTTCCTCGTGCTAAACCTTCTCTACGGTTGGGGAACCCTCCTTGGCTGCGCTCGTGCACTAGCGGGGTGCAAGCGACTATGATTGTGATTCCCAAACGCCTCATGGTCGTCTCGATTGTCGCACTTACATATATTCTTGCGATGCTCGCATTCTTCAATGTGAGTCCAAGTGCCGGCAGAGCATTTCTTGCTGTGCCAGTCCTCTTGCTCTTCCCAGGCTATGTAATCCTCTCTCTCGTTGGTGCTCAGCCCGCGCGAACTGCTGAAAAATTCTTACTCAGTGTTGGAATGTCAATTATGTATTTGCTGCTCGTTTCAAGCGCATGGAATTTTCTCGGACCAGTACTTGGAGTGGCTCGACCACTTGACCGAATTCCACTGGTTAGCGCAATCACCGTTCCTCTCTTACTCCTTGTCGTACTCGTTGAATTACGTCGAAAGCCGCTAACAGTACGTTTCGACCCCTTTGTGTTGAGCACTTCGAATGCGCTCATTATCCTCATTCCGATTGTCACCTTGTTGCTTGGCATGTTAGGAACCATACTGCTCAATGAAGGACAAACAAATATTTTTGTACTCCTCACCCTGTTTGCAATTGGCGCGTACGTCATTTTCGTAACCGCCTTACACAAACGACTCAGCGACTCCGTGTATCCTGTAAGTATAGGAATAGTTGCACTGACACTCCTCTTCATAATGTCGCTGCGAAGCAACTATGTCATTGGATGGGATGTTAATATCGAATACCAAATGTACAGAATAACTGCAGGCGCAGGACATTGGACTATGGCCAATAACCCCGGGGACCCGTACTATGCCATGCTATCAATCACCATCCTCCCTTCAGTCTTGCAAGCATTTAGCGGAATACCCGCACATTACTTATTCAAAGTCTTTTATCCTTTGATTGCGTGCCTCATTCCGGTTGCAATTCTCGTACTCTTCCAACGTTTTGGATCATCTATAATTGCATTCCTTGCAACATTCTTCATCCTCGCACAACCACAATTCTGGACGGAGCTACCTGCGTTAACGAGACAGATTGTTTCACTGTTCTTCTTTTCGCTGGTGCTTCTCATAATATTCTCCGATGACATCCAACGCAAACAACGAGTATGGCTTGGTGGAGCATTTGGGCTAGGGATGATACTTTCCCACTATTCAACCACATACATCGCAGTGAGCTTGCTTGCCGGAACACTAGCAGCTATGTGGTTCTACCGAACTACAGCGCTAGTAAAACCATTCCGCTGGATTTATGAGAAACTGCGCATTCAGGAAAAGAATGACCCGCTGCAAAGGGATTCAAAGCGAGTGCTGCCTCTCATCGTACTCGCGCTCGTTATCGGCACAGTTGTGTGGTACGGTGTCGTCACGGAAACTGCCAACTCATTGATTGATGTATCGAAGTCCATAGGCTCGAATATTAATCGAATTTTAGATGACGACCTTAAGAGTGACTCTGCACGAAGAGCAGTGTGGGATATCGGCTTTAGCTCCGATTATACTGAAGAAGAAGTAAGTTCGTACATTACCGTCATTAGTTCAGCAGCCCAGCAAAGTAGCGATCCCGTGTATAAGAATTCCGATACTGGTATCGAGCAGCGTCGGATGAGCACAAATCCTATTAAGAGTTATACCGCAGCGCGCATCGTCACAACGATTCACGAAATAATTAAAAAAAGCGTGAAGGTGATGCTCCTCCTAGGAATTCTCGGTTTAGTATTTGTTGAATTTCGAAAAGGTACAATCGATAGAGAATTTATCATTCTCTCAGGAGGGTGCATGCTCCTCATCGCGGCAATGGTGTTCTTACCACTCGTCTCTGTCTTCTACAACCTTTCACGGTTGTACTTGCAAACACTGTTCATTATTGCGTTTGCCGCAGTCTATGGCATTCTCTTGCTCTCAAGGATCATACCACAACGATACGCACTGCTTGCATGCGCTGCCATAATTGTCGCGTATTATTTGCCGTACTCCGGTGTCACCACAGAGCTCATCGGTGGACGTCCACCAGTATACCTGAGTAATCATGGTCCAGACTACGAGCGATTCTACGTGCACGATACGGACGTTGCAGCAATCGAATGGCTCAATATCCAAACACAGGTAGATGAGCCGGTATTTGCTGATACGCACGCAAAACTGCAAGTGGCAGCATTTGGCAAACCAGGGCAATACGTCGTTGATAAAGTGCTGCCCGCCGCCATTCTGCAACGAGCGTATGTGTTTGCCAATTACAAAAATGTTGTCGAAGGTGTCGCGACGCACGATGCACGCCCAGTGCTGAACAAAGACGTCATCAATTACGAGTTTCCAACTGGCTTTCTTGATCAAAACAAAAACAAACTCTATAGCAATGCATACGCGGAAGTATATCGATGAAAAAACATAATTCACGTATGGACTCGCAAAATACTCCGCAGTCATTCCATGTTGCACAAGTAGTGTTTTCTCTTACGTGGGGTGGCGCAGAAACCGTCGTACAACACTTACAGTTGCAGCTTCATTCAATGGGATGGCGCACCACCATCATATGCAACACAGAACTCGTTGCACATTTTGCATCAATGCCCAGAACAGAAGTTGTTGATGTTGGACCATTAGCTGCTCAAGGTTTTTTCAAGCATGCCGCGGCGACTATTCAGATACGAAAGAAACTCTTGCAAAGCATTCAAAGAATCAATCCAGACGTAATTCATGCACATCTTGAGCGTTCACTTATCGCTCTCACTCTTCCACGGATCACCACAAGAATTCCCATCGTGTACACACTGCACGGTGCAGAAAGTATTCACTACAAATCACCCCACTCACTTGAGCAACGAGCAATAAAACGCGGGCTGCGTATCCTGCTCAAATCGCCAAACGTTCAAGTGGTATCCTGTGCACACCAACTTCTCCCATACTACGAGGAAGCGATACATGCAAAAATTACGGTTATTCCAAATGGAATTGACGTAAAAGAATTTACGCCAAAGGTCGCAAAGCGCAATGATCTCGTTTTCTTCGTTGGCAGACTCACAACTCAAAAAGGTATTGCAACACTCGTTGCAGCAGCAGATCTTCTGCCGAAAACAACTTTCTGGGTAGTGGGAAGTGGGCCGCTCGAAACATTACTTCATCGTCCAAATATCGTCACGTTTGGGTTTCGCAAAGGCAAGCAGTTGCAAAAACTATGGGAACAGGCAACCGTATGCGCCTTTCCATCCATATTTGAAGCATTTCCAATTGTCGGGCTAGAAGCAATGGCACTGGGAAAGCCCGTAATCGCAACTGCACCAGGATTCACTGAATACCTCAAACATGACAAGAACGGTATCGTCATACCAATTGGCGACTCAAAAGCACTTGCGCAAGCAATAGAGCGAGTGCTTGCAGAAAAAGCGTTGCGCACTCGACTCAGCAAAGAAGCACGCAAGACCGCAGAGCAGTTTAGTTGGTCTAAGAGTGCGCTCGCTTATGAACAAACATACATGCGCCTCATCGAGGAATCACAATGAGTGTACATCAAAAAAAAGCGAAGAACGACCGACGCGCTCTTCGAATTGCAATACTTGCCTATCTCGATCGGTCCGCAAATTCTATCCGTCCTGCAAAAATTAAGCAAGAGTTCAAGAAACGTGGACACACTGTAGTGCTTATTGACTCCACGAAACTCAACAAACGCAGTCATGGATTTGACACTGCATCTGCGATTGACCACACCAAGCGATCGTGGAGATTTCCATGTCTTGTACTCAGTACTATTGGCTTGTTTAATGAATTGTCACGGTATAAAATCTGCTCTTGGTTTTCTCCAATAGAGACGTACTTCACTGCGCGAGTGCTCGAGGCGAAGTTGCGCGAAGGACGTTACGACATTATTATCGCCGAATCTGAAATGCTTGGATACGTATTTACGCGTAAACTTCCTGGCACTTTGCTCCTCGATGCTGCCGCACCCGCTGCAGAAGAAATGCTCTACTCAGGAATGATTCCTCGCTTCATTTACAATCGCGTTGTCGCTATGAGATTGCGGACGTTTGCAGCAAGTACGTATGTCAATTATCATTGGTACAGGTACACCGATTACGTGCGCAAGCACATCTACAAGGGCAAAAACCTCATCCAGGTTGACTACGGCTGTGATTTACATGCAACTCGAGCACAATACAGCAAAGTACCACGAGTTGTGTTTCTTGGAAATTTGGGGGGTTATTGGAATAATTTTCCTCTTTTAGCAAATCTCTCCAAACAGTATCCATTTGATGTATATGGTCATCCTGCTCCACATCCTAAGTATGGCTTGCACTACAAGGGGTATGCACCTTCGACCGACATAGTGTCCCAATATCAATTCGGGCTCATTACTATTACCAAAGATGAACTTCGCAAATCAAGTTTCTCAAGTAAGCATCTTGAGTACCTATCGTACGGCTTACCGGTACTGACGCCGGATTGGCGCAAAGATAGGAAGCTTGCGCCCGTATCTATTCCCTATAACGAAAAAACCTTCCGCAAGCAAATTGAGAGATATTCGAACCAAGCCCGATGGCAGGCACTCGCTGACAAATCCTACGAAACCGCAAAACAGTGGTCTTGGGATCGCGTCCTACAACCCATGGTTGAGCTGCTTGAAAAATCTGCAGGGAAGCGCTAGATTATATTTCGCAAACGCTCGACATAATACGTCGCTCAATTCTCAGTTGGTTGTGAGGGCTTTCCAAATATACTTCGATGGAATACAAGGAGATAGATGCAAGAAATTATGCATTGCCCTACGAGCCAGCCTAGACCTACTCCGAGCAGCCCATACCGTAAAAGAGCTGCTGTCAATCCGAGCACGATGACAGTTCCTATTACTGTCATTGCTAAAAACGCGCGCATGCGAAATTGAACGCGAAGTACCGTTCCACACACGACATTGTACGTGAAAGCAAAGCCAGAAACAGCAAGTAGCGCCAGCAATCGAGCACCTGCATCAGAATACGATGCACCAAAGATAAGGAGCACATATTTTGCAAGCAGAACTAATGCTGCGACAAGCGGGATAAGTACCAGCCACGTTGTTCGCAGGCTTTTCTTCGCAAGCGCTTGCGCTTCGTTTTCTCGCCTACTTCCTTCAGCGAAGAGACTTTGTGTGACCGCAAGAGGAACCATCAGCACTAAGTTTGCTATTTGCATCGCCAGGTAGTAGTACGCAGTGGATTCAGGACCTAGCACTGCAGTGACAATAAGCGGAAGCAGTAGCACTGGGAGCGAGCCTGCTAAACCACTCACGTAAATAGATAAACTGTACGGAGCAATTCGACGAATTGTTGCAACATGCAACTGCGGAATATACGAGTAGCCGTATCGACGCACCAACACAAGCAAGAGGAAACCAACACCAATTGCGCTCGCAAGCGCGTGAGCCCCAAAGACACCAAGACCTCCAAAAGCGACGAGCGCGAATGCGAGCAATATTTTTGCGATTCCACTCAAGAGATTGCGTCCGAGCAAAAAATGGCTATCGCCATGACTTACAAATACCCCTTCGATCGCAGTGAAAAGCGAAATCACGACAACCCCTAAAATGAAGATCAGTGCTTGCAGCGCGTGCTGATGCAAAAATACGAGTTGCTTACTCCACAGTGGAGTCCCGACAATAAAGAGTATGCTGCCAATGACAGCAAGCGCACTCATGCTCACAAGCACCGATCCAGCAAGCGCGGACTGATCTTTGGTCTTTGGCAGAAAGCGCACTAAAGCGGAATCAAGGCCGAGCGAGCAAACAACCATAAGGAGGCCTGCAGCAGCTATGAGTGTTGCGCCAATTCCGACTTGCGCTTCCGTATAAAATCGAGCGAGGACTAGCCAAAACAAGAATCCACTGAGCAGCGTTACTCCTTGTGCAATTAAGAGCCAAAAAGAATTGCGCACCAGTGAATCAGACAGCAGTGAGCGCAGTCCTTGTACCGTCAGCAGCGCTCGGAAACTAGGAAATTTTTTAGGCGCAACCATAGAGGTAGCTGCACGCGTTCATTTATAAGGATTCGGGTCATTTGGAGGCCGTTTTAGACCGAAAATCAACCTTTTACGCACGTCACACGGAACACATAAAAACTGTCCCTCGATAGGAAACCCAGCAATGTCTGAGAACAGTCCGAAGGCTGAATGGTTCAAGTACTTCCATAGCTGCCGCAAGGCAGGATACTCGCTTCATGAAGTAGAGAATTACCTTGTAACCCAACGCGGTTTTAATCGATTTGAAATCGCATCACTGATTGCTGAATACAAGCTTTCAAGAAAACGTCACGCAGCACTCGCAACAGGAATCGCCGCTACAGTTTTTCTTTGCTCACTCATCATCGCGCTTCTGCTCGAACCTGGACTCACCGGATTCGCCGTTGTCTCAAATGAAGAAACCATTACGGTGTATCCGACCACTGTTCTAGGTACAGTCAGTCCGACTCTGTACGGCACAAATACACATGGCGTATACGGAAGCAACGTATCACGTGTTGATTGCAATAACGATGGCGCTGAAGACTGCTGGAGTGATTACCAATGGCACCGCACTGCACTGTTGAATGCAAGCATCACCCTTATTCGTGCAGACATGGCGCTCGCAGATACTGCGCTAGGTGTAAACACTTTTTGGAGTGGAACTTCGAACTATGCAAGTATTCAAACACGACGCAATGTTGTTGAGTGGGCAGCAGCGAACGACGTTACAGTATTATTTACTGCATACACTATGCCATCTTGGCTATCCGACAATGGTGCATATTGTGTTTCGGATCGACGAGATTGCCCACCGAGTGATTATCAGCAGTGGGGTCAATTGGTAGTAAATTTCCTTGACGCTGTCGGATGTGATGAGCATCCAGACACCTGCTGGGTTGATGTTTGGAATGAACCTGATTTGCAAAATTTTTGGCTTCCTGACATAAGCGCAACTGACCCTCGACGTGCGCAACTGTACAACCAACTCTACAACGCAACCTACAATGCAGTAAAAGCTCAGTACCCATCGATGCCAGTTGGCGGACCGGTAGTAAGTACCGTTCAGGATCCTGGCTCACGACTCATATACCGCAGTTTCTTAGGGAACTTCTCAAACCCTCGCAAATACGATTTCTTCTCATTCCACGAATACTACTTTGATACGTATGATTCGGGAGATTACGACGGACATCTAACCAACATCATGGCACAAATTCGCGCTGACTGCACAGCAAGAAATGCGCAGTGCAACAGGTTCATCGTTGGTGAATTTAACACCTACAACTGGACTGAGCAACTCCAAGCACCGAATAATCAAAGATTCCAACTCGCACTTGCTCTTGCATATGCAATTGCAGCGATGCCAGAAAATGCATCCATGGTACAGTACCAATGGAGCGAATCTACTCGCTATAGCAATGGCGCTTCTATGTACCCAGAATATCCAAGACGAATGACGATGGTTTCTGAGCCTCAAATCGACAATATGCATTATGCCCCCTACCAAGCATATACAACAATGGCAAACCAACACCCGCCAGGTTCAATAGTGCTGCAAACCTCTAGCTCTAGCATGGTCAGAAGCGTTGCAACTAATACAAGTGGAGATATACGAATTACAGTGCTGAACAAACATACTTCAGAAAAAACCCTCACGGTTGCTATTGCTGGATTTGATAATGGCGCACTCATCGACACCGAAACAAATACTGCGTACGCCATTAGTGCAGGTACTGCCTCAATTGGCTCAATAGCTGCTCGTAGCATACGCACTTTCATCCTCGAACCACCAATTCCAAATAGTCCACCAACAATTGACGTCCCTACAATAAGTGGTGTTGACGCATCGAATTTGTCCGGGCATGCACTTTCTTGTACTGCGACAACAACTGATGATAGCGTGCAAGCACTCAGCGTTCACTACGAATGGAAATTGAATAACACTGTAGTGAGTAATGGCTCCGACACTGTAACACCGGGCAGTACATTTACGCTTCATTCGCAAATCACCCCGATAACTGCTGGATCCTGGCAGTGCGCCTTGAGAGTTTCTGATGGCACTCACACAACGAGCTGGATGACGAGCTCAGCACTTACTATTTCTAATCCTCCAAGTACCACTCCGCTCAATAATTCAAATTCCACAAATGAAACAGTACTTCCGCCGACAAGCATTACGTTTAGCTCGCTCACCGCAACACCGAGCACTCCTCATAGCTCTGAGGTAATTACCTGGAGTGCGAGCGTCATTAGCAACAATCCAATTGCCTCGTGGACTTTCACAAGCAATAGC
>JACCDG010209892.1_pt1 | contig 11557 bp, 9 predicted proteins | sample 7442471 | NCBI WGS metagenome assembly JACCDG01 (sample SAMN15323444, study PRJNA562643) | freshwater metagenome | isolation source: river surface water | place: USA:Blue River Watershed | collected 2017-08-17
AGGCCAGGCTGAACTGCTGGAAAGCGCCATCGGCCAGCACGCCGCCCCAGCTGTCAAAGACCATGACGGCCTGGGCCCCGGCTTCGATTTGCGTGTTCAGGTACAGCGCGACGGCGTCGGCGTTGATTGCCAGGATGCGGTGCATCAGGTCCGGGCGGCTGTACATCAGGGTTTTGACGTGTCGGTAGTCGTCTGAGCCAGCGCCCTCGACCATGTAGCACGCCAGCGTCCAGGGGCTACCCGAAAAGCCGATCAGCGGCACACGGCCGTTCAACGCCTTGCGGATCGAGGTGACGGCATCAAACACATAGCGCAGCTTGTCCATGTCGGGCACGGCCAGCTGGGCCACGGCGGTTTCGTCACGCACGTTCTTGGCGAACTTGGGGCCTTCGCCCAAGGCAAAGCTCAGACCCAAGCCCATGGCGTCCGGCACGGTGAGGATGTCGCTGAACAAAATGGCCGCGTCGAGTGGGTAGCGCTCCAGCGGCTGCAGGGTGACTTCGGTCGCGTAATCCACGTTGGTGGCTAGACCCATGAAGCTGCCCGCCTTGGCGCGGGTGTCGCGGTACTCGGGCAGATAACGGCCCGCCTGGCGCATCAGCCACACGGGGGTGTGGTCGGTGGCCTGGCGCAGGCAGGCGCGCAGGAAGGTGTCGTTTTGGAGGGGGGCGAAAGAAGAGGTGCTCATGCCCCGATTGTCGCAGGCGTAAGGGATGGCCTGCCACACAGGGATGGGTCGTTTTATTTCGTGGCTGGGAGTTTTTGCAGCGCCGTCTGCACTTCGGCCACGCTGGGCAGTTCCGACAGCAGCACCGGGGGCTGGCCGGGGGCGTACAGCGCATACACTGGCACGCCACTGCGGCCCAGCGCCGTCAGCGCTTGGGTGATGGCCGGGTCGCGGCGGGTCCAGTCGGCGCGCATCAGCACCACCTTTCGGGCATCGAAGTCGGTCAGCAGTTGTGCATCGGCCAGCGTGGTTTTTTTGTTGTACTGGCAGGTCACGCACCAGGCAGCGGGGAAGTCCACAAACACCGGGCGGCCCGCACTCAGTTGGCTTTGTACCTCGGCGGCCGACCAGGTTTGCCACTGGGCTGGGTCGGCGGCATTTGTGGCGCTGGCGCTGCTGACCGTGTTGACACTGGGCGCCTCACGCAAAGTCAATGGCAGCCAGCTGCTGCCCAGCCAGACCAAAGTGGTCAAGGCCAGCCCACTCATGACCCAGCGTGTGCGCCCCGGCAGGCCCAGCGCCCAGGCCAGCCAAGCCACTGTGAGCAAGATCGCCAACAGTCCGCTGGCCCCGTCGATGCCGGTTTGTTGCCCCAGCACCCAAACCAGCCAAATGACGGTGGCGAACATCGGAAACGCCATGGCCTGGCGGAAGGTCTGCATCCAGGCGCCGGGGCGGGGCAGTGTGCGGGCGATGCCGGGCCACGCGCTGGCCGCCAGATAGGGCAAGGCCATGCCCACGCCCATGGCTGCAAACACCAAAAGTGCCTGCCACACGGGCAGCGCTATGGCCAGGCCGAGCGAGGCCCCCATGAACGGTGCAGTGCAGGGCGAGGCCACCGCCACGGCCAGCACACCCGACAAGCCCGCGTTCACCGTGGGGTGGCGGCTTTGCAAGGTGGCCAGGCTGTTGGGCAGCATCTGTCCGAATTCAAAAACGCCCGCGAGGTTCAGGCCCAGCACGGTGAACAGCAAGGCCAGCGCCGCCACCACGGCAGGCGACTGCAGCTGAAAGCCCCAGCCCAGTTGTTCCCCTGCGGCGCGCAGGCCCAGCATGAGGCCGCCCAGCAGCATGAAAGAGGCGACCACACCCAGGGTGTAGGCCAGCCCGGCGGCACGGTGTTGGGTGGGTGAGGTGTCGGCCTGGGCAAAGCCCAGCACCTTGATGGCCAGCACGGGAAACACGCAGGGCATGAGGTTGAGCAGCAACCCGCCAACCAGCGCCCCCAGCACGGCCAGGGTCAGGCCCAAAGCGGTGGTGGTCTGGCTGGCAGGCAGGGGCGCTTGACTCGCCCGGGCGTTTTCGGCCAAGGCCTTGGCGAGTGTTGGCGAAATTTCGGCGGGGGCGGCTTGGGCCAAGGCGGGCCAGGTGCCTTGCACGGGCGTGTTCATCTCATAAGCCGGTGCTTGGGGGGCCGACTCCGGGCCCGCCGCGATCACCCAGCGCATCGCTGCGGGGCTGTCGCCCCGTTCGGGCGACACCGGGATCGTGGCGTTCCACACGGCGCCTTGCCAGTTTTGCGTCCAGTCTTTGCCTTGCACGGCGGCGTTGTGCACCACGTTGGCCGTGACCGGGAAGGCGCTGAGCGTCTGGCCGCGCCAGCCGACGGGCAGGCCGTGCACGCGCAGGCGCAGCTGTTTGCCGTCATCCGAGAGCGTGGTTTGCCCGCCCGTCAGCCAAGTACCGCCCTCCTGGCGTTGCGCCATTAGCTGAGGGCTGAGTTTTTGCGCGGCTGCAAACAGGGCGGCGTGCGGCGTTTGTGCGGCGCCGGAAGCCAGATTCAGCGAGAAGCGGCCCTCTTGCGGGATGCACTCCTGGCGGCACACCAGCCATTCGGCCCTCAATTGAAGCGGCAGGCCGCCCGTGGCTGGAAACTGGAAACCTGCCGCCACCGTCACCGGCACGGCCAACAAGAGGCGGCCTTCGTAGCCGTAATTGGCCAGCGTGCCAATTGGGATCTTTTTGGGCAGGGGCCAGGCGATGTCGCCCGCCTGCAAGCCCGCAGGCGGCTGCCACTGAAGCCGGGTGGGCAAGCCCGAGTCGCCGGGGTTTTGCCAGTAGGTGTGCCAATGCGGCTGGTGCTCGATCTGCAGGCCCAGCCAGAAGGTTTGTCCGGCCTGCACGCCTTGCGGCGCGTGCACCAGCAGTTCCGCCCGCACTTGCTCGGTGTTGACGATATGGGGGGCGCTGGCCAGCAAAGCGTTGGTACCCGGTGTGCTGGACGGCGCTGTCTTGTTGGAGAAAAGCGTGTCTGTCTGCGCCCAGATGTTCATGGATGTGATGAACATCAGCGCCAACAAGCCCAGACTCGCCAGCCAGCCCTGCATGATGGCTCGACCACAGTAAAACACGGAAACTCTCACACCCATCCTTCGGTTGACCCTGAATCACCCCAGCGGGGTGCTTTGCAAAAGGCACTGTACACGCCCCGGCTCCATTAAGATGCCGAATATGCAAAACCCTTCGCGTTTTTGGGCCGACTGGACCACCACCGATTTTCAGGCGCTGCCACTGGACCGTGCCATTGCCGTGCTGCCGGTGGCCGCCACCGAGCAACACGGCCCGCACCTGCCCTTGTCGGTGGACACCGATCTGGTCGAGGGGGTGGTGACGGCCTGTTTGCCGCATTTGCCAGCCGATTTGCCGGCTTTGTTTTTGCCCACCCAGACGGTGGGCCTGAGCCCCGAGCACGCCCGTTTTGCGGGCACCCTGACGCTCAAGGCCGAAACTGTGATCCGCTTGTGGACCGACATCGCGGAGTCGGTGGCTGCCACGGGTGTGAAGAAATTGGTGCTGCTCAATGCCCACGGGGGACAAGTGAGCGTGATGGACATCGTGGCGCGTGACCTGCGTGCCCGCTTGGGCATGCTGGTGTACAGCGTGAGCTGGTTCAACTTGCCGCTGACCGACACACAAGGCGGCGATGTGAACGCCTTGTTCAGCGCCGAGGAGCACCGCTTTGGCGTGCACGCGGGCGATACCGAAACCTCGATGATGCTGGCGCTGCGGCCCGAGTGCGTGCGCATGGCCCAGGCGCAGAATTTCCGATCGACCGCGCAGGATCGCGCCGAGCGTTTTGCGATTTTGGGCAATGGCAAAAGCGCCAAGCTGGGTTGGCAAATGCAGGACTACAACCGCCACGGCGCAGCGGGCAACGCCGCCGCGGCCACGGTGGACAAAGGGCAGGCTTTGCTGGATGCCTCAGGTCGCGCGCTGGCGCAATTGCTGGTCGAGATCGACCGCTTGCCACCCGAGATATTGACCGATCGGGTCGGCTGAGCCGCGCTGGAGATCAGAGCTGGGGCAGCACCAGCTCGCAGTGATCCTGACTGACGCTGCGCGGGTATTCGCGGGTTGTGTCGATGCATCCGCCTTCCGCATAGACGCCTTTGGGGTCACGCATTCGGATCATGCGCTCCAGCACATTGGAGCGGGCTTCGGGGTCGCGCTGGGTTTGGGCCACGCATTGATCCACCACCGACTCGTCCATTTGCAGTTCGCCTTGGGCGTCGGTGTACACCCCATCGCGCCAGTGGAAGATTTCAATGGCTTTGGACTCGAGCGTGAAGGGTTGGTCGCGTTTCCAGAAGTTGCTGAACAAACCCCCGCCCATGTACATGACCCACGAGCCTTCGTAGCCGGTGACATCGGAAGAGCGTTCATCGGGGTTGCGAAACCACAGCCGGTCGCCAGGGACATAAAAACGCTCGGGCAAGGGGGCATCCATGCTGCCGTACTCGATCAAAAACACATCGTGGAATTGGCCGGAACGGACGGCGTGCCGTTCGTTGAGTTGCTGCAGCGCCTCCAGCATGAGAGGGTGGTGTGTCTGAACCTCCTGAGCAATGCCCAGCAGGATCACGTATTCGGTGGCACGGTAACAGGAAAAGTCGTACAACTTGCCGGTGGCCTCGGGTTGGGTGGCCGCAATCAGCGCATTGATCAGGGGGCGGCCAGGGTTCAGGATGAAGCCGGGTTCCTCTTCGTAATGCCAGTCGGCTTCGGGGCGTTCTGCCGCTTCGGTTTTGAAGGCGAGGGCGGTTTTGCGTGCAGCCAGTGCCATGTTACGCCGCACCCGGATGTGGGAGGTGAGCGCAGCGAGGCTGGCAAATTGGAAGCGGTGAGGTGAGCCGAGCAAAGCCACCCAGATTTCCCGCTCCAATGCCCATGCGGCATTGGCTGTGCCGTTTGGGTTCAGCCTTTCATGCAGCGCCAGGGTGTCGTACCCGGGCATGAAGGTTTGCCGAAACCCCGGCTGCAGGTTGCAAATCAGCGCCATGCGGCCATCTTCGATGGGCAAGGTCAGCATCTGCACGGCGGATTCAAGTTGCCAATCCTTGAGCCTTGCAGTCAACTCAGCCGCAAGCCGATCCGTGTCTGCGGCTGGGCCTGAGGTGAGCTGGATGCCGCCCTCCAGCGCATGAAGGGCAAGCCAGGCGGTTGAACAATTCATGGGCTCATTCTGCCGCTTGATCTGCCTGGTTTTGCTTAGGGATTACACCCAGTCGCTGCAGGGTTAATCGGCATCAGGCAAATGTGATCCAGTCTTTGTGCGTGTTGCTGTCCAGGTGCGGCAGCGTGTTGTAGGTCAGCAGCATGTGTCGCTTGGGGTTGAACACGAACTCGGTCAGGGCGGTGTTGCGGATGCGCAGGTTCAGCTCGATGGTGGTCTCCGGCGGGGTGCCCAGCACGCGGCCCACCGCCGTCGAGATGGGGCCGCCACTGGAGACGATCATCACATCGCCCGAGTGGTTTTGCCGCACATGGTCGAGCGCGGCTTCGATGCCGCCCACAAAGTCGGCGTAGCTGGGCATGTCACGCGGTTGGGTGCGCCCCGCCATCCAGGCCTGCAAGGCATCGCGCAACAGGCGGAAGTGGTGGCGGTACAGCTCGGGTGTGTCGGGTTTGGCCAGCGGCTCGGGATGGATGGTCTCGATCAGCGCGTGGCTGTCGTATTCGTTCAGGCCGGACCAGACCGAGGGGGTGTGGGGCAAACCTGCGCCTTCGGCAATGCCTTCCCAGGTTTGGCGGTGGCGCTTCAAGCTGCCCATCATCACGGCTTCGATGGGTTGGTCTTGAAGTTTGGGCCGCAGGTATTCCCCCAATCGGACGGCCTGCTGGCGACCCAGCGGGCTGAGTTGATCGTAGTCATCGGCTCCGAAAGAGGCTTGTCCGTGGCGGACCAGATAGAGTGTTCCCATGGGCTGCGATTGTGCGCAAGCCCGGCGTGTCAGCCTGTCGCTGGGGTGATCAGTCGGTGAACTTGGGTGGGCGATTCAGGCGCAAGGGGTTCACGTGGCAGTGACACGCCCGAATCACAAATTCACCACGCCTGCGATGCACCCCACCACATCGCCTCCGACCCAAACTTGGCCATGTGCGTCTTGCGACAAGAACACCTGCCCAGCACGCCCGAGCATGGTGCCTTGGCGTGCGCTGTAGCTCGGCGGCATGTGACCTTCGGTCATCAGCCATTGGGCCAGCGACGCATTCAGGCTTCCCGTCACCGGATCTTCGGTCACTCCTACTGGGGCGGCGAAGGCGCGCACTTCCAGATCGGTCGGGTCGTTGGCGATGCGCGATGCCGTGAACGCCCGCGCTTCGCGGTTGGCGCGGCGGATCAGGCCACCGTCTGGTGCTTGCCGTTTCGCCGCAACGCCCACCTTGGTGCCCAATTTTTTCAGGGCCGCATGGTCTGGCTCCAGAGCCAGCACCGTGTCCACATCGTTCACCAGCAGGCCCAGCCAGTGCGGGCCGTTGTTCAGGTGTTGCGCGGCGATGACTTCTGATGCATCCAGCCCCAAAGCAGCCAGCATCGGGGCCAGGTCTTCGGTCGCGATGTCCTGTCGGTTCAGAGGTGGCGCGGCAAAGGCCCAGCGCTTGCCCAGCTGCTTCAAAGTCACCAGACCCACGCCACATTCCTGCATCAGCTGACCGCTTTGCCGGGGCTGGCCACCCGCCTTCAACCAGGCGTGGGCCGTGCCCAGCGTGGGGTGCCCCGCAAAGGGCAGCTCTGCCCCGGGCGTGAAGATGCGCACCCGGTAGTCGGCCCCGCCCGCAGCCCCTTCGGGCGAGGGCGGGAGCACAAAGGTGGTTTCGCTCAATTGCGTCCAGGCAGCAAAAGCCTGCATTTGCGCATCACTCAAACCCTCGCCATCCAGCACCACCGCCAGGGGGTTGCCCAGAAAAACGGTATCTGTGAAGACGTCAACTTGTTGGAAAGCGCGGCTTTTCATCATGAGGTTCGGTTGTGAAGTTGACTCAGAGTGATTCGCGGATGGCCGCAGCCAGAGCGGCCATGCCGGTGTTGATCTGCTCCACCGTGGCGGTCACAAACGACAGGCGCAGCGTGCTTTCATTGGCGTCTCCAGCGTAAAACGCGAAGCCGGGCACAAAGGCCACGCCTTTGTTGACGGCTTTTTCCAGCAGTGGCACGGCCTTGAGGCCTTTGGGCAGTTGCACCCACAGAAACATGCCGCCCACTGGGCGGTTCCAGCTCAGGCCCAGGCCCGCCATTTCGCGCTCGAGCGCGGCCAGCATGGCCTCGCATTGCTGTTTGTACAAGGCGCGGATGGTGGGCACGTGACGGTCGATGAAGCCGTCTTTGAGCACTTCGGCCACCACGCGCTGGTTGAAGCTGGGCGTATGCAGGTCGGCCGCTTGCTTGGCCTGTAGCAGCTTGGGGTATAGGGCTTTGGGAGCCACCAGATAACCCAGGCGCAGGCCTGGGGCCAGGATTTTGGAGAAGGAGCCCAGGTACACGCTGCCCTCGGGGTGGCGCGAACTCAGCGAAGGTGCAGGCGGCGCGTCAAACCACAGGTCGCCGTAGGGGTTGTCTTCAATGATGGGCAAGCCTGACTCGATGGCCACTTGCGCCACGGCGGCGCGGCGCTCCTCGGTCATGGTGCGGCCGGTGGGGTTCTGGAAGTTGGGCAGCAAATACACAAAGCGGGCCTTGTTTGCGCCGGTGCCAACTTTGGCGCGCAAGTCGGCGGCGTCCACGCCGTGGTCGTCGCTGTTCACACCCACGGCGATGGGCTCCATGGGGGTGAAGGCCTGCAGCGCACCCAGATAGGTGGGTGTCTCCACCAGAATGCGGCTGCCGGCGTCGATCAGGATCTTGGCAACCAGGTCCAGGCCTTGTTGGCTGCCGGTGGTGATCAGCACCTGGTTGGGGCTGACGTGCATGCCTTGCTTGAGCAGGTCTTGCGCGACCCAATCGCGCAAGGGCGCGTAGCCTTCGCTGGCAGCGTATTGCAGCGCGGCTTTGCCGTCATCTCGCAGCACGCGTTCACTGGCTTCGCGCATGGCGTCGATCGGGAAGGTCTGGGGCGAGGGCAGGCCGCCCGCAAAGCTGATGATGCCGGGCTTTTCGGTGACCTTGAGGATTTCACGGATCACCGAGGGGTTCATTTTCTCGGCGCGTTGGGCTAGGTTCCAGTTCATGTTTTGCTCCTCAATTTTTTGTTCAGTTGGATCATTCAGTACGTTTTGGGGGTGTTGGCCATGCGCCGTCCCATGAAAACGGTGGATACGACCAGCAGGGCAAAACCCAAGGTCATGGCATCCAGCGATTCTCCCAGCAAAGGCACGGCCGCCAGCATGGTGATGAAAGGTTGCAGCAACTGCAGCTGGCTCACCCTCAGCGGGCCTCCCAGCGACAGGCCGCGAAACCAGGCAAAAAACCCCGCCCACATGGAAAACACGCCCACATACAGCAGGGCCAGCCACGATATCGGCGCTATGGCTTGGTCGGGCCAAGTGAGCAAGGCCCCTGGCAGCGTGACGGGCAGGGCCATGACACACACCCAGCTGATGACTTTTTCCGCGCCCAAGCTGGCTGTGACTTTGGCTCCGGCGACATAGCCCAGCGATGCGGCCACCACCGCACCCACGAGCAGGGTGTCGGCCCAGGTCAATCCAAACCCATGCCCCAGTTGTGATGCGCGCAGCAGGCTGTAGACCGCGATCAAGGCGCTGCCCAGAGCGGCAAACACCCAGAACCCGAGGCGGGCGCGTTGGTGCATGAGCCAAGCGGCTGCCGCTGCCGTGGCCAGTGGCAGCAAAGATGTGATCACGGCCGCGTGGCTGGCCGTGACATGGCGCAGCGCCCAGCCCAAAAGCAAGGGGTAACCGATCACATTGCCCACCAGAGAGAGCAGCAAAGGGCCGCGCTGCTCAGGGGTGGGGCGTGGAGCACGCACGGCCAGCAGGTAAACGAGCGACAGGCCCCCGGCCAACGCTGCGCGTGCCCAGGTCACAAACCAAGGTGACATTTGTGGTGCGTCAACAGTGCCTGTGGCCAGGCGCGTCATGGGCAAAGTGAGCCCAAAAATGACAACACCCAAAAATCCCAGCCACAGGCCCAGTTTTTCGCGTTGGAGGTCGTGACCGCTCATGAGGCGTCAACCCGCGCTTTGGCGCAAGCCGTTCAAAATCCACAAGGCCGTGGCCACCAGCGCGACCGACATGCAGCGGTTGAACATCAGCAAGCGCCGACCGTGCGCCAGCCAGTGCCGCAGCATGGAGCCCGCCACCGCATAGGTCAGGTTGCTGACACAACCATAGGCCACCATGATGGGCAGCAGCATCAGCGTGCGCGCTGCGGCATCCTCGCGACCCGCCACCCAACCCGCCACGATGGCCAGAGCCAACATCCAGGCCTTGATGTTGAGAAACTGCAGGCCCACGCCCTGCACAAAGCCCACCTGCAGTTTGGCGCTGTCGGCTTGCTGCAAACTGCCGCTTTGCCACAAACGCGAGGCCAGCCACAGCAAATAACCGGTGCCCAAGGTCACGATGCCCCAGCGCAAGGGCGGAAAGGCCACCACCAAACCGCCCAAGCCCGTGGCGCACAGTGCAAACAAAATGCCCCAGCCCACCGGCACCGCACAGACAAAGCGCATGGCCCGGCGCAGGCCATGGTTGGCCGCCATGGCGGTCGACAGCGTGGTATTCGGCCCGGGGGTGAAGCTGCTCACCGTGGCGAGCACTAGCAGGGCGCTGAGTTCTGAGGAAGTCATGGCTTTGAATGTAGTGCTGAAATGAGTACAGTATCGGTACAGTTTATGGGGTCATTTCGAAAACTGTATTGCTTGACTTGACCACACACTTTTATCTGAATGCCACCCATGTCTTTGCTCAGCCGTGAATCCAGCCAGCCCTTGACCGAGCAGCTCGCGCAACGGTTTGTAACGCGGATGCGTGACCAGTTGTTGGTATCGGGCACGCGCTTGCCATCGGTGCGGCAATGTGCACAGATGCACGGGGTAAGCGCGTCCACTGTGGTGGCCGCTTATGACTGGCTGGTGGCGCAGGGTTGGGTGGAGGCGCGCCCGAACCGGGGCTTTTTCGTGCGCGATCGGGGACAACGCATGCCCCCCACCTCGATGGCGGATGGAGTCCCGGCGCCCCGTCCACCGCCTGTGAACGCTTCTAGTTTGATCCGCGGCATGTTTCATCAACCCAGCGCCGAGCCTCAGCCGGGTATGGGCGTGTTTCCCTCGGATTGGCTCGATGCCGATTTTTTGTCTGCGGCTTTGCGCAAAGTGGTGTCCAGCCCTGCTCTGCGTGAGTCTTCATTGCGTTATGGTGAGCCGCAAGGGGACAGTGGTTTGCGTGACAGCTTGTCGTCCAAGCTTGCGAGTTTGGGCCTGCACGCGACGCCGGGCCAACTGATCACCACCGTGGGGGCGACCCATGCGCTTGACATCATCAGCCGCACCTTGCTCAGCCCCGGTGACTGCGTGATGGTGGAGGAGCCCGGTTGGGCCATCGAATTTGCCCGTTTGCAAAATCTGGGGGTGCGCATTTTGCCTGTTCCGCGCCTCGAGACCGGACCTGACCTTGCCGTGGTGGAGCGCTATGCTCAGCTGCATTTGCCCAAGATGTTGGTCAGCGTCTCGGTGTTGCACAACCCCACGGGTTATGGTTTGAGCTTGCCGAGTGCGCACCAGCTGGTGAACCTGGCGCACCGCTACAACTTTCATGTGGTCGAAGACGACACCTACGGGCACATGGCCCCGGCGCACGCGGTGCGCTTGTCGGTGCTCGATGGCTTGCAGAAAACCATTTACGTCAGCGGGTACGCCAAGATCCTCGCGCCCAGCTGGCGCGTAGGCTACATGGCGGTGCCGACAGACCTGAAGGATGCGTTTTTGGATACCAAGCTCTTGTCTACGCTCACGACCCCTGTGTTGTTTGAAAAGGCACTGGCGCTGTGCCTGGAGCAAGGCGCCATTCGGCGGCATACCGAGCGCTTGTCACAGTTGTTGGATGCCGCCCGCAGCCGCAGTGTCAAGCTCGCGCTTGCACACGGTTGCCAGTTCGTGGCACCGCCGCAGGGCCTGTTTGGCTGGGTGGACGTCGGGGTGGACACCGATCTGCTGGCCTTGCGCATGCACGACGCCGGTTACCTACTGGCCCCCGGCTCTTTGTTCCATGCCGACCGCAGACCGGGCTCGCTCATGCGGGTGAACTTTGCCAGCACACAAGAAGATAAATTCTGGCGTGTTCTGGCCAAGACCCGTCAGGCCTTGTTGTAGCTGTCCATGGCCTGAACTTTGTCAGTGGCTGTTCAGCTAGCCCAGACTGGGGCTCAGCGGGCCGACAGCACTTCCCAACGTTCCATGGCCGCCAACAGCACCTCGTCAATCTCGGCATCGCGCTTGAACAGTTGCTGTGCCAAGCCCGGGTCACGTTGGTAAATGCTGCCATCGGCCAGTTGTGCGCGGGCCTCCGCCTGCTCTTTTTCCAGCGCTTCGATTTTGGCGGGCAACTCGGCCAGTTCGCGTTGTTCTTTGTAACTGAGTTTGCTGCGGGCAGCTGCTG
>JACCDG010525982.1_pt1 | contig 11556 bp, 9 predicted proteins | sample 7442471 | NCBI WGS metagenome assembly JACCDG01 (sample SAMN15323444, study PRJNA562643) | freshwater metagenome | isolation source: river surface water | place: USA:Blue River Watershed | collected 2017-08-17
CGGCCGGTACCGGTCACTTCTACACCACCAGCAAGAACAAGAAGACCATGCCCGAGAAAATGGCGATCATGAAGTTTGATCCCAAGGCTCGCAAGCACGTCGAGTACAAGGAAGTGAAGCTGAAGTGACATCCGCGTCAGCGGTGTCATCCCGGACTTGATCCGGGTTCCACCTCCAAAAAAAACCGCTGCCTGAGCAGCGGTTTTTTTATGGCCCCGTGGGAGCGGGGCTTGATGAGGCGATGTGGCAAAGCGCAGCGCCTCTGAGCCTCGGCAAGTCCCGCTCCCTCGGGGCCTGCCCCAGACAAGGATCAGGCAGCGCGCACCCGGACCGAGCGCAGCTTCATCGAAAAGTCGCGCAGCGCGGCAATGCCACTGTCCTCGGCGCGCTTGCACCAGGCCTGAAGGTCGATCGCCAGCTGCTCGCGTGACTGGGAGGTGTTGAGCCAGATCTGACGCAACTCTTCACGCATCTGCACCATCTTGTCGAGCGTCGGGCTGGCCTTGCGGGCCTGCTGCAAATGGGGCTGAGCCTCGGCAGGCACCTTTTCAGCATCGCGGTGCAGCCAGCGGCTGGCATCACGCAGCACCTTGGCATCGCTCAGCTTGGCAGCCTCCTGGGCCACCACACCGCGCAGTCCGCGGGCGTACTGGGCCATCACTTCGTAGCGGTTGGCGATCAAGGCTTCGAGCGTCTTTTCGTCGGCCACCGGACGGACATCGCCATAGGCGGCGCGCGGGGGCGTTTTCTTGACGGTGGCCAGACCCAGTTTGCTCAGGATGCTGATGTACATCCAGCCGATGTCGAACTCGTAGGGCTTGACCGACAGCTTGGCCGACGTCGGGTAGGTGTGGTGGTTGTTGTGCAGTTCCTCGCCGCCGATGATGATGCCCCAGGGCGAGATGTTGGTGCTGGCGTCCTGTGCTTCGAAGTTGCGGTAACCCCACCAGTGGCCAATGCCGTTGATGATGCCGGCGGCAGTGACCGGGATCCAGGCCATCTGCACGGCCCAAACCGTCAGGCCCAGGAAGCCGAAGAGAGCCACGTCGATGATCAGCATCAGGCTCACACCGAGTGCGGAGTAGCGGGTGTAGAGGTTGCGCTCGATCCAGTCGTTGGGGGTGTTGTGGCCGTAGCGCTCCAGGGTTTCCTGGTTCTTCGCTTCTGCACGGTAGAGTTCCGCGCCCTTCCAGAAGACGGTTTCGATACCGAAAATGACCGGGCTGTGCGGATCACCTTCGCGCTCGCACTTGGCATGGTGCTTGCGGTGGATGGCCGTCCATTCCTTGGTCACCTGGCCAGTGGTCATCCACAGCCAGAAACGGAAGAAATGCGCCGGGATCGGGTGCAGGTCCAGTGCGCGGTGGGCCGAGTGGCGGTGCAGGTAAATCGTGACACTGGCAATGGTGATGTGGGTCATGCCCAGGGTGATCAGCAGCACTTGCCACCACGCCAGGTCAAACAAACCATGGCCCATCCAGTCAATCAGGGCGTCAAAGGCTGCCCAATCGGTCAAAAACATGAATCAGAACTTTCGGTATACGCCAAAGCAGGCAACCGCTGATTTTAGGTTTTCGGTCCGAAAAAGGACAGCATTTCCGGCATTCGATGGGTCAAATGAGGTTGAAACACTTCATTTTCTGACCCATACGGCAGCAAAAAACCCGTCGGTGCCATGCCGGTGCGGCCACAAGCGCAAAAACCGGCCCTCGGCAGTGCACAGCTGTGCAGCATGCTCCACCTTGAGGCGCGTCAGTTCCTCGGCCGCGGCCAGAGGCACGAAATCCGGGTGGGCCTGGCTGAAGGCCTGCGCCACGTCTTCGTTTTCCTGCGGCAGCACGCTGCAGGTGGCATAGACCAGGCGTCCACCCGACTTCACCAAGCGGGCGGCGCTGTCCAGGATGGCGGTCTGCTTGGCCACCAGTTCGGCCACCGCCTGCTCGGACTGGCGCCACTTCAGGTCGGGGTTGCGGCGCAGCGTGCCCAGACCGGAGCAAGGGGCGTCGACCAGCACCCGATCGATCTTCCCGGCGAGGCGCTTGATGCGCTCGTCGCGCTCGTGCGCGATGGCCGCCGGATGCACATTGGACAGACCGCTGCGCGCCAGCCGGGGCTTGAGGGCTTCAAGCCGGTGTCCGGACACGTCAAAGGCATAGAGCCGCCCGGTGCTGCGCATGGCCGCGCCCAGCGCCAGCGTCTTGCCGCCAGCGCCCGCACAAAAGTCCACCACCATCTCGCCGCGGTGCGCGTCAACCAGCAAGGCCAGCAGCTGCGAGCCCTCGTCCTGCACCTCGATCGCGCCGCGGGTGAAGGCCTCGGTGCGCTGCAGGGCCGGCTTGTCCTGCAGGCGCAGGCCCCAGGGCGAATACGGCGTAGGTTCGGCCACGATGCCGGCCTTGGCCAGCTCCTTCTGCACTTCAGGGCGCTTGGCCAGCTGAGTGTTGACACGCAGGTCCAGCGGGGCGGGCAGTTGCAGGTTATCGGCAAGCGCCTGGAAATCGTCACCCAGCTGCGCCTTGAGCGCTGCAGCCAGCCATTCGGGCAGGTTGTGGCGGTGGGGCGCCATCAACTCATCAGGCTGGACCTTGTCGCAGGCGTCCAGCCAGGTCTTTTCCTGATCGCTCAGCGCGCTCTTGAGGAAGTCGCGGGGGCCGTGGAAGCCCAGAATCGCGAGGCGGCGCTCTTTGGGACCGCTGCCCGAGCGCGCGAGCTGCTCGAACAGCAGCTTCTTGCGTAGTACGGCAAACGCGGTTTCTGCCAGCGTGGCCCGCTCGCGGGGCCCCAGCGAGCGGTGTTCACGGAAATAACGGGACACCACGGCATCGGCCGGGTGCTCAAAGGTCAGGCACAGCTTCACGAGTTCCGCGCAACTGTCCAGAAGGGCTTTAGGATGCATGCCCGTATTGTCCCATTCCAGCCCTGCGCGCCCCAACATGACCGACGACGACCTGCCGCCCCTGATCGAAACCCCGCCCGGCCTGTACCGGCACTACAAGGGCGGGCAGTACCGTGTGCTCGGCACCGTGCGGCACAGCGAAACGCTGGAGCCGATGACGCTGTACCAGGCGCTGTACGGCCAGCAGGGGCTGTGGGTAAGGCCTGCGGCCATGTTCGACGAACAGGTGGTGATCGACGGGGTCAGGCGCCCCCGTTTCGAGCGGACCGGCGACTGAATCAGCCCAGTCGCCTGAGGAAGTCCGCCACCGCCTGCGGGTAGATGCGGTGCTCCTGCGTGAGCACGCGCGCCGCCAGTACATCCGATGTGTCATCGGGCAACACCGGCACCACCGCCTGAGCCAGGATGGGGCCATGGTCCAGTTCGGCCGTGACCTCGTGCACCGTGGCTCCGGCGAATTTGCAGCCCGCTTCAATCGCACGTTCGTGCGTGTGCAGACCCGGGAAGGCCGGCAACAGGGACGGGTGAATGTTGAGCAGGCGACCGCCATAGTGCCCCACAAAACCGGGCGTGAGGATCCGCATGAAACCGGCCAGCACCACCAGCGTCGGTGCATGGCGGTCGATCTCCTGCATCAGCGCGGCATCGAAGGCCTCGCGGCTTGCAAACGCCTTGTGGTCCAGCACCGCCGTTGCGATGCCCTGCTCCCGCGCAAACACCAGGCCCTTCGCATCCGCCTTGTTGCTGATGACGGCAGCCACCCGGGCGCCCAGACGGCTCTCCCATTGCTCCTGCTGCGCGCGACGCACGATGGCCGCCATGTTCGAGCCGGAACCGGAAATCAGGATGACGATGTTCTTCATGTTGCCGGGATTATCCCTGCCCTCCCCCAGCCATCCCCATAAACCCTGCTTTGTCCCAACCCGGACACAAATACCGCGAACGGTCGTGCTAAAAATCAGGCATCTCAAGGAGAACCTGCACATGGATTTGGCTTTCACACCGGAAGAACTCGCATTCCGCGACGAGATCCGCACCTGGGTCCACGCGAACCTGCCCAAGGACATCTCGGACAAGGTCCACGCCGCCCAGCGCCTGTCGCGCGACGACATGCAGCGCTGGGCCAGGATCCTCGGCAAGAAAGGCTGGCTGGGCTACGGCTGGCCCCAGCAATTCGGCGGCCCCGGCTGGAATGCGGTGCAAAAGCACCTGTTCGAAGAAGAATGCGCGCTGGCCGGTGCACCCCGCGTGGTGCCCTTTGGTCCAGTGATGGTGGCACCCGTCATCATGGCGTTCGGCAACGCCGAGCAGCAGCAGCGCTTTTTGCCCGGCATCGCCAGCGGCGAAGTCTGGTGGAGCCAGGGCTACAGCGAACCGGGCTCGGGCTCGGACCTGGCATCCCTGAAAACCCGCGCCGAGCGCCAGGGTGACAAATACATCGTCAACGGCCAGAAGACCTGGACCACGCTGGGCCAGTACGGCGAATGGATCTTCTGTCTGGTGCGCACCAGCACCGAAGGCAAACCGCAGACCGGCATCTCTTTCCTGCTGATCGACATGAAGTCGCCCGGCATCACCGTGCGCCCGATCAAGCTGCTCGACGGCGAGCACGAGGTCAACGAGGTCTGGTTCGACAACGTGGAAGTGCCGGCCGAGAACCTGATCGGCGAGGAAAACAAGGGCTGGACCTACGCCAAGCACCTGCTCAGCCACGAGCGCACCAACATCGCCGACGTCAACCGCGCCAAGCGCGAACTCGAACGCCTCAAGCGCATTGCCAAGGCCGAGGGCGTCTGGGAAGACACGCGCTTCCGTGACGAAATTGCCAAACTCGAAGTCGACATCGTGGCCCTGGAAATGCTGGTGCTGCGCGTGCTCTCAGCCGAAAAATCCGGCAAGAACTCGCTGGACATCGCAGGTCTCTTGAAGATCCGCGGCAGCGAGATCCAGCAGCGCTACACAGAACTCATGATGCAGGCCGCCGGTCCGTTTGCCCTGCCCTTCATCTTCGAAGCCATGGAAGCCGGCTGGCAAGGCAACTTCCCGGGCGGCGTGGTGGCCAACGCGCCGCTGGCCTCCAACTACTTCAACATGCGCAAGACCACCATCTACGGTGGCAGCAACGAAGTGCAACGCAACATCGTGAGCCAGACCGTTCTGGGCTGATCACCACTGGACACCCCCACCACCGTTCGGCTGAGCCTGTCGAAGCCCTCGCAAGGCCCTTCGACAAGCTCAGGGCGAACGGATAACCGGAGAAAGACATGGATTTTGATTTTTCTGAAGACCAGGAACAGCTGCGCGACGCGGTGCGCAAGTGGGTGGACAAAGGCTACGACTTCGAGCGCCGCCGCGCCATCGTGAACGCTGGCGGCTTTGACCGCGCCGCCTACACCGAACTGGCCGAACTCGGCCTGGCGGGCCTGTACGTGAGCGAAGACCACGGCGGCCTGGGCATGGGCCCGGTCGAGGCCATGGTGGTGATGGAAGAGCTCGGGCGCGGCATCGTGCTCGAGCCGCTGGCGCAGACGCTGATTTCAAGTGCCGTGCTGCAGACGCACGCCCCGGCCGACCTGCAGTCCGCCTGGCTGCCGCGCATCGCCGGTGGCGAGGCCATCGTGGTGCTGGCCCACCAGGAGCGTGGCGCGCGCCACCACCTGGGCCACTGCAAGACTGAGGCCAAGGAAGCTGGCGGCCAGTGGACCGTGAGCGGCACCAAGAGCATCGTGCCCGTGGGCGACCAGGCCGATGCCTTCATCGTGCCGGCACTGGCCGGTGGCCAGATGGCGCTGTTCTTGGTGGAGCGCGGCGCCGCAGGCGTCAAGACCGAGGGCTACCTGACCCAGGACGGCGCCCGTGCTGCCGAAGTCAGCTTGGCCAACAGCTCGGCACAGTTGATTACGAAGAACGGTCAGGCCGCGCTGGAAGAAGCCGCCGACATCGGCTCGGCCTGCGTCTGCGCCGAGGGCGTGGGCGTGATGGACAAGGCCCTGGCCATCACCGCCGAGTACATGAACACGCGCAAGCAGTTTGGCGTGCCGATCGCCACCTTCCAGGCCCTGCGCCACCGTATCGCCGACATGAAGATGCAGCTGGAGCTGGGCCGATCGATGAGCTACTACGCCAGCCTCAAGCTGCAGGCCCCGACCGACGAGCGCCGCCAGGCGATCGCCCGTGCCCGCTACCAGCTGGGCAACGCGATGCGGTTCGTCGGCCAGTCGGCGGTGCAGCTGCACGGTGGCATCGGCGTGACCGACGAGTACATCGTCAGCCACTACTTCAAGAAGCTCACCCAGCTGGAGATGACCTTCGGCGACACCCTGCACCACCTGGGTGAAGTGTCGGCACGGATGCAGGACACGGCAGGCGTGTTCGCCTGATCACTCCTCAGGCCTGACCCGCACAAAGGTGGCGAAGCGGGGCAGGCCACTCGGCGTTCGGTCGCGGTAGCGGTACGTCACCCAGCTGCCCACCGGCGGCGGATCACGGCGCAAAGCCTCCGTCAGGCCTGAACCCAGTGCGAACGTCTGGCCGCCAGCCGTTCGCACCTGCAGGGCACCGGTCAGGCCCGCATGCCGCCCCTTGCCTGGCAGGTATCCCAGCACCTGCGCTTCATCGTCCGGCTCCAGCTTGAACTTGAACAGCGCATCGCTGCGACCTGAACGCCACAGGGCGTCGGCCCGGTGCAGGACCAGCCCCTCGCCTCCGGCACTGACCAGCGCCTGCAGAAGCTCTTGCAAGGCCTCTCTGTCGCTCACCCGTTGCTGTTCTACCCGCAACAGCCAGGGCCGATTCGCGGCCTCGATCACCGGCCCCAATGCCTGCCAGCGCGATTCAAACGGCCCCGCTTGCCCCGGCGCATCGAACACCTGGTAGCGCACGGCCCGCCAGCCGGTATCGTCGGGCTGCTGCTGGCGCACCAACCCCGAAAGACGGTCGAACTGCCCATGCCCAAGCCAGAGCTCACCATCGAGCGGGTGATCGGGTAAAGCCCGCAAAAACCAGTCGGGCGCCGCGATCTTGCGCCCGCTGCGAAAACGCAGCTGCTGCCCATCCCAAACCGCTCGCACGCCGTCAAATTTTTCACTGACCAGAAAGCCTTGCGGGGAACGGTTCACCGGCCAGTCCGATGCCAGTTGCACCCCTGTGGATTTGGCCTGGGCTTGCGGCCAGAACGGCAAGGCGGCGAGCCATTGCAAGCCATGGCGGCGCGTGAAGAATGGGCCAAGTGCCCGTGGTTCGGCATGGTTCATGAGTCCCCCTGATGGCTACCGGCCTGCGTGGGCGCGGCATCTGTTGTGGGTGCATGATGCGCCAGTGATCGCGGCGCGGCAAGAGGACTTACATGAGCAGACGCGAGGTCTTGGGCACATGCGCCATCAGAAACTCCATCTGGTCGGCCAGGATGCGGCGGTTGCGCAGGATGAAGTCTTCCCAGAGACTGGGCACGTAAGGGGTGTAGAGCAGCGGCATATGGGCCTGCTCGGGCGTGCGGTCGCTCTTGCGGTGGTTGCACGATTTGCAGGCGGTGACCACGTTCATCCAGTGGTCCTGGCCCCTCTGGGCAAAGGGCACGATGTGCTCGCGCGTGAGTTCAGTCTCGTGAAAGTGCTCGCCACAGTAGGCGCAGACATTGCGGTCGCGCGCGAACAGCTTGGCATTGGTCAGGCTCGGGCGCAGATCGAAGGGATTGATGTTCGGCACGCCCTTGGTGCCGATGATGCTGTTGACCGTGATGATGGACTGCGCGCCAGTGATGGCGTTGTGGCCGCCCCGGAACACCGCCACCTGCTGGCCCATCTCCCAGCGCACCTCGTCGGCGGCGTAATGCAGCACCGCCTCTTCGAGCGAAATCCAGGACTGGGGCAAACCTTGCGCCGACAGCTTGAGAACCTTCACACACGCCTCCATTCAACAGTCCAAAACCACTGACACGAATTCGTGAGTCGCGGACTGGACCCTGGGGCGCAAGGCACCCGGAGGGCCTGTCCGGGCTCGGTCACAATATAACCGTTAAATTTCTAAGTTTGTTGACACACCGGATGAAGGTTTTCCGAGGCTTCCACCACCCCGAGCTGGCTCCTGCCTGCGCGCTGACCATCGGCAACTTCGATGGCGTGCACCGCGGCCACCAGGCCATGCTCGCCCTGCTGCGCAGCGAAGCGGCACACCGGGGGGTGCCCAGCTGCGTCATGACCTTTGAGCCGCACCCGCGCGACTACTTCGCCAAGGCGCTCAACAAGCCCGAACTGGCCCCTGCCCGCATTGCCACCCTGCGCGACAAGCTGCTCGAACTCGAGCGTTGCGGCGTCGACCAGGTGGTGGTGCTGCCCTTTGACGCCCGCCTGGCCCGCCAGGCGCCACGCGCCTTCATCGAAGAGGTGCTGGTGCGCGGCCTGGGTGTGCGCTACGTGCTGGTGGGCGACGATTTCCGCTTTGGTGCCCAGCGTGCCGGCGACTACGCCATGCTGGACGCAGCGGGACAGCAACTGGACTTTGACGTGGCGCGCATGAACAGCTACGAAGTCCATGGCCTGCGCGTGTCCAGCTCGGCCGTGCGCGAGGCGCTGGGCGAGGCCCGCCTGCAGGATGTGGCCGCCCTGCTGGGGCGCCCTTACAGCATCAGCGGCCATGTGGTGCACGGGCGCAAGCTCGGGCGCGAACTGGGCGCCACGCGCGATGGCGCGGGCGATGGCTTTCGCACGCTCAACCTGCGCTTTTCGCACTGGAAACCGGCCGCCAGCGGCATCTTTGTGGTGGAGGTGCATGGCCTCACACCCAAGCCCCTGCCCGGTGTGGCCAACCTGGGCATCCGCCCATCGCTGGACCCCAACGACGTCAACGGCGGCCGCGTGCTGCTGGAGACCCATGTGCTGGACTGGCCCGCCGCCCTGGGTGGCGAGGGGGGCTACGGTAAAATCATTCGTGTGGATCTGTTGCACAAACTCCATGACGAGCTCAAATACGACGGTCTGGATGCCTTGACAAAAGGCATTGCCAAGGACTGTGACGACGCTCGCGCCTGGTTTGCCTCGCGCCACGGCGAAACCCATCGCCAGACCACCCGCGACCGAATTTGACGCTGCGACCTGCCGTTTGCCGCCCTTCGACAGGCTCAGGGCGAACGGTCTCAGGCAGCCCCTCCCCTTCAGCCGAACACCCCTGCCCGTTCGGGCTGAGCCTGTCGAAGCCCATTCGCGTCTTTGCCGCCACACACCATGTCTGAAAAAGCCACTGCACCCTCCGCCGCACAAACCGCCGATTACCGCGCCACCCTGAACCTGCCGGACACGCCCTTCCCCATGCGCGGTGACCTGCCCAAGCGCGAACCGGCCTGGGTGCAGGAATGGAACGAACAAGGTCTGTACAAGAAACTGCGCGAAGCCCGCGTCGGCAAGCCCCTGTTCGTGCTGCACGACGGCCCGCCGTATGCCAATGGCAAGCTGCACATCGGCCATGCGCTCAACAAGGTGCTCAAGGACATGATCGTCAAGAGCCGCCAGTTGGCAGACTTTGACGCGCAATACATCCCTGGCTGGGACTGCCACGGCCTGCCGATCGAAAACGCCATCGAAAAACTGCACGGCCGCAACCTGAGCCGCGACGACATGCAGGCCAAGAGCCGCGCCTTTGCCACCGAGCAAATTGACCAGCAGCGCGAGGACTTCAAGCGCCTGGGCGTGCTGGGCGACTGGGAGCGGCCCTACCGCACCATGGACTTTGCCAACGAGGCCGGTGAAATCCGCGCCTTCAAGCAAGTCATCGAACGCGGTTTTGTCTACCGTGGCCTGAAACCCGTGTACTGGTGCTTCGACTGCGGTTCCTCGCTGGCCGAATTCGAGATCGAATACGCCGACAAGCAAAGCGACACGCTGGACGTGGCGTTTGAAGCCGACGACCCGGCAGCGCTGGCCAAGGCTTTTGGCCTGTCCGCGCTGCCCGGCGATGGTGGAAAGAAAGCTTTCACGGTCATCTGGACGACCACCGCCTGGACCATCCCGGCCAACCAGGCGCTCAACGCCCACCCGGAACTTGAATACGCCCTGGTCGACACACCGCGCGGCGTCTACATGCTGGCCGCCAGCCTGGTCGAAAAGTGCCTGGAGCGCTTCGGCCTCGAAGGCCAGGTGATCGCCACCGCCAAGGGTGAAGCCCTGCGCGACCTGGTGTTCCGCCACCCGCTGTACGACGTGGACAAGGCCAGCGGCCCCTACAGCTACAAGCGCCTGTCGCCCCTGTACCTGGCCGACTATGTGAGCGACACCGACGGCACCGGCATCGTGCACTCGGCGCCCGCCTACGGTCTGGATGACTTCAACTCCTGCGTGGCCCACGGCATGGCCTACCAGGACATCCTCAACCCGGTGCAGGGCAATGGCGTCTACACCGACGAGCTGCCGCTGTTTGGCGGCCTGCACATCTGGAAGGCCGTGCCGCGCGTGCTCGAAGTGCTGGCCCAAAGCGACCGCCTGATGGCCACGCAAAAGATCACCCACAGCTACCCGCACTGCTGGCGCCACAAAACGCCCGTGATCTACCGCGCTGCGCCCCAGTGGTTTGTGCGCATGGACGAAGGCACGGGCGTGTTTGAAGACCCGGCGCAAAAGCCGGCCAAGACCCTGCGCCAGCTCGCGCTGGACGCCATCGAGCAGACCAGTTTCTACCCCGAAAACGGCCGCGCCCGCCTGCGCGACATGATCGCCAACCGCCCGGACTGGTGCATCTCGCGCCAGCGCAGCTGGGGCGTGCCGGTGCCCTTCTTCATCCACAAGGACAGCGGCGAGCTGCACCCGCGCACGATGGAGATCCTGGACCAGGCGGCTGCGATTGTGGAAAAAGGCGGCATCGAAGCCTGGAGCCGCGTGACGGCCGAAGAGATCCTCGGCGCAGCAGATGCGGTGCACTACACCAAGAGCACCGACATCCTCGAAGTCTGGTTCGACTCCGGCTCCACCTTCCGCCATGTGCTGCGTGGCAGCCACAAGGATGCTTACGCCCGTGCACCTTTCCACGAGCAGGGCCCCGAGGCCGACCTGTACCTGGAAGGCCACGACCAGCACCGCGGCTGGTTCCACAGCTCACTGCTGCTGGGCTGCGCGCTCGAAGGCCGCGCGTCCTACCGCGGCCTGCTGACCCACGGCTTTGCCACCGACGGCCAGGGCCGCAAGATGAGCAAGTCGCTGGGCAACACGGTGGACCCGCAAAGCGTGACGAGCAAGCTGGGCGCCGAAATCGTGCGCCTGTGGGTGGCCAGCACCGACTACTCGGGCGACCTCAACATCGACGACAAGATCCTGGCCCGCGTGGTGGACTCCTACCGCCGCATCCGCAACACGCTGCGCTTTTTGCTGGCCAACGTGAGTGACTTTGACCCGGCCACAGACAGCGTGCCCGACGCGCAACTGCTCGAAATCGACCGCTTTGCGCTGGCCCGTGCTGCGCAGTTGCAAGCCGACATCCGCGCCCACTTCGACATGTACGAGTTCCACCCCGTGGTCTCCAAGCTGCAGATTTACTGTTCGGAAGACCTGGGTGCGTTCTATCTGGATGTGCTCAAGGACCGCCTCTACACCACCGGCCCCAAGAGCCTGGCACGCCGCAGCGCGCAGACCGCCCTGTGGCGCATCACCCACGCCATGCTGCGCTGGATGGCGCCCTTC
>JACCDG010613123.1_pt1 | contig 11555 bp, 7 predicted proteins | sample 7442471 | NCBI WGS metagenome assembly JACCDG01 (sample SAMN15323444, study PRJNA562643) | freshwater metagenome | isolation source: river surface water | place: USA:Blue River Watershed | collected 2017-08-17
ATGGGCAAGTGGAGATCATCGGGGCAAAGCCGACCATCATAGCGGCCCTGTTGCCGGGTTGTTATCTCTTGACAGGTGGCCCGTTGGGGCGCCTGTCGGTCTGGCGACGGGTGGGGCGCTGTGGGGGCGGCGACAATAAGGCCATGCTTGAAGTTTTGCGCATCACTTTCCCGTTTTTTGCTTTGGTTTTGTGCGGCTATGCCGCCGCACGCAAAGGCTTGTTGCCACTGGAGGCGATTCCGGGTCTGAATGGCTTCGTGCTGTTTTTTGCCTTGCCCTGCATGTTGTTTCGCTTTGGCGCCAGCACCCCGATTGCGCAATTGCTGGATGCGGGTGTTTTCTTCACCTATTTGTTTTGTGCACTGGCCATGGTGGCGTTCACGATCCGGGTCAGTCTGAACCCGCGTATCCGTTGGAATGACGCTTCTTTGGGGGCGCTGGTGGCAGCGTTTCCGAACACCGGTTTCATGGGGGTGCCCTTGCTGGTGGCGCTGCTCGGCCCTGCCGCTGCGGGACCTGCCATCGTGACGATTTTGGTGGACATGGTGGTGACCACTTCCCTGTGTGTGGCCTTGTCCCGTATGGATGCAGCGGGTGAGCATGGCGCTGCGGTGGCGGCCCGCAAGGCACTGGCTGGTGTGGTGCGCAACCCCATGCCATGGGCGATTTCGCTGGGTGGGGCGTTCTCGTTCTGGAATCTGGAGCTGATCGGTCCGGTCGGCAAGACGGTGGGCCTGCTGGCGGATGCGGCTTCACCCGTGGCCTTGTTCACCATCGGTGCGGTGCTGGCCCGCTCCCAAATGCTGGCGCACGAGCGGCCGCATGGGCCCCTGCGTGCAGGCGATTATTGGCCCGTGGCCTTGATCAAGCTGCTGCTGCATCCGCTGTGGGTTTTTGCGGTCGCCACGGCGGCCATCCATTGGGGAGTGCAGATTGACCCATTCGCGTTCATGGTGATGGTGTTGGTGGCGGCTTTGCCCAGTGCCAGCAATGTCTCGCTCTTGGCCGAGCGCTTGGGTGCAGACAATGGACGGATCGCCCGCATCATTTTGGTCACCACCTCCTTGGCGTTTTTGACCTTCTCGGGCGCCGTGGCTTGGCTCAAGCCTTGATGACGCCAAGCCATGCGGGCCTGAGCCGAAGCCCCGGATGAAGGCCTGAGCTGAAGCCTGCAATTGTCGGAGCTGAAGCTCCGACCTACGGCAGGGGGTTGTAGGTCGGCGGCTTCAGCCCCGACATGAGGCCTTTGCCGACACTACCCATGCCCATCTATTGATGGGTGTGCGGTTCAGATCGCCTGTGGATCCACATCGACCAGCCAGCGGATCACGCCTTTGTGTTCGGGCTGGCTGCGCACCTGGTGCAGCACGCCATGCAGGTGCCACAGCATTTTTTGCAGGGCCATCCGCGATGGGCTTTCCAGCAGCATCTGGGCGCGTTCCACGTCGGCCACGCGCTGCATGCTCATGGGCACGGCGGGGTACACGCTCACTTGCATTACCAGATCGGCGGTGGCGGGGTCGGCGCTCAGTTGGGCCTCCAGCGTTTCGCGGGCGGCGTTCAGCAGCGCTTGCGCGGCGTCTTGTGTGCGGGCGTCGGCCCGCAGCAGGGCCTGGTGGCTGATGGGGGGCAGGTCGGCGGCGGTGCGCTCGGCCAGTTCGCTGGCGGCAAAGGCCGGGTAGTCGTGCTTCTTGAGTGCTTCGAACAGCGGGTGCGTGGGGTGAAAGGTCTGCACCCACATCTCGCTGCTGGCGCTTTGGGCGGCATCGCGCCCGGCGCGGCCTGCAGCCTGCATGAGCAGCGCAAACAAGCGCTCGGGCGCTCTGAAGTCGCTTGAAAACAGCGCCGTGTCGGGGTTGACTGCCGCCACCAGCGTGATGCGCCGGAAGTCGTGCCCCTTGGCAATCATTTGCGTGCCGACCAGGATGTCCACCTCGCCCGAATGGACCGAGGCGAGCTGGCTTTCCAGCGCGCCTTTGTGGCGGGTGGTGTCAGCGTCGATGCGGGTGATGCGAATCGGCGAGCCGTCGGGCCGCAACACGTGTGCCAGCAGTTCGCCCAAATGTTCTTCGAGCTGTTCGGTGCCCCGGCCAATGGGGGCGATGTCGGCGTTGCCGCATTCGGGGCAGGCGCGGGGCACGCGCTCGGTCAGGCCGCAGTGGTGGCAGCGCAGGGTGCGGTCAATTTTGTGGAACACCCGGAAGGCGCTGCAGTGTTTGCATTCGCTTTTCCAGCCGCAGTCGGCGCAGTGCAGCACGGGGGCATAACCCCGGCGGTTGAGCAGCAGCATGCATTGCTCGCCGCGCTCTACCCGTTCTTGCAGGGCGGCCAGCAACGGGGCCGAGAGCACAGCTTTTTTGGCCTGGTGGGTCATGTCCACGCGGCGCACCTTGGGCAGGAGGCCTGTGCCGATGCGCGAGGGCATGTGCAGGCGCAGATAGCGGCCACCTTCTTCGGCGGGGCGGCTCAGGTGCCAGCTTTCCAGCGAGGGCGTGGCCGAGGCCAACAGCACCTGCGCGTTTTGCAAGCGACCGCGGTACACCGCCAGATCGCGGGCCGAGTAGCGGGCGCCCTCTTGCTGCTTGTAGCTCGGGTCGTGCTCTTCGTCGACCACGATCAGTTTCAGATGCGGCATGGACGCAAAAATGGCCATGCGCGTGCCCAGCACGATGCGGGCGTGGCCAGCGTGCGCGGCCAACCAGCCTTTCAGGCGTTGGGCGGGCGTCATACCGCTGTGCATGGAGACGACCGCTTGTGCGCCAAAACGCGCTTGCACCCGCTCTTCCAACTGCGGGGTCAGGTTGATCTCGGGCACCATCAAGAGGGCTTGGGCCTGCGGGTCGGCCAGCAGCATGCGCTCGACCGCTTGCAGATAGACCTCGGTTTTGCCGCTGCCGGTGCTGCCGAACAGCAAGAAGGGGCCTGGCTGGCGCTGCATTTGCGCCAGTACCGCAGTTTGTTCTTCAGACAGCGCATGCCCAGGCTGAATTTGTACGGCGGTAGCTTGGGCCTGCTTTTTCAGACGCCTGGCCAATTGTTCTGAACTCAGGTCGCGCAATTGGGGCGGCAGGGCCGATAAGGCCACTTCGCCCAGCGAGCGCTGGTAGTACTGCGCCGAAAATTGCACCAGTTGCCGCCAAGGAGTGTCCAGTGGCGGCAGACCTTCCAGCAAGCCCGTGGCATCACGGACTGCCGAGGCGGGCATACCAGCAGGCGCCGTGTCTGAAACCGCCCACACCACGCCCAACACCTCGCGCTTGCCCAGTGGCACGCGCACCAGCTGGCCGGGCTGCACGTCAAACGGGCAGCGGTAGCTCAACAGGCCCCCGATCTGGCTGTGGGCGGGGGTCTGGACGGCAACGTCAATCCAGTGGTGTGTACTCACATTTTTCCGGTGGTTTTAGCAGGATTGAAGGTTTTATTGGTTATGGAAATTCTGCAAATCGTGCCTAAGTCATTGATTTCACAGTGCTTTGATAGTCATCCAAAAAAACTGTGGATAACTTTGTGGAAAACAGGGGTTGGATCCCCGCAAAGCCTTGAAAATCAAGCCTTCCGCTAGAATGCCCATGCAATGTGCAAGTGTAAAAAATCATTTTAAATCAATGACTTAGAAATTCGGGTGTAGATCGAATCGGCTGTTACAAAATGTACGATGCTGCCAGGGGGTGTTCGAATTTTTGTGCATAAGTCAAGCGCCTAAATGCATATATTTTCTAAAAAATACGGCTCGACGCTTGATTTTTATGCTAATTCACCTTCAGACGGCAGCCCGCAACTGACGTGAATGCTGGTGTACCGCTTCCACCAGTGCCGACACATGCTCCGGCGAGGTGAATTGGCTGATGCCATGGCCCAGGTTGAAGATGTGCGCGGGGCCAGTTTTCGTACTGTCCGTGTGCGGTGTGCCAAAGCTGTCGAGCACGCGGTGTGCCTCTTTGGCGATCTGCTCGGGCGGCGCAAACAACACGTTCGGATCGATGTTGCCTTGCAGCGCCTTGCCGGGACCGCCGACCTGGCCGCCCACCAGGGCGCGGGCGCGGCCCAGGTTCATGGTCCAGTCCAAGCCCAGCACATCGCAGTTCAGTCCTGCCATCTCAGGCAACCACAGGCCGCCACCTTTGGTGAAGACGATGCTGGGGATGCGCTGGCCGTTGTGCTCGGTCTTGAGCTGGCTCAGCACGCGGGCTGTATAGGCCATGCTGAACTCCTGGAATGCGCCATCGGCCAGCACGCCGCCCCAGCTGTCGAAAATCATGGCCGCCTGGGCACCGGCTTCGATCTGGGTGTTCAGGTACAGGGCCACCGCATCGGCGTTGATTTCCAAAATGCGGTGCATCAGGTCAGGGCGGCTGTACATCAGGCTCTTGACCTGGCGGTAGTCATCAGACCCCTTGCCCTCGACCATGTAGCAAGCCAGCGTCCAGGGGCTTCCCGAAAAGCCGATCAGCGGCACGCGGCCGTTCAGCGCCTTGCGGATGGAGGTGACGGCGTCGAACACGTAACGCAGCTTGTTCATGTCGGGCACGGCCAGCTCGGCCACGGCCGCTTCGTCGCGCACGTTTTTGGCAAAGCGCGGGCCTTCGCCTTGGGCAAAGGACAGACCCAGGCCCATGGCATCGGGCACCGTGAGGATGTCGCTGAACAAAATGGCCGCGTCAAAAGCGTAGCGCTCCAGCGGCTGCAAGGTCACTTCGGTGGCGTAATCCACGTTGGTGGCCAAGCCCATGAAGCTGCCGGCCTTGGCGCGGGTAGCGCAGTACTCGGGCAAGTAGCGACCCGCCTGGCGCATCAACCAGATAGGGGTGTGGTCGGTGGCTTGGCGCAGGCAGGCGCGCAAGAACGTGTCGTTGACCAGGGGGGCGAATGAAGAGGAGGAAAGGCTTGTGCTCATCCCTTGATTGTCGCAGGACTGACTGCGCCCTCCCCTGGCAGTGCCGGGCAGGTGCTCACAACCCCCGCAGGGCCTGCTGAACCTCGGCCACGGAGGGCAACTCTGACAGCAACACGGGTGCACGGCCGGGTGCGTACAGTGCATACACCGGCACGCCGCTGCGGCCCAAAGCCGTCAGCGCTTGCGTGATGGCCGCGTCGCGACGCGTCCAGTCGGCGCGCAGCAGCACGACTTGGCGTGTGTCAAAGTCGGCCAGCAAGGCGGCATCGGACAAGGTGGTTTTCTTGTTGTATTGGCAGGTCACGCACCAGGCGGCCGTGAAGTCCACAAACACCGGACGCCCTGCGGCCAGTTCGGACTGCACACGGGCTTCGGACCAGGCTTGCCAGCGGGGCCCGGCTTCGCTGTTGACGGCCTGGCTGGGCGGCGCTTCACGCAAGGCGGCGGGCAGCACGCTGAGCGCCAGCCATGCGAGGGCGAGCAAAGCCAGGGCGCTCAAGCCCCAGCGGGCACGGCCCTGCAAACCCAAAGACCACGCGCCAAACGCCACACACAGCAGCCCTGCCAGCAGGCCGCTGGCCCCGTCAATGCCCGTTTGTTGACCCAGCACCCACAACAACCAGATCACGGTGGTGAACATCGGGAAGGCCATGGCCTGACGGAACACGACCATCCACGCGCCGGGCCGTGGCAATGCCCGCGCCACGGCAGGCCAGAAACTGGCCGCCAAATAGGGCAAAGCCATGCCCAGGCCCATCGCGACAAAGACGGCCAAGGCTTGCCATGCGGGCAGGGCGATGGCCAGTCCCAGCGATGTGCCCATGAAGGGGGCGGTGCAAGGTGAGGCCACCGCGACCGCCAAAACACCTGACAGACCGGCGTTGACCGTGGCGTGGCGGCTTTGCCAACCGGCCAGGCGGCTTGGCACCATTTGGCCAAATTCAAAAACACCCGCCAGATTCAGGCCAAGCAAGGTAAACAGCAGGGCCAGACCTGCGACCACAGCCGGTGATTGCAGTTGAAACCCCCAGCCCAGTTGCTCGCCCGCTGCGCGTAAGCCCAAAAGCAGCCCGCCCAGCAACAAGAACGAGAGCACCACACCAGCGGTGTAGGCCAGGCCCGCAGCGCGGTGGTCTGCGCGGCCTTGGCCAGGTTGGGCGAAGCCCAGCACCTTGATGGCCAGCACCGGAAAGACGCAAGGCATGAGGTTCAGCAGCAAACCGCCCACAAAGGCGCCCAGAATGGCCAAGGCCAGGCTGCCCCAGCTGCCGCTGTGCGGGGGCGGGGCTTTGGCGTTGTCTTTCAGGGCTTGGGCCAAGGCCGGCGACACGCTGGCGCTGGCTTGCGCCAAGGCTGGCCAGGCGCCCTTGACAGGGGTGGCCACTTCAAAAGCCGGGGCGCGAGGCGCCGTTTCGGGGCCAGCGGCGATCACCCAGCGCATGAGGTCGGGGCTTTCGCTGCGCTCATCGGACACGGGCATTTGCGCCGTCCAGCGGTCGCCTTGCCAGCTTTGCGTCCAGGTTTTGCCCTGCACGGCGGCGTTGTCCACCACATTGGCCGTGACGGGGAACAGGCTCAGGGTGTGGCCGCGCCACGCACTGGGCAGGGCGTCGATGCTGAGCTTCACGGTGCGCCCATCGGCAGAAACGTTGGCTGTGTGCGAGCCTTTAAGGCTTTGTGGGCTTTGCTTATGAGAAGCGTCAAACAGATCGCCATGCAAGGCGGTGGCGCCTTGGGCGGGCAAGCTCAGCTCAAACTGTCCCTCTTGAGGTATGCATGCTTCGCGGCAGACCAGCCATTCGGCTTGCAGCTGGATTTTCACTGGGCCCACCACGGGCGCTTTGAAGTCGGGGCCAACGTTCACGGACACTGGCAGCAGCACCGTGTTTTCATAGCCATAGTTGGCCAGGGTGCCGATCGGGATTTTCTTGGGCAAGGGCCAAGCGATCTCGCCCACTTGGAGGCCCGCAGGCAACTTCCATTGCAGCCGGGTGGGCAGGCCAGAGTCGCCGGGGTTTTGCCAATAGGTGTGCCAATGCGCTTGGTGCACGATTTGCAGGCCCAGCCAGAAGGTCTGTCCCGCCTGAATGCCCTGCGGCGCGTGGGCGAGCAATTCCGCGCGGACCTGCTCGGTTTTGAAGGTGGCGCCGGGCACCTGGGCGTGAACGGGGGCGGTCAGTCCACACCAGAGCGCAGCGATGCAGCAAGCCGATGAAAGGCGCGAGGCGCGCAAAGCCGACAGGAAAAGCGAGAAGGGGTTCAGCATGTAGGAGCACAGCGCTGCCGTGACCAGCGCGCTTCATGGAAAGTGGCACTGTACACCGAGGGGCCGGGCTCCATTAAGATGTACCCATGCATACCCCTTGCCGTTTTTGGGCCGACCTGACCACCACCGACTTCGCCACGCTGGCGCTGGACCGCACCATTGCGGTCTTGCCCGTGGCCGCGACCGAGCAGCATGGGCCTCACTTGCCGCTGTCGGTGGACACCGATTTGGTGGAGGGGGTGGTGGCCGCCAGCTTGCCGCATTTGCCCGCCGATTTGTCGGTGCTGTTTTTGCCGACCCAATCGGTGGGCTTCAGCCCGGAGCACGCCCGCTTTGCCGGGACCTTGACGCTGAAATCCGAAACCATCGTGCGTTTGTGGACCGACATTGGCGAGTCGGTGGCCGCCAGCGGTGTGCGCAAACTGGTGCTGTTCAATGCCCATGGTGGCCAGGTCAGCGTGATGGACTTGGTGGCGCGTGATTTGCGGGCCCGTCTGGACATGTTGGTCTACAGCGTGAGCTGGTTCAACTTGCCTTTGGTCGACGCCCAAGGCCAGGACGTCAATGCTTTGTTCAGCGCCGAGGAGCAGCGGTTTGGGGTGCATGCCGGCGATGTTGAAACCTCCATGATGCGTGCTTTGCGCCCAGAGTTGGTGCGCATGGATGCGGCGCAAAACTTTCGATCTGCATCGCAGGACCGCGCTGAGCGTTTTGAGATTTTGGGCAATGGTCGCAGTGCCAAGCTGGGCTGGCAAATGCAGGATTACAACCCACATGGCGCAGCAGGCAATGCGCGCTTGGCCACGGTTGAAAAGGGTCAAGCCTTGCGCGAGGCCGCGGGCCGTGCTTTGGCGCAGTTGCTGGTCGAAATGGACCAGTTGCCACCGGATACTTTGACCGATCGGATCGGCGCTTAAAAAACGGGCAAAACCAGCTCGCAGTGTTGACTGCTCACGCCGCGTGGGTATTCCCGGGTGGAGTCGATGCAGCCGCCGCTGGCGTAAACCCCTTGCGGATCGCGCATGCGCAACATCCGGGACAGCACGTCTTGTGTCGCTTGCGGGCTGGCGCAGGTTTGGGCCACATGCTGCGCCACCACGTGTTCGTTCATCTGCAATTGACCTTGGGCATCGGTGTGAACGCCGTCGCGCCAGTGGTAGATCTCAATGGCCTTGGATTCCAGTGTGAAGGGTTTGTCACGTTCCCAGAAGTTGCTGAATAAACCACCGCCCATGTAGATGACCCAGGAGCCTTCGTAACCCATCACGTCCGATGAGCGTTCATCCGGGTTGCGAAACCACAGGCGATCGCCGGGTACGTAATAGCGCGTGGGCAGCGGCTTGTCCATGCTGCCATATTCGACGAGAAAAACGTCATGGAACTGCCCCGATCGGATGGCATGGCGTTCGTTGGTTTTTTGCAGTTCTAGCAAGAGTTGGGGGTGGTGCTCTTTGAGCTCTTGAGCAATGCCCAACAAAATCACGTATTCGCTGGCCCGGTAGCACGAAAAGTCATACAGCCTGCCTGTGACTTCGGGTTGCGTGGCGCTGATCAATGCATCGATCAGGCAAACGCTAGGTTGAAGGATGAAGCCATGCTCTTCGTCGTAGTGCCAGTAACGTTCGGGCCGTTCGGCCGCTTCGGTTTTGAAGGCCAATGCGGTTTTGCGGGCGGCCAGCGTCATGTGTCGCCTCACCCGGACATGAGAAGCCAGCGCGCCGAGGTCCGCAAATTTGAATCGACAAGGCGATCCCAGCAGCGCCACCAGTATTTCACGGTCCAGACTGACCGAATCTTGGGCAAGGCCAAGGTGCGCCAAGCTTTGGTGTAACGACAGGGTGTTGTGCTCTGGCATCCACGCTTGCTGGATCTCGGGGCGCAAGGTGCAGACCAGTGTGGTCTCGGTGTCATTGGGTATCAACAGCGTTTGAACGGCATCTTCAAGCTGAAGTTTGGACAGCCACGCAGCCAATTCCTGCGCGGCTTGTTGTGCGCTGGATTCTTCTTGGAGAGAGAGCTGGATGCCGCCTTCAAGTGTCTTGAGGGCCGCCCAAGCGGTCGAACAATTCATGCAGACCATTGTGCACGTCTGCAGTAGGGGTATTGCTTAGGGATTACACCTGTTCGTGGTCCTGGTCATCAGGCGAAAGTGACCCAATTGGTGTAAGCCTCAGCATCCAGGTGCGGCAGTGTGTTGTAGGTCAACAGCATGTGCCGCTTGGGGTTGAACACGAATTCGGTCAGTGCGGTGTTGCGGATGCGCAGGTTCAGCTCGATGGTGGTTTCGGGCGGAGTGCCCAGCACGCGGCCCACGGCCGTCGAGATGGGGCCGCCACTGGAGACGATCATCACGTCGCCTGAGTGGTTTTGCCGCACATGGTCAAGCGCGGCTTCGATGCCACCCACAAAGTCTGCATAACTGGGCATGCCGCGTGGCTGGGTGCGGCCGGCCATCCAGGCTTGCAGCGCATCGCGCAGCAGGCGAAAGTGGTGGCGGTACAGCTCGGGGGTGTCGGGTTTGGCCAGCGGCTCAGGGTGGATGGCTTCGATCAACGCGTGGCTGTCGTATTCGTTCAGGCCCGGCCAGACCGAGGGCGTGTGGGGCAAACCCGCGCCTTCGGCAATGCCTTCCCAGGTTTGGCGGTGGCGCTTCAAACTGCCCATCATCACTGCCTCGATGGGTTGGCCCTGCAGTTTGGGCCGCAGGTATTCGCCCAAGCGCACGGCTTGCTGGCGACCCAGTGGGCTGAGTTGATCGTAGTCATCGGCCCCGAAAGAGGCTTGTCCATGGCGGACCAAATAAAGTGTTCCCATGGGCTGCGATTGTGCGCAGACCGGACTCTGGCGCCTGTCGCTGGGGTGATCAGCGGCTGAACTTTAGGGCTTGGTTCCGGCACCAGAGGGCCGCTGTGCAGCGGCATACGCCGGACTCACAAGTTCACTGTGCCTTGAATGCAGCCGACCACATCGCCGCCGACCCAGACCTGGGCTTGCGTGTCTTGCGACAAAAATACCTGTCCGGCACGCCCCAGCACCGTGCCCTGGCGTGCGCTGTAAGTGCCGGGCATGTGGCCATCGGCCATCAGCCATTGGGCCAGCGACGCGTTCAGGCTGCCCGTCACCGGGTCTTCGGCCACGCCCACGGGGGCGGCGAAGGCACGCACTTCCAGATCGGTCGGGTCGTTGGCGATGCGGGTGTTGGACGCCGTGAAGGCCCGCGCTTCGCGGTTGGCGCGGCGTATCAGGCCTCCCGCTGGCGCTGGCCTGCGGGCCGCCACGCCGACTTTGGTGCCCAGCTTTTTCAGGGCGGCGTGGTCGGGCTCCAGGGCCAGCACCGTGTCCACATCATGGACCAGCAGGCCCAGCCAGTGCGGGCCGTTGTTCAGGCTTTGGGCGGCTATCACTTCCGAGGCGTCCAGTCCTAACGCGGCCAGCACCGGGCCGAGATCTTCGGCCGAGATGTCCGAGCGGGTCAGCGGTGGCGCTGCAAAAGCCCAGCGCTCGCCAAGCTGCTTCAAAGTCACCAGGCCAACGCCGCATTCCTGCAACAGCACGCCTGCTTGTCGTGGCGTGTGGCCTGCCTTCAGCCAGGCATGGGCCGTGCCCAGCGTGGGGTGACCTGCAAAGGGCAGCTCGGCCCCGGGCGTGAAAATGCGCACCCGGTAGTCGGCCCCGCCTGCAGCGCCCTCGGGCGTTGGCGGCAGCACAAAGGTGGTTTCGCTCAGCTGTGTCCAGCGGGCGAAGCTTTGCATTTGCGCGTCGCTCAGGCCCGTGCCGTCGAGCACCACGGCCAGCGGGTTGCCCAAGAAGGCGGTGTCGGTGAAGACATCCACTTGCTGGAAAGTGCGGGCTTGCATCGTGCGGTTCAGTTCAGGCGGTCAAAGCGATTCGCGGATCGCAGCTGCCAGCGCGGCCATGCCGGTGTTGATCTGGTCGACGGTGGCGGTCACAAACGACAGGCGCAGGGTGTTTTCGTTGGCGGCCCCAGCGTAAAACGCCGAGCCTGGCACAAAGGCCACGCCTTTTTCGACGGCTTTGTCCAGCAGGGGAATGGCTTTGAGGCCCTGGGGCAGTTGCACCCACAGGAACATGCCACCCACCGGACGGTTCCAGGAAAGGCCCAAGCCCGCCATTTCGCGCTCGAGCGCGGCGAGCATGGCTTCGCATTGCTGCTTGTAGAGTGCGCGGATGGTGGGCACATGGCGGTCGATGAAGCCGTCCTTGAGCACTTCGGCCACCACGCGCTGGTTGAAGCTGGGCGTGTGCAGGTCGGCCGCTTGTTTGGCTTGCAGCAGTTTGGGGTACAGGGCCTTGGGCGCAACCAAATAGCCCAGACGCAGGCCGGGGGCCAAAATTTTGGAGAAGGAGCCCAGATAAACGCTGCCCTCGGAGTGG
>JACCDG010692263.1_pt1 | contig 11555 bp, 9 predicted proteins | sample 7442471 | NCBI WGS metagenome assembly JACCDG01 (sample SAMN15323444, study PRJNA562643) | freshwater metagenome | isolation source: river surface water | place: USA:Blue River Watershed | collected 2017-08-17
CTTGGCATCCGACAATACCAGGCGGTTGCCGAAGCCGAGGGTGGAATGCTGCATATTCAGCGCACCAAAGGTGGAGTTGATCTCAAACTCCTGTCCCGCCATGGGCTGGCCGCTGAACAAATCCACAACCGACTGTATGGCGTCGAGCTGGTATTGCTGGGAGGCGTCAAATTTAATTTTCATGCCGTCTCCTTAAACCGTCTTAAATAGCACGCGGCTCTGCTCGGATTCACCCGTGGCCTCAGCCTGCAACTTGATGTTGGTTTTAAGCTGATCATTGCCATGGAAGGCTTTGTCCAGCGCTACCATGATGGCGGGCTGGTATTCCAGCATCCCGACAAGGGTTTCTTCCTTGATCGGGTCTTCAAGACAAATCAACATCGCACCGCCGTCAATCGAGAATACCTGCTGTCCGGCAACTTCGATTTTTTCGATCTTCGCCGTCAGTGGCTGTCCCGCCTTAAGGATAACTTCGTAAAGAATGTCATCCTGGCTGCGGTCAGGCAGGAGGTTGTCGGCATAAAGCTCAAGCTGTTTTGCCAATCCATCGGCATCTTTTGATCCGGCAGAAGCGTCCCAGAGCTTGAAGTTGCTGGAGGTGAGGCGGAATGCTTTGAAGCCAGCAAACGTACCAAGATTTGTTTCTTCAAATTGTCCCTCGACAGAGTCAAATAACTTTTCCTCTGCCCGCTTAACACGCTCTCTTGTGATTTCTGAAATTGCTCTAAATCCTGCCTTGTAGGCTATGGTGTCTTCTGAAATTTTTTCTGGAAGCTGGATAAGAATATATTTTCTTTTTCCACCAGATTCAAAGTTTCTGCTGATTATTGAATGTGCTGTTGTCCCTGATCCAGCAAAGAAATCCATACAGATTCCATCTTCAAGATTGGCCAGATCGATAATTCTTTTAATCAGATAGGTCGGCTTCGGATAATCCATGACAGATTCGCCAAAGAGTTCCTTAATTTCAGTTTTCGCGTTTTGATAATTGATCTCTTTTTCAAGCCAAACACTTTTTAATTTTGATGTTTTTTCTTCTTCGTCATCGCCATTGTGAAGTGCATCTCGGACAAAAATATCAAACTCGTTGCGCCCAGAAATTAAGCGCGCCTCAAGCAAATGTATATCTTTCTGAACCTTTTCTTTTCCCCAAGACCAACGACCATCTTCACCTGTAGACTTTTTGGGCAAAACTTCCTGATCGTTTTTATTTTGCTTGGTAAGGGAAATAGAAAGATCGTCAGGGTTAACGTAGATAGGAAAATACATCTGCGGACGATCCTCACGGAGGGAAGCTGCACCGCGCTGTCTCAAACCAAGAAGGCGATACGGTTTTCCGTTCTCATCTGTATGTTTGTAGTCAGCGAGTTGCTTATCGGTTAGCTCACTGCCGCCAGCTGAAAAATGACCAGAATTTCTGGCGTAAATCAGAACGTATTCATGGGACGTGGCCACAAATTTGTCTGACTGCCTTCCTCTCGGATTGCTGAGGACAGTAATTTGAGAAACAAAGTTCTCCTCTCCAAATATTTCGTTCATCATGGCCTTCAAATTGTGAATTTCGTTATCATCGATACTCACAAAAATAGCCCCATCATCCCGCAGAAGGTTTTTCGCCATAAACAAGCGGGGATACATCATATTCAGCCAGTTTGAATGATAGCGTCCACCGTTTTCGCTATTCGTACTGACTTTGAATCCTTGCTCAGTAGCTTGACCAGAATAGCGCAGATATGTATCAAGCCCTTCTTTGAAATTGTCTGGATAGATGAAATCGCCGCCTGTGTTGTAGGGCGGGTCGATGTAGATCATCTTGATTTTACCGTGATAGCTCTTTTGCAAAAGTTTCAGGACTTCAAGATTGTCACCCTCGATGATCATGTTTTCAGATTCATCAAAATTGACCGACTGATCTTTTAACGGCACCAGGGTGCCATGCGAAGGAATTTGCAGGCTGCGGATCGCCTCAGCTTTGCCAGCCCAATTCAAGCCAAAACGCTCCGCACCAATCTTGCTGAAATCCCCTAAATGTTGGCGCAACCGTTCGGGATCGAGTTGCCCCTCCACAAAAATTTCCGGCAACAGTGCTTTAAGCTGCTCGATGCGTTCGCCCACGGCATCATGCGATGCCAGATTGAGGCGCGTGTCGTTCTGTTTTTTAGCTTGTGTCATGGCGGCTCCTTACCCTTCATCCTTTGCGCTCAACTGCCAGCGGATCGTGAAAATCTCCTGCACGTCCACCTTGGAAGCGAGCTGTTGCTCAACACGCGCAATCATTTCGTCACGTTGCGCGTCAATCTTGTCCTGCTCTTCATAGAGCCGCTGGCGCATGGTTTTGCGCTTCTGCTCCAGCTTGCGTAATTCCTTCTGTTTTTCAAGTTTATCTTTGACATCCGTGACCTTGGCAGCTTCTTTTTTCTGCTCACGGATTTCCTTATCGATATCCTTGATCTCCATTTCCAGGCCAGCCTTCAAATCTTCCGACCACAGGTCGAGCTTGCTGACCTCTTCGTCGAAGAATTGGCTGTTACGCTTTTCGATCTCTTCCTGGCGGTGGCCGTGGAGGGTTTTCGTAACGGTTTCCAGCTTGTCCTGCGGCGCAGCCATGGACAGGCCATCGACGCGCGCGGGGATATTGAGCAGCTTGGAAGCCAGTTCTTCTTCGATTGTCTGGCCATCATCTGTCACTGCGGCAACAAGCAGATATTCGATGGTTTCAAAAGACTTAACCGTGAGCTTGCTGACACGCATAAAACCGGATTTTCCGATAAATGGCTCCAATGCCGTGATCTTGGCTGGATAGGCGCTATAGTCCAGCACCAGCGTTGCCGCCTCAAGCGGACGGTCAAGGGCTTTCTGGATGACAGTCTGCGCCAACGGATGTTCTTGCCGGAAAAATATGTCGTTGTGCTTGTCTGCTTCCGGCCATTGCATGTGGTAGAAACCAGGCTTGCCAAGACTGCCTTTGTATTCAAAGCGCGGTAATACGCCGTCGAAGATAGCATCGCCGTTCAATTCGTGCCTGGTAACCTCGTAAAGCCAACGTCCGCGCTCATCCAATGAATGCTTGGTGTTGCGCTCATGGATTTTCAGGCGTGCGGCGACTTCTTCATCGAGATTATCGATAATGGCCTTCTTCGCCTGCAGTAGACCGCTGTTAACCTTTTCTTCGAGCTTGGTTTGCAGATCATCGAAGGCAAACTGGATTTGCTCTGGCGTGCGGCAGCTTTGATAAATCTGGGCAATCTGCTTTTCAATATCGACGCCGGACTCCAATGCGCCCAGCACCTCGTCGGAGGAGCCAAACACGCCATCAAACAGGCGGAATTTCTCGGACAGGAGCTGATACACCCGCTGGTCGGCGGCATTGCGCATGTTTTTGAAATTCCAAACGACGACATCGTGCTTCTGGCCGTAACGGTGGCAGCGGCCAATACGCTGCTCGATGCGCTGTGGGTTCCAGGGCAGATCGTAATTCACGACGAGAGAGCAGAATTGCAAGTTCACGCCCTCGGCGGCGGCTTCGGTGGCGATCAGGATCGTGGCACGGTCGCGGAATTCCTCGACCACGGCGGCTTTCATATCGACCGTGCGCAGCCCAGTGACTCTTTCCGTGCCTTCATGTCGGACTTTCCACTCTTTCAGAATTTCCTTTGAGCGGTCATCGCTATTTTCACCGTTGAGGATGACGATTTTATTCTCGTAGCCGTTGGCCGTCAGCAGATCATACAAGAATTTCTGGGTGCGCTTGGACTCCGTGAACACCACGGCCTTGTGCGCCGCTTTGGATTCCTCGACGACACGGAATGCTTCCTTCAACACTTTGAGCAATGCATCGCCCTTGGTGTTGTGCTGGATGGTTTCCGCCATTTTAAGATAGCCGCGAAGCTGTTCAAGCTCCTGCTTCAACAGGGATTGGTCAACAGGCGCGGCATTACTTTCATCCGCTTCCTCGTCATCTTCCGACCATTCCTCGGCGATCTCATCCAGCCCTTCAAAATCTTCCGCCAGTTCCGGCTCGATTTCGGCCAGGCTGTCCTCAAGACGGCTGATCAGGCGGCGCAGGGTTTGCGCGATGGCAACAGTGGAGGACGCCAGCAGCTTGCGCACCACCAGCGTCATAAGTTGGCGCTGGGCGGCGGGGAGCGCGTAGAGAACGTCTTTTTGCAGATAGGCCGAGACTTCCTCATACAGCTTGTGTTCTTCGTCGGTCGGCGTGAATTCATGCAATTTGGAAATGCGCTTGGTGTACGGCACATATTCCAACACCTGTTTGCGCAGCGTGCGGGTGCAAATCGGCTTGATCCGTTCCCGAAGCTGGATATTACGCCTGTCGTCGTCTGATATATTTACAAACTGATCGCGGAAGGTTTTCTGGTCACCGAAAACATGCGAGTCAATAAAGCTGACAAGGCCATACAGCTCAAGCAACGTGTTTTGCAATGGCGTTGCCGTCAGAAGCATCTTGGGATACTGAATGACAGCATCGCGGATATTTTTTGCCAGCTTGTTCGATGTTTTATAGACGTTTCTCAGGCGGTGTGCTTCGTCGATCACCACTAAATCCCACTTCACGCCCGCGACTTCACGCGCCTTGTTGGAAGCGAAGTGATACGAGCAGATAACAATCTTATTCTTCTGGTTGAAGGGATTGGGATTACCTTCTTTTTTAAACTCGTTGAAAGTTTTGGCTTCCAACACCACGGACGGCAGGAAAAACTTGTCGGCCAGCTCCTGTTGCCACTGTGTGCGCAGTGTGGCGGGCAGGATCAGCAGGATATTGCGTTTGCGCTCGGCCCATTTTTGCAGGATGACAATTCCCGCCTCGATGGTTTTTCCAAGGCCGACCTCATCGGCAAGGATGACGCCCTTGGAAAGCGGCGACCGGAAAGCAAACAGGGACGCATCCACCTGATGTGGGTTCAGCTCGACGCGCGCGTTGGCGATAGAGCGCGACAGACTCTCCACGCTGTCGGAAGCGTTTTGTAGCACCAGTTGGTTTGCCCAGAATTTGCTTTGGTAATCAGTCGTCACTTCAAACAGCTTCCTTTCCAAGCGAGATCGGCTCTGCGCCTTGTTCCAGCAGATCGATCAGTGCGGTGTAAATATAAAGACGTTCCTTGCCTGAGCCACTGATGTCTTTCACGATCCCCAGATCTTTCAGGTTGTTCAGTGCCAGACGCGCAGTGGGAACGCTAACGTCGAGCGCGGCGGCCATGTTGATGGCGTTCGAGATCGCCGTTTTTTGAAGCTGGGTGTGCGCCTGCCGCGCCCTTATCCCCGCGCGTTTCAGCGCGGCGATCTTGCTCTGATCGGCTTTGAACAGCGCGGAGATCGCCTGACTAGTCTGCACGACTTGGGTTGAGGTCTCGGCGACACCGTGCAGGAAGAAATCCAGCCAGCCTTCCCAATCGCCCGCCGTGCGGACAGCGCCGAGGCGCGAGTAATATTCCTGACGATTGTTCTTGAAGAACAAACTCAAATACAAATTCGGCTGTCGTAGGTCGCCCATCATCATGAGGAAGAACGTGATCAGCAAACGGCCAATGCGCCCGTTGCCGTCGAGGAACGGGTGGATGGTCTCGAACTGGACGTGGATCAGTCCTGCATCGATGAGCGACGCATAGGAGCGCTCCTCCAGATGCAGATATTTCTCAAAAGTATCGAGGCATTCGATCAGCCGATCCGGCGGTGGCGGCACAAAAGCGGCGTTGCCTGGGCGCGATCCGCCGATCCAGTTTTGCGATGTACGAAACTCGCCTGGCTGTTTATTACTGCCGCGCCCTTTGGAAAGAAGGATAGCGTGCATCTCGCGGATCAAACGCAACGATACGGGAAAGCCTTCCTGCACACGCTTCAAACCATGTTCAAGAGCCGCAACGTAGGACGAGACTTCGACCACATCGTCAATGGGAACGCTGGGTGCTTCGCCGCTTTCATGGAGCAACAAGTCTGAGAGGGAGGATTGCGTCCCTTCGATCTGGGACGACAGCACAGCCTCTTTGCGCACGTAATAATAAAGGAGCAGATTGCTGTCCGGCAGAATGTCGGCTACGGCATCGAGCTTGCCCAAAGCCTGGTTGGCCTTGGATAGCAGCCCCTGCAATTCCAGCAAGTTTAAGGACGGCTGAGGCGGCAATGCAGGCGGCAAGAAAGCCTGATAGCTCTCCCCTGCAACGCTGCACCTTATATAAGAGCCGAGACGGCCGTTATCGCCGGACATGGCTGGCTATCCTTTCTTTTTGATTCGATGAAAGAAAGAATAGATAAATATGCTTTCTTTGTAAAGTCGCTAAATAGAGGAAATCGCCATATTTAGGGGAAAAAGAAGGTTTTTAACCATTTTCTTTCTTTTCAACGATTAAAAACAAAGCATACATCCAAAACCGTAACCGATTGGCCCCCATTTATAGCCTTGTTTTCTTCAGCCTAAGGGCATTTCCAATCACGGATACGGAACTGAGCGCCATCGCCGCTGCTGCCATCACGGGACTAAGCAGTACGCCAAAAACGGGGTATAGAACGCCTGCGGCTACCGGAACGCCCGCCATATTGTAAATAAACGCGAAAAACAGGTTTTGGCGGATATTGCGCATGACGGACTTAGAAAGTTTCTGCGCCCGCACGATGCCCATCAAATCGCCCCTTAATAGCGTCACGCCCGCGCTTTCCATCGCCACGTCCGTGCCAGTCCCCATGGCGATACCGATGTCGGCGGCGGCCAGAGCCGGAGCGTCGTTCGTACCGTCCCCCGCCATAGCCACGACACGTCCTTCGTTTTGCAGTTTCTTGACGATGCGCCCCTTGTCTTCGGGCAGGACTTCGGCTTCGACCTCGTCAATACCCAACTGCCGCGCCACGGCCTGCGCGGTAGTTTTATTATCGCCCGTGAGCATCACCACGCGAATTCCGGCTTTTTGCAATTCCTTGACCGCTTGCGGCGTGGTTACCTTGATCGGGTCGGCTATGGCCAGAAGTCCAGCCGCTTTACCGTCGACCGCCGCGAATATCACCGTCGCACCGTCCTTGCGCAAAGCATCGCCCTCAGCTTCCAAATCGGAAACATCTACACCCAGATCATTCATCATCTTGATATTGCCAAGCGCCACTATGCGGCCAGAGACCTTGCCGACCACACCTTTTCCAGTAGGCGAGTCGAAATCATCCGTCTTGGCGATAGAGATGCCTTTTTCCCTTGCCGCTACGACAATGGCATGAGCCAGCGGGTGTTCGCTTCCCTGTTCCAGAGACGCTGCCAAGGAGAGTAGATCGTCTTCGGACACTCCTTGAGCGATAATGCGGATCACCTTTGGCTTGCCTTCGGTGAGCGTCCCCGTCTTATCGACGACAAGCGTATCGATTTTTTCCATACGCTCCAGAGCTTCGGCGTTTTTAATCAAAACGCCAACCTGTGCGCCGCGACCGACACCGACCATGATCGACATCGGCGTGGCAAGACCAAGGGCGCATGGGCAAGCGATGATGAGAACGCTGACCGCTGCGATCAAACCATAGCTAAAGGCAGGTGACGGGCCGAATATAGCCCACACAATAAAAGCCACGATGGCGACAAGAATGACGGCAGGCACAAACCAGGCTGCAACATGGTCGGCCAGCCTTTGAATGGGCGCACGGCTACGCTGCGCTTCCGCGACCATCTGTACGATGCGCGAGAGCATGGTGTCGCCACCCACGCGCTCGGCTTTCATAATAAAACCACCCGTCTGGTTCATCGTACCGCCGATAAGGGCAGCATCCTTTTCTTTCATGACGGGCATGGACTCTCCCGTCACCATCGATTCATCAACCGCGCTTTTGCCCTCGACGACCACGCCGTCAACAGGAACCGTCTCTCCTGGACGCACGCGCAAAAGATCGCCCGCGTGAACGTGGGAGAGTTGAATATCCTCTTCCGTGCCGTCCATATTAATCCGGCGGGCGGTTTTGGGCGACAAATTCAAAAGCGCCTTGATTGCACCGCCCGTTTTTTCCCGTGCGCGTAATTCCAGAACCTGTCCCAGAAGTACGAGAACCGTAATGACGGCGGCGGCTTCAAAATAGACCGGAACCGATCCGTCCTGGCGACGGAATCCTTCGGGAAACACATCCGGCATAAGCGTGGCAACAATACTGTAAAGCCAAGCCATGCCCGTGCCGATGGCGATCAGCGTGAACATATTGAGATTACGCGAGGTGATGGATGCCCAGCCGCGCGCGAAAAACGGCCAGCCTGCCCACAACACGACAGGCGTTGCCAGTGCCAGTTGGATCCAGTTGGAGGTCGCGCCTGTCACAAAGTGGAGATTGGTCAAATGCGCGCCCATTTCCAACATGAAAACCGGAAGCGTCAAAACAAGGCCGATCCAAAAACGGCGCGTCATATCGATCAACTCGTGGTTTGGGCCTTCCTCGCCCGTCATCACTTCTGGTTCCAACGCCATGCCGCAGATGGGGCAGTTTCCAGGCCCGACCTGACGGATTTGCGGATGCATCGGGCAGATATAAATCGTTCCCGCTGGCGCGTCCGCAACCGGAGCCTTCGCTTGGTGATTATGCCCATGCATCGCGCAGCACGAACCATGCGACGGCTTTTCTTGGGGTTTTTGATGATCGTGATGATGGTGCGAATGATCGGCCATGGCTGATACTCCTTATTCGTCAAATTTTGAAAACAAACTTGTGACTTCCTCGATGGATTTCATGCGACTGGCCTTGTCGCCGCTTTGCATGGCGCTCGTCACGCATGATGACAAATGACGGCGTAAAATTTCCGTTTCGATACCCTTGACCGCTGAGCGCACGGCTCGCAGTTGGGAAATGATTTCGGGGCAATAGCGGTCTTCCTCCACCATTTTCTTGACCCCCTCGATCTGGCCCGCGATGCGATTCAGACGCTTGATCTCCGCATCATGGTATGGGTGTTTTGAATGCGCCATGGGCTTTCTCCGTTCAATCTTTATACCTTATAGGGGTATATAGTATCAAAATCCGCACAATCAAGCTCTCAGAAAAATAAACAGCCTGTCGGAGCGTTCCGGCAGGCTTGTCTTTTCAATTAATAAATACATACCCAGCACTCGATTAGGATGCCTTATCCAATGTCTCAAAAGGCTGTCCGTAAATGCACTGTTTGTACTGGTCGAGATTGATCACGCCGCGTCCGTGCATCAGCTTGCATTCTTGGCTGTTATACTTTTGCGCCTGCTTGGTCGTGGCCGTCGTTGTCGGCGTTGCCGCACAAGCGGCGAGGAGCGCGGTCATGGCCAACAGCCCGCCCAAACGAAGCGATGTAAGAGATATGTTCTTCGTCATGATAGACTTCTTTCTCAGTGAGTTGATGAGACGAGGCATTCGTCACATCAATAATACGTTTTGAAAGCGCCCATCCCTGAAGAGCGGAAGGCTATTTTTACAAGCGACGATCGCGTCAATCAGTCCTGTTTCTTGTCACCATGGCCGTGCTTATGTCCAAAGATATGCATCAGCGGGCAAGCCAGCAAGAAAAGATACGGCAACGCCACTGCCAGATGCACCAGATGGACGGTCAAAAGATAATAACTGACTCCAGCCAAAGCTAGAATGAGCGCAATCCCCTTCCATGAGAGAATGCAAGACAGAAAGCCTCTATGGTCGTGCGTGCAGTGTTTATCGTGATGCATGACATTCTGTCTTAATGATGTGAGTTATGATTTTCTTCACCCCTAGAGGAAGGTTCTTGTGCTGGATCAACGGTCTTTGTCGTTCCATTTTGACCTTCCTGCATCATCATACCGCCTTTCATTTCGCCCATATTCATGCCGCTATCGGTAACAGGCATCGGACCGCTGGCGAACTTATCGAGGTTTTCCTTGCTCTCGAAATAATAGGTCATGCCGTGCTTATCCGCACCGATGATCGCGCTGGCCTTGTCGACCTGCTTGCCGCTTACAGGATCCGTCGCCGTGCGCAAGGATACGTCGTTTTTTAGTTTGTCCGCGCACATCGGGCAACACCCGTAATAAGTCTTTCCTTCGACCTCGATGGCGATTTGCGGTTTATCGAACACCTTATTGTTCATCATGCACACATATTGCGCCTCGGTAGGTTTAAGCCAAGCCCCATCATGCGCGGGACTGGTCTCTGCGGCCATGGCGGGCGCGAATGCGGTCAAGACCATCATCAATGCCAGTAAAATCGTCTTCATGGGTATTCTCCTTTATCGGTTGGTTTATTTCACGGTTACGCCGAACGGCGCGAAGATATCTTTCCCACCGATCCGCACCTGAGCGAAAAGCTTCACAAAGCCAGGTTTCTCAGGCTCAATATGAAACTCCAGTTTTGGCCCGCCGCGTTCCGTGTCGCTGCTCGGCTCTTGGCCCATCGGATGGACATGGAGGACGGAATTATAATCTTCGGTAAAACCGACAACATGCGCGAAGGCGCCCATTACAGGCTCAAGCTGGGTAAAGGGCTGGCCGTCTTTGGTGACTGTCACGCTTCCCATGACAGGCGCGCCCGCTTTTGGCTCACCATCCAAGGCTAAAGTGAAGGTATAACCGTCAACCGTCGCCGTCATGTTTGTGCTTTTGTCGATACCGGATTTTTCTTTGGCGGGCGTTCCCATGTCGGTCTGCACATATTCCTGCTTATCCGTAGCTACAGGAATTACATCCGCCCAGACTCGATAGCTGTCGTTTTTCAGCGGCGTGAAGTCGAATACATACTCGCCTGGATTTTTACCTGCTGTGGGATGGATATGATGGTAATCAGTGAGTGTGGGATCGACGACAAGCAAATGCAGCTTTTTGGTATGCGCTTCCTTGAGATCATCCAAAGTCCGAGGCTTGCCGTCGGCAACGGCGTTCAGCTTTACGATCACTTGCGTGGTTTTTCCGGATTCCAGTGCAGCGGCAGGTTCAAGCGTCAGTTTGACTGTGTTCTTGGTCTCCATGGCTTCCATTTTATCACCGCCATGTCCCATCGCGTCATGAGACATGCTTGCGGCGGCAGCGGGAGTGTTTGAACCGTGACCTTCAGCATGGTCGCCTGCGGCATAAGCGGCGGCACCCGTGGTCAGAATGGTAGTAACGAGCAATGTGTGAAGTAATTTCATGATTTTTCTCCTTATTTCAAAGCGGCTTCGACAAGTTTAAAAGCGCCTTGCGCCTTTTTGAATTCGGCCTTTGATTTCTCGGCATCTTTGGCATCTGCAACTGTATGCAGTTTCCCAAGCTGGGCGACGAATTGATTGATCGAGGATTCCAGGCGCGCCTTTTTGTCATCTGCGACGGTCGCGCTGGTCTTCAAGGCTTTCGCCGCTGCATCGATTTTTTCAATCTCGGCATGCGTTAAATCAAGCTGTCCGGCATCGATCTGAGAGCCGAGCGCATCCATGCTTGTTTGGATGCTTGTCAGGGGTTCTTGCGTTGTTGTCGCGGGCATCGCGGCTTCCGCAGTCGTTTCATGCGGCTGGTCGCCGTGATCTTCGTCGCCGTGCGCAAAGGCTGGTTGATTAAGCCCTGCCAGGACGATAATGGCGGCGGTAAGTAATAGTTTTTTCATGATGGTCTCCTTTA
>JACCDG010767635.1_pt1 | contig 11554 bp, 12 predicted proteins | sample 7442471 | NCBI WGS metagenome assembly JACCDG01 (sample SAMN15323444, study PRJNA562643) | freshwater metagenome | isolation source: river surface water | place: USA:Blue River Watershed | collected 2017-08-17
CAATCGTATCGTCTATATGACGACAGCTTCCGTCCCTGGGTTGGAAAACCAATCGAAGCAAGTCCCATATATGGGGGTTAACTTTAACTTGCCGGGCACAATTAGCTATCCCGGTTCCGATTCTTGGGAAGTTACTTTCCGACTTCCTCAAGACTTCTCGTTGCGCAACGTTTTTGAACAATGGCTGTACGAGATTTTTAGCGATGAAACTTCGCGCGGAGACTACAGCATCCCTTGTCCGTCGTCGACAATTGAAATTGGTCTACTAAACAACTACGGTAAGGTGACCAAGCAATATCGATTGATTGGCGTATTTTGCAAATCCATTGGTGCCGTCGAATATGATATTACAGACTCGGGGGAAATCCAGACGTTCGGAGCTACAATGGCATATCAATACTGGCGTCCAGTATCAAGCGATAGCTTTAGCACTGGACCTAGCGGAACAGTTGATACAATTGCTCCTGTGTACGATTCTTACTCGGATCAGAACGCTGGTGGCAACGACAACTGTGCAGTGCCCTAAACTAGGGCATTAATTGCAATATCAGCTATCTCGGTCGAGGCGAATGGTACGTTTACCACTTGCTTTGTAGCCACATTTGTGAATCTGTAAATGTGGGAATCGCCATCCTGATTGGCCCACCGGATAAACGTCAATGTGTATTTCCCAACGTCTAGTTGTTGGGGTGTCCGTGGGGTTTTTCGTGTGATTGTGTAGGTGCGATTAGACGATGGAATGTGCTGCATTGTATTCGGAAATTGTATCAACCAAGACACCCACCGGTTGGGTAACCAATTGCATTAAGAATCCTTCTTCTGTTACTTGGTTCGAGTGGGCCATGTCTCGCAAAGAGTGCAACACATCTTCCTTACGCTCGACCACGTATTTCTCCAACACTTCGGGTTCAAGATACTTGTCAAAATCGAGTCCTTGACGTTCACAGCGTTCATCGATGCGCTTGATTCCGTCGAGAAGAGTGATCCATCCGGCCAGGTGATATAAGTTTGTTATCATGTTACTAATAATCCCTGCGTATGATTTTTATTCAACAGGTTTCACTTCCTTATTTAAGTAACCTATCAGTAATCCGGCCAAACAATCTAAAACATCAGTGTTTCGTAGAGGAGTATTTTGTGCCAGTTTTGCATTGTAACTGAACAACCGTTGCGTAAGTGTTTGTAACGCTTTCTGGCAGTCACGATACGATTGCTCAACTGCCGCCTTTTCGTCCGCTGTGATTTTTGTGTCCGCAAATTTTGGCCGCGGCATTGCTAACGATACAGCAGTGTCCAAAAGGACTTGTGCAATAGATAACGTGTCTCTATTGCGATCCATTGAAGCTAATGCTGCGAATTGTTGGACAGTGGCGTTTGATGTAAAGTATTCACGTAGTACCCTTTCCACGTGTCCAGGGTCCATTTTGGTTTGTATGGATGGAGCGTCGACTAAGCTATTACATGCAACCGTTAAAGTGATGCTGTCGATGGCTTCGTGGGTGTTTTTTGGTGGTTCAGATACCAACATTTATTTGAGGAGTGTGCTTGTTCTCGCAGTGAATATGTTAGTGTGAATTGCGTTGGTGTTGCCGCATTGTTTACACACAAACTCGCCCGATGCTATGTTAAACAACACCGGTTGCTTGACGTTGCAATATGCGCATGTTAGTTCGACATCATGCACACATTGTTGCAATGCCGCAATCCGTTCCTGGCTGTCTTTATCACGACCGACCAGAGACTGTATTGCTTGTATTGAATCGTCTGTAACCTTTTGTAATTGTTCTGTTAGTGCTGCACGCTCAGCAATCAGATCATTGATGCCGTCCTTAAGGACCATTTCCGCACTTGCCCAATCTGCCTTTTGTTGTTCGTGTTTAATCGTGTTCGTAACGTATTGTGCGTTTGCCTTCTTCCACTCGTCTTGCTCACATAGTAGATCCAAACGTTGCGTGTCGGATTTTAGTAAATCGAGTTCGATGCGTTGACGCTCCTTATTGACTTTCTCCAAACAATGTGCTATGTGATACGCAATGCACGTCAGTGCAATGCACCCCCCAACGACGAATGCGGATAATGGTGTAACGGGGGCAATATTCAACAAGGATCCTGCTATTAGAGGGATCCCTATCGCGGCTATCAATTTACTGTTGGTTGGTGCACGCATGGTATTCTTGCAAAAAAGACATTAATTTCTGAACTTGAACTACACTTTCGGGTTTATCGCAGTTCATTAACAAATAGTTGCTTTCGTTGATCAAATCTTGCAATTCGCTAAGAGCAATTTCAATGTTTACTTTGTGAATCAATCCGCCGGTTGGGAAACAACGTACAATCATACCTATTTGTTGATTTGGGTTTGTGTGGTGTGCTGGGATATGAGCCTGTTACATCTTGGGCATATCCACTTCAAGCGCGTGACCGTGTGACCATTTTCAATATTGACGTGAGACTTTGGAGTAACACCAGGATTACCACATAGGTTGCAGGAGATTGGGACGGGACGGATTTGCATAGTGCGGATACTTACTGGGCAGCAAAAATTCTACAACTGCGCTAGACCCATACTAGCAAATGCATCCATAAGCATTTTGGATTTGGTGAGTTGCTGGATTTCGGTTATCAGCTTGTCTGTTACCAGCTCACCAAGACCAATATCGAACAATAGTGCCGAAAACCGTTCACGGTTAAATGTGGTGTTTTTTGCGTGAAAGGCAATTTGACTATTGAATGCCTGAATGTCCTTTGGGCTCTGTGTCAAAGCATGCTCCAAATCCAACAATTGCCTGTTGAGTTCAAGGACTTGCAATTGTTGGGGGTCTAGTGTGGCTGTATCCATGTTTACGGCCAACAATGGTGCTTTCTTCTTACCGTAACCTTCAAGCCCTTTAACGAAGTCAGACCCGTCACCCAATATACACTTCCATGTAACGTATTTGTCAACAGGGACTGGGCTAAAGTCTAGGAAGTTCGATGGTGTGATAGTACCCTTCTTCGGATTAATGATACTGACATTGTCATTGACCAATTGCCACAAATCCTCATCCATAGTAATAATGGCGCAACGTTGGCAATGATGACGAGCTAACCAAGCCATTGCATCGTCCCCCTCAAGTGAGTAGGGGAATATATTGCGAATGCCCATGCTAGCCAAAATTGGGATCAACATGTCAATCATCTCAAATACGTGATCATTTTTGCTATGATCACGATTCTGTTTGTAAACACTTCCTATAAGCTGTTTGCGATAATTTACAGCATCTTTGTTGAGTCGTTTATCCCAAACCATGTAGATGTCGCCAACATTTGGAATTTGTCGAATTGAAGCCATTATCATCCGAATGAACTGCCGTGCAAACACAACATTAATTCCGTTGTGGATGATTGGTGGGGCTGTGACAAAACATGCTCGGTGGGCAAGGTTGTTTCCGTCAAATATTACGTCTGTGAGTTGGTTATGCATGTTGGTTTTGTGGTTTGGGCTATTTTGTCGTGTGCTGTCTTGTACGGGAGAAATACATCTTCTGGTAAAGGGCCAAGCAATTGACAAACATCTTGGTTTTCCAATTGACCCCTTGAAATTGTTATCAGGCGAGCAGATGGCCACAATATTGCGCTGAATAGATCGTTTTCATCCAAAATTTGTTCAACGACAATCAGACCTTGTCCCATGTACCTTCCAGATGTGATAGTGTAGAGATTCCGAATCATCACTATAAAATACAGCCTCGCAGCGAAAATTTCAACTGTTGTTTAGGCCTCGGTGAGGTATGACTATTCAATATGATTACGCTTGAAGAATTGCGAGACGGACTACTAAAAATGTCAATGCATGGAACGATCCGTTTGACGATCGGTGCTTGCAACAAGCAGGGATTGATGACTTGGTGGACAGAAAGTCAGCGCCAAGACTCAATTTCTGGCAATCTTGACGAAATTCTTGAACAATTATCGTTAGAAATCGTTGAACAGCGCAAATCGGACAGTAAGTAACATACATGAAGACGCTAGTGTCACATGATAGACTTTATAGTTTGCCGGAGTCCACAATTTGTGGGCAATGGGTGGGTCGTAATGCCATCGTTGTGTAACTAGAGTTTCCATAAAATTTTGAGAACTCTGGCCTGCACAAACAAGCCGGAGTTTTTTATTGCAAAAAGTCGAAATAAAAGTTGCAAAACGATGATTTGGGCTGATTGTAATGGGTTGAAGGAAGTCGACAAAAGCCCCTAAAAAGGCTAAGACGAAAGATTTCAACAAATCAGTTGACAAAAGGCTGAAAGGCCTGATATTAACTGAGTCAAAGGAAGACGGTCGAACAAAGCCGCAAGGCACTGGGAGATCAAAACAATTTGACAAATCAGTTGACAAACGCCTGAAAGGGCCGATAGTTACTGAGTCAGAAATAGTCAAGCAAGTGTTTCAACTCTGCTTGGCAAATTAAAGGGGCTTTTGTCAAGGTCGTGCCCATTTGAACGATCGAGTGAAGAATTGAGGCCCGAGCCGGTCCATAGATCCACAGGATTTATAGCTATTGAAAATGAAGCATTATGCGCCCACCATGGCGACTGTAATGTGGCAATACGTTAGCAATTTGAGGTCGCGGTAAAAATCCGACTATAACCGAATTGAGCCCGGACAATCGATGCCACCATAATGCAGAAGAGAAAAGCAAACATCAAGAGCTCCGAAATCGAGCAAATATCCCGCAGTAACGATTCTGCGCCTACAGAGGTAGAAGGTTCAAGCCCTAAGTTAAAACGTCAGCCTAAGTCGTAATGGCCTGTATGAGTGCGAAGTAACTTCGAACAATAGTGTCACATCCAGCTCCGTTGCGAAACGGTTTGCGCGTTGTGAGGCATCGTGGGCAGACACGAAAACTTTATGGGCTTGCATGTTACCAAGGATTGGCGATAGACATTTGCAATGTTTGTGTGGTGAGTTCGATTCTCACCGTGTCCACCAATTTATGGGCGGTTAGTGCTAACGGTAACACATCGCATTTGCACTGCGAAATTAAGGGTTCGATTCCCTTACTGTCCACCAATTTTTAGATTGCCCCTTGATGTAATGGCTGCATACCTGCCTTTGAAGCAGAGGGAGTCTGGTTCGATTCCAGCAGGGGCTACCAATTTTCCAGTGGTGTAAACGTGAGTAAGCACACTGCCCATTTTGGGGCAGAGATCGAAAGTTCGCAGTTTCGCTGGAGACCAATTTATGGATGTGTGGCAGAATGGTATTGCATCTGTCTCGAAAACAGTAGTCTGCTCCAAACGGGCAGTGAGGGTTCAAGTCCTTCCGCATCCGCCAATTTCAGCGAGGCAACTAAAGTTGCGGTTACCGGAAACCTAACCGGCCAGACCACCGTAAATGACTTCTCGAGATCTATCGCTAGATCGGGAGGAGCCGGGACTGTAGCGATCCGATTTACACTCGGTGCTGGATTAATTTGCATGTGTGGCGAAATGGAAACGCCCCTCCATCGAAGGAGGCTAAGAACGCAACCAGAAACACTAGTAAGTATGGTAATCGAGACTGTAGGTTCGACTCCTACCACATGCACCAATTTCGAAGTAGTTAAACAGGATAACGCGCATTGGGTGCTTGTCGGTAATCAACCCCGACCTTCGAACGAATTTGCGAGGACACACTAGCTCACGGAGAGCTCGGAACATTACCGACCCAACGGAGTTGGGGTATGGGACTTAAATCGGAGAGATGGGACCTGCCAAACTGGTTCTCACTCGCAAAACTTTATGGGGAGGAAGCACAACGGGATAGTGCGCACGCATCCAAGCGTGGACGACGGTGGCGAAACCAGTAACATCTTGCAGGGTGCGAATAGTAACCATGATTAGTAACTTCTGGATCGAGCTGCAACCGATCAATGGGGGGTGTAAGTCCAAAAGCGCAATCGTCCAGCAGAGGTAAAGTCGGTTCGAGCCCGACCCTCCCCGCCAATTTGAACAACTTCGGCGTCTGAAAGCAGGATGCACACAAGAACGAATACCCGTCCTTAGCTCAAGCGACATAAGAGCAGTTGGTTCGGACCGATTGGTAGCGAGAAGGGTCAACCTCGCAGGGTGGTAAAATTTTAGTGCATCAGCCCAATAATGGCGAGTATACCCGGAGACCAATTTATATGTTTACAAGCCCGATGGGGTCGGGGCTTGTGGTTCGCAAACCGATTAATTGCAAGGCGTAATGCCGGGCGTTTTCGTCCGAGTGCTAACACGATACGACTCCACCAATTCCAAAATGGATCACAAGCTTTTATGGTGAAGCACGAAGCTTTTAACTTTGTGAATAGGGTTCAAGTCCCTGGTGATCTACCAATTTCTAAATCGCTGGCGGGGGGTCAATATCCTAGGGAGTCTCATAAGCTACCTTAATTCGGTGTAACTCCGAAGCTTCAGCAACCAATTTTGCAACACAAAGTTGTCCAAGAATCCCCTCTAGATCATTAGTAGATCAAGTCCTTGTTAAGGACAAGGCCCTCATAAGGTAAAGCGACGAGCGTTACGTCGGAGGGGAGCCAATTTTGACAACGAAACGAAATGTTCACACTACTGCTCAGGTAGGATTGAGGTTGAGTCCCTCATTCGTAAGACGAGTGCACGATGCAGCAATGCCAATTAGCCTGCGCGGTAGGAGTAAGTGTCAGCTTTTTTATGCTCATGTGACTTAGCGAAACGGCACAAGCGACGGATTTAAGCACCGTAGTTTTTGTGGGTTCGAATCCCACCATGAGCACCAGCAATTTCAGCAGATATAGTGAGCAGCACCAACCTTGACGTATTCCTGGATTGCGTGTGTCGAAATCAAGCTGGCGGCGCCGCCGAATGAGGATGCTTGTCTGTTGGAAAACCTTTATGCGGTATTGGGACATTGGCTGTCCGCCTTCCTTCCAAGTAGGTCCAAAATCGGTTCGATTCCGATATACCGCTCCAATATAGCGGAAAGCGTGCACGTGTAGGGGCTGACCCGAAAGTGAGGGTCGCACCGCGCAATTTCAACAGTTGTAAAGTATGAGCCAGTTGACTAAGTACATCCGCTAATACTTATGAATTACAAAGGAGTTAAAGACAAAAAGTGGAACTGCTTAAATTGTGGTACTGAACATAGTTTCAGGAACTACAGTGACCACGCAAAGTACTGCAACAACAAATGTCAACGCGAACGACAAACCATGATTTGTGATGACCGAGAATTTGCATTATTTTTGCAAGGGAAATGTAAGAAACGGAAGTACATCTTCAAGTTTCTGATACAACGTGATGGCAATAAGTGTTCTGTGTGTGGAATTACGGAGTGGCAATCAAAGCCAATTCGATTTTGGACCGACCACATCGACGGTAACGCGACAAATAACAATCCAACCAATTTTCGACTAATTTGTCCCAATTGTGATTCACAGTCCGATACTTTCGGGGCCAAAAATCACGGCAATGGACGCAAGTCCCGTGGGTTACCAACTTACGGATGATTCCTCTGAAGGCACGTGGTTGAGCCGGTGGGCTGTTAACCCATTGAACAACGTTCGATTCGTTGCGGAGGAGCCAATTTATTACGGGAAGTAGCGCAGTCTGGTAGCGTACGCCATTTGGAGTGGTGTGGTCGTGGGTTCAAATCCCACCTTCCCGACCAATTTCAACATACCCAAGTAGCCTATACAATAAAAAGGCCCCGTACAACTGCGGAGTACGGACCAACTACCACTAATTGCAACATGGCGGTAGTATGTTGGCGCAATACCAGCCTTGGGTGCCTCTTTCAAAATTGTCTCTACCCGCCCTGCAAAGGGCTTGCCGACGTAACCATAGAGAGTACCAGCTACTCGTCGGACGCAGCGGATGCTCGATATGGGCAGCTTTCAAAATCGTCTTAGTGCTAATTGTATCCGAACGGAGTCACATCTCGCGTAGAGTACTGAAATTCCAAATGTGGGAAATCCGGTTCAAATCCGGACATGACGACCCCTTCAAAATGGCCAGGTGGACGAAAAGGAAACAGCAGAACTAACCGTTTCAAAAGCGGATGTCCTTGAGGGTGCAAGTCCCTCTCTGGCTACCATTTTATATGCACGTGTAACTCAGTGGACAGAGTGTCACGCTTCGAACGTGAAAGTCGGGGGTTCGATCCCCTCCTCGTGCGCCAATTTCAAATACACCATATCATCTAAGGGTAGGATACGTCGCTTTCAACGATGCAATCGGAGTTCAATTCTCCGTGTGGTGACCAATTTCGGGATCAGACACCCGCAGCATAAGTGAACATCAGAACCTTAGAAACTGCTGCAAATACAATTTAATGGCGACGTGGACGAAAAGGAAACTGGTAGAACTAACTCGCTTAGAACGAGATGTCCTTGTGAGTTCGAATCTCACCGTCGCTACCATTTCAATGAGCTCCTGTAGCTTAATGGTTAAAGCAGAGGACTCATAATCCTTTGATTGTCGGTTCGAATCCGACTGGGAGTACCAAAACACTTTATGCAAGTATAGCTCAACTGGTAGAGCGAGAAGCTTATACCTTCTGTATGCCCCAGATTAGGGCGCGGTTGGGGGTTCGAATCCCTCTACTTGTACCAATTTCAATTGACCTATGGTGTAATGGTAACACAGGAGATTTTGATTCTCTCATTCTTGGTTCGAGTCCAGGTGGGTCAGCCAGACAATTTCGCGTGGTAGATAAAGCAGGAACGGTATTGCGGCCTTTACAGTGTACACCTCGGGGGCTCTACAAGTGAAGGTTCGAATCCTTCCGTGGATACAATTTATGGGTACGAAGTCCAACAGCATGGACGCGACATTGTCAATGTCGAGATAAATCCGGGGCGGCACCGGTCGTACTCGCCAATTTAATAGAGGATTCGTACAGTGGTAGTACCTTGGATTCCAAACCCAAAGACAAGCGTTCGATTCGTTTATCCTCTGCCAATTTCAAATGGAGCATTCATATATGGGTATTACGCTGGCCTGTCGAGCCGGAAAACGAGTTCGAGTCTCGTATGCTTCGCCAATTTCAAAGTACGTTGTTCCCCACGGCAGACTGTAAATCTGTTCCCTTGATAGTGGGGTGGTCAGGTGAGTGGTTCGATTCCATCAACGTACACCATTTCAAGAATGTCCCATAGTATAGTGGCTAACACATCTGACTCTGAATCAGAAGACCTTCGTTCGATTCGAAGTGGGACAGCCAATTTGCAAACAACATGTAGGCGAAGTATGACGTCAAACTAGCTGAAGTCTGTGAACGATTGAGTGAGGTTCGACTCCCTAGGCCCGGTGGCGCATTTAGTCGTTTGCGAAAATTTCAAGTTTAATAATGCAGGTGTATACCCTTTGGCTTCTAACCAAGAGAAAGGTTAATGGATATCATGTGGGTTCGAGTCCCTCCTCCTGTACCATTTTGTGCCAGTGTTGCTGAGTGATCGAAGGCGCTCGTTTTGTACGCGAGAACACAAACACCGTGGGTTTGAATCCCACCGCTGGCTCCAATTTTAGATGCCCCCGCTCGACTATTGGTAAGTCCTCACCCTGTGAAGGTGAAGAAGACGGATCGTAACCGTCGCTAGGGCCCAATTTCGTCTTTGTAATTTAATGGTAAAATACGACCTTGGTATGGTTGTTATGCGAGTTCGATTCTCACCAAAGACTCTCCCCCTTAAAAGGGGTATATTCCCCGACTTCTTCTACCGTTTCCTCGATTGTATCCGCCCCACGTGGGTGTCTGACAATGGCAATTCGGACACAAAAATCGTAAATTGGCGGGTAGATTATTTCCGGCATTTCCATCGATGTGATCGAGCTGCAGGGTAATTTTCTTGTTTTGCCATGTGTCTAAGTTGCACACTGCGCATTTGTAGGGTATGGAATTGTGTAACATTGCTCTTCGAAGCGTCTTCCGACAAGATAATTCCCCTTTCAAAAACTTTAAGTTCATCTTAATAGCATTGTTGTGTTTTTGACACGATCGGCTACAATATAGTAGTCCTGACATAGACGTTATCACTTCTTTGCAAATAATGCACTGACGTACTTTGCGTCTCTTTGGATTGTTGTGTAAAGCACTACAGGATTGCGAACAAAATACATTATCCACCTTTTTAATTTCACTAGGTATCTTTAATACTGCTGTTCCACATCGTGTACATTTCAAATCGATACTCTTAGTCTGATTATTGACTCTGCATTTAGTGCAACAGAACCACTTATATTCTTTGGCATTTTGTGTTGGAAACATTCTGCGTTTTCTAGCAAACAATCTTTGATAATTCGATTTGTCTTTTTTGAAATGTATTGAACATGCTGTGCATGTTAGTGTTACAGTTTTACTCATATACCTACTTATGCCTCATCGTCTTTTGATTCTCGGTGAGGGCTCCAGTTAATGCACCTATAGCTGAGTGGTTTAGCCAGCGGTCGATAACCGCTAGACGTTGGTTCGATTCCAACTAGGTGTACCAATTTACTACCGAAAGGGCGCACGTGTCACTATCTGATTAAGTGACCAGCTCGAACAGGCTATCAACATCAGAGTTGTGAGGGCTAGTTTTGGTAATTCTTCGTCATCCGATGGATGTCAAGGAAAAAGGCTTCGTGTAGCCAGTCTGACGAATACACGACAATTTTGTTGACTCTTCTAGTATTGAATGCTATAGTACAAATATGTTACTAATAAATGAAACACATCCAGTAGAAGTTAACGCAACTTTAAGAGAATTGTATCTTTTGTCTCTGTGGGTTAAAAACCCCCGTCATACCGCTAGTGCCTCGGGCACTAAGCTAATCGTAACTAGCAATGGGAGCGATTGTGTAGATTATTACGGTTGTTTGATTCAATTTAGCGACGATTTTTGTATCAATGATACAAAGCTGTTTCTAGAGTGGGTCAGATCATTAGACCAAGAATCAAACTTTGGTGGCATTCGCGATAATGAATTTTGGATAACAGAAAAAGATGTTAAAGTTGAAGATTGATTTTCCACCAAGGGATAATATCATCCCTCTCATAAAAAGACAGTGACCCGAAAGATAGTGAAACGGACTGCTCCGAGCTTGACGATGGAAATGGAAAGGCTGGAACCCCAGCTAAAGAAAACCAGGACGCCCGCACGTGAGGGAAGCCCCTCCGCTATAAGAGTTGGATCAAAAGCCCAACTTCCCTGTCCTTGGTTATTTTGTATAATTCGCAGGCAGGTGGTCTGGAGACCATTCCGGGTTCATATCCCGGCGAGGCGGTTCGATTCCGCGCCCGCAACCAATCCGCCCGGAGAATATCCGATAAAAACAAAGTACAGCACCAATCAAAGCGCTTTGATTATGCAAGGAAATGGGCGCCTAATTTTGAACAATTGGCCCGGAGCATATCCGATAAATATAGAGACTGGAAAGAAACCCCGACATAGTCGGAACTCACAAAGACTAGGCCACGAACGTCCGTATGCTAGTTGCGGAGGCTATTGTCGGCACGGCGGTATATAGCGAGCTGATGGTGTAGTGGCCATCGTCCGTGCAACCAATTTCGGCTCAATGATCGATGGGGAACTATC
>JACCDG011645104.1_pt1 | contig 11554 bp, 12 predicted proteins | sample 7442471 | NCBI WGS metagenome assembly JACCDG01 (sample SAMN15323444, study PRJNA562643) | freshwater metagenome | isolation source: river surface water | place: USA:Blue River Watershed | collected 2017-08-17
ATGGTTGCTGCGTGCAGAAGCACGTATCGCCCATGATCTTTTTGTAAAAGCTACCGAGCAGCGTGAGGCAGTCGCCTCAAACACTGCCTGAACAAGTACCAGCGAATCCTCTCGGGTTCGCTTTTTTTATATATCTTAACAAATGTATACATACGTGGTATAAGTTTGTTTGGATTGTGTAGATAAGAAAGGACTGCTGTATGCCGAGTGCTACAACGATGGCGGCAACGTTTTATACGCCCGCTCCTGATACGTTCATTCCAGATTTTATTGCGCAGCATACGCGGCCAACGCCGTGGAAGCGTCAGAGTGTCGCTGCATTGGTTTTTGCACCGCGCTACGACAAAGTAGCGCTCTGCTTGCCCCGCAAGGTATTGCATCGTGATGGTGAAGACCGTGTGCGGGTTCCACTCCAGAGTCGTTTAACTACGTATAAGGACAACCCAATCGAAGAAGCCCGGCAATTGCTGTTTGATAAAGCCGGTTTACTCATGCGGGCCGACGCTATTACGTACCTTGGTTTTGGGTTCACGCGAAGTTTCCGGACTGCTGGTGTGTCGCATTCATACAACAAGCTCTTGCATTTTGTGCATTGCACGTTGCCTGATGAACGCCGTTTGCCTTCTGAAACACCCTACGCCGCGCACCTCGATTGGTTTCACCTGGATGCATTGCCAGGCATTGCAGCTTCGTCAATGGATGAACGGAAAGCCTGGCTCTTTTTTGAAGCACTCAAAGTTGTCGCTGCAAAGCATACGCCGTTTGCCCCGCGCTTGCGGGCAGCGGTCGGCACAGCGGTAAAGTAAGCAATTCATCACCCCATGTTTGGGGTGATTTTTTATATGGTACTTACACTTACGTGATTCGTTCGAAATCTACCCATTGATAGGAGACATCGCCAGATATAGCTTCGGGGAATATTTTGACAATGGTAAAGTCGGGTGAAAAGTCGGGGAAGAAGGTGTCTGCGGTCACTGTCGGATCGTCAATGAGGGTGAGGTGAAGGCGCGAAACATAGGGAAGCGCCGCAGCATAGAGTTCAGCGCCGCCACCGATGTGGATTTCAGTCGGGTATTCTTCCAGTGCTCGTCCCAAAGCTTCTTCGAGTGACGTTGCTACGAGTACGCCAGGAAAACCAGGTTGATAGTCAGCATTTCGGGTCACGATAATCGTAGTCCTGCCGGGGAGCGGCTTACCGAGCATTGCTGTAATTGATTCATAGGTTTTTCGTCCCATAATGATTGGGTGACCGAGTGTCAGTGCCTTAAACCGTTTCAAATCTTCAGGAATATGCCAGAGCAGCTTGTTTTCAAAGCCAATAGCACGAGTGCTTTTTTCGAGCGCAGCGACCATAACGACCGGGACAGGGAGTTTTTCCATAGAAACTGATTATGCCATAAAGCAGTATCGCTGTCTTTTTGTGGAGTTTGCACCCGTCACGTATACTAGGGGAGTTATTTCATTAACCACTTCCTCCATGGCGCAATTTGAGATTGAAATTAAGAGTTTGCTCGGTGAAAAAAGTGCTGCAAAAGCGCTCATTGCACAGCTTTTTGCGCATGATTCGACGTGCACACTGACCTCGCAAAACACGCAGCTCAACCATTACTTTGAAGGGGGTAATATTGATGCGTTGTATCAAAAAGTAGAGCACCTCTTTGATGCAGAACGGCAAGCCAAGTTGCAACACATTATTGAAGCAGGGACGTCATTCTCTATTCGTTCGCGTCAGCGAGATACCGAAGTGCTCCTTGTCGTGAAAGCGTCGGTTGATGCGGGAACAAGCGCCAACACCGTCTCTCGGTTAGAGTTTGAAGAGGCAGTTCCGGTGTCGCTCGATGCACTTGATAGACTTATCGAGAATGCCGGGTACCGCTACCAAGCCAAGTGGTCACGCGAGCGCGAGGAATACGCCTACAAGGGCTTGAATGTGTGTATTGATAAAAATGCTGGCTATGGTTACCTCGCTGAGTTTGAGAAAATGACCGACGCCGAGCATACACTCGCGGATGTGCGCGCAGAGATTGAAGGTCTCATGGCTGAGCTTGGTGTGGCTGAGCTCCCACAAGATAGACTCGCGCGCATGTTTGATTTCTACAACAACAATTGGGCAGATTACTACGGAACCGATAAGACGTTTTTAATTGAGTAATAGTTTCTATGTTTCTTTCTGATATTGATATCCATGCGGCAGTCAAAAATGGGGAAGTCATCCTCGAGCCGTTCGACCCAAAACGTTTGCAGCCGGCAACCTACGACATTCGCCTCGGTAATACGTTCATTATTAACGATGCACATTCCACCAAAGCGATAGATCCGGTAAAAGGTATTTTCCCGAAAACGCAGACGATTGAAGTGGCAGACGGAGATGAGTTTGTGCTGCACCCTGGCGTGTCGATTCTCGGGTACTCTAAAGAAAAGTTTGGGAGCGATACGTATTTAATTGAAGTGAATGGCAAGTCAAGCTTGGCACGTATCGGGCTCATTGTTCATAATTCTGCCAGTATCGTAAACCCGGGCCATATTCTCAACATTGCGCTTGAGCTCTGCAACCTCAATAATGTGCCGATTGTGCTTCGTCCAGGAATGGAGATTGCGCAGCTCTCATTCTCAACGCTCTCGAGTCACACCAAAAAAAGCTACAAGCAAACCGGTCGCTATCACCAGAACAATTTCCTTGGCTACGTACCACCAAAAACTGGTCCATTGGCCCGCAAGAAGCCGGTGAAAAAGAAGTAATTTTTAAGAAACGTGTATGGCGCATAACAATTATTATCTCGACCTCTGTGCTGAAGTATTTGTTGTGTCTGGAGGTAAGGTGTTGCTACGACTCCATGAGAAGTACGACATTTGGATTGGCCCCGGTGGCCACATTGATGCCGGGGAAGACTTTAATGAAGCTGCGCTTCGCGAAGTGAAAGAGGAAACCGGCCTTGTTGCTACCTTGGTCGGACCGACAGGTTGGGTAAAAACTGATACCGAGAACAACCGCGACTTGGTACCACCATTGTTTATTAATCGACACAAAATCAACGAGCATCACGATCACGCTACACTAATTTTCGCCGCCATGAGTGACGGGATGGATGTACAGGCAGAATTTGCTGCCGAAGATGTGCCGTACCAGTGGTGTACGAGAGAAGACTTAATGGCTCTCAAAGAAAAAGATACGCGGCTGCAGCCCGAGACGTATCGATACGCACTAGCAGCACTTACGGTTACTGGAAATTAATTACAAGATACTTCAACAAACACATATGGATACAAAACACCCTGAGTACCAATATCTCGACCTAATGCAGCGCCTCATTAATGAAGGTGGTCGACAGGAGGATGCACAAACAGGCGATGTGACCTATAGTCTGTTTGGGCAACAGATTCGTTTCGATCTTTCCAACGGTCAGTTACCACTCTTGACGACGAAGAAAGTTTTTTGGAAGGGAGTGCTCCATGAACTCTATTGGTTTATGTCAGGCCAAACGAATATTAAGTATCTCGTTGATAACGGCATTCATATTTGGGATGACTATCCACTCCGCATTTATAACGACAAGCGCGAAAAGGAAGGTTGGCCAGAACTCACCAAAGAGGAGTTTGTTGAAAAGGTTGCAACGGACGCTGCGTTTGCTGAAACACATGGCAACCTCCCACGCATCTACGGTGAGATGTGGCGCAAATGGCCACGACGTGATGGGGGAGGAGTGGATCAGCTCCAGTGGATTATTAATGAGATTACCAGTGACCCTCACTGTCACAACGCGATTGTGACCAGTTGGAACCCTGAGTACCTCTACGGTATGGCCAAGCCCGGTGAAGCGGCACGGTTTCCAATTTGTCACAACATGTACCAGATTAATCTCTGTAACGGCAAACTCTGCCTCCAGCTCTATCAGCGCTCGGCCGATATTTTCCTCGGTGTACCATTCAACATTGGTAGCTACGCGCTTCTGACCATGATTATTGCAAAGATTACGGGGTACCCAGTCGGTGAGTTCGTACATACGTTTGGCGATGTACATATTTATGAAAAGCATCTCGACGCCGCCAAGGAGCAGTTGGCACGCGAACCAATGCCGTTCCCGACTGTCACGATTGACGACGCGGTCACGTCCCTCGACGCGTTCCGTCCTGAGCACGTAAAGCTCAGTAACTACGAATCGCATCCGCCAATTAAAGCCGAACTAGCAGTAGTGGGTGGCTTCAATAGCAAGGTGAAGAATCAAGTGTAGCCATCGTACGTTAACGCGCAAAACGCAATGTCTGTTTCGTGGCATTGCGTTTTGTGTATTTTGCCTCAATATAAGTAAAACGGTTCTTTGTAAGGAGTCTTGCTATGAAATTGCCAGAGCGGCGAAGAAAACTCAGTCTTGGGAAGATTGTACTTTTACTCGTACTCTCACCACTCATTGTGATCTTATTGGTTGCTACTACGTTACGTGCGATACTTCGGGCGTATCTAGTGATTATCCCCATCATTCGGGCAATCGAGTTAGAGCCGCTTTATTGGATGTCTGCATTTGAAACCAAGCGTGCCTCAGGGCAGTCGACCGAGAATGTGTTGCGTACGCTCTTGTGGGCGCAGCGCCATGAGTTCTTGGAATGTCGCTTTCGGGAGCGGGATACCATCCTTCGCCTCGAACGCATTTTGAAGCGAAAAGCGCCTTCTTGCGTCTACCCGATTTCGATCAATGAAGTGATCTTTTTTGAGTTCCGTCTCAGGGAACACGGTGGAAAAAGGTCTAAAAATCGTTCCTACTGGCGAGCCCTGGTTCCTCGGTATGCTACAACCTGATGCAATTGCATCAGGTTTTTTATTTCTGGTATACTAGAAACACTAATTTTTTACACTATGATCTAAGGTATATCGTAACGTTTGTTGAGTAGTTTGTCAGAGGTAATTTCTATACACATGAACGCATACGAATACATTAAGAAGCAGGACGCCGATGTTTACGCCGCGATGATTGGAGAAGAGGCACGTGAAGCGCGGGGGATTGAGCTTATTCCGAGTGAGAACTACGTCTCGAAAGCGGTGCTTGAAGCTAATGGTTCAGTCTTTACCAATAAGTACAGTGAGGGCTATCCGGGTAAGCGCTACTACGGCGGCCAACAGTATACCGACGTGGTTGAAACACTCGCGATTGAACGCGCTAAGGAACTTTTTAAAGCTAAGTACGCAAACGTGCAGCCACTCGGTGGTGCGGCAGCCAACGTCGCGATGTACTTTGCGCTCATGGAGCCAGGTGACACCGTACTTGGTATGGATCTCTCACATGGTGGTCACTTAACCCACGGACACCCAACTACCGCGATTAACAAAGTATTCAACTTTGTACGCTACAAGATGAAGGATGTTAATACAGGTGAAATTGATTACGACGCGCTTCGTGAGACAGCGATTGAACACAAGCCAAAGATTATTCTCGCCGGTTTCTCAGCCTACAGTCGTGAACTTGATTACCAAAAGTTTGTTGATATTGCGCGCGAGGTAGGAGCGTATGCGGTAGCGGATGTTGCGCACATTACCGGGCTTATTGCTGGAGGTGTCGCCAAGAATCCATTTGATTATGGTTTTGATGTGATGACGATGACCACCCACAAGTCACTGCGTGGTCCACGCGGCGGCATGATTGTTGTGCGCGAAGACGAAGAGATTGCCAAGAAGATTAATAAGGCGGTGTTCCCGGGCATGCAAGGCGGGCCACACATGCACATTATTGCAGCGAAAGCGGTCGCTTTTGGTGAAGCACTCACACCAGCCTTTAAGGTGTACGCGGCGCAGATTCTCAAAAACGCTAAAGCGATGGAGAAGGTATTTAAGGACGAAGGAGTGCGTCTTCTCTGTGGTGGTACTGATAATCACTTGCTTTTGGCGGATGTGTACGGCTCACTTGGTATTACCGGTGTTGAAGCTGAACGTGTGCTCGATGAAGTAGGAATCACACTCAATAAGAACATGATTGCCGATGATACGCGTACTGCGATGGATCCATCGGGTATTCGCTTCGGTACACCGGCAATGACGACTCGCGGTATGAAGGAAGGGGAGGCAGCGAAATTGGCCAAACTCATGATTGATACTATGCGCGCTAAGGATGATGCAGCAGTCAAGGCTGGTTTCCAAAAAGAGGTGCAGGCACTTTGTGAAGCATTTCCAGTTCCAGATGTGATGGTGTAGGTATGCAAACAAAACGGCCGGCAAGCGAAGCTTGCCGGCCGTTTTTTTCTTGTGTGCACCACAAATCCCTGTAATTAGCAGACCGAGTGTGTACAATACATAGATGGACATGCGCGACATCAAGCCTAAAAAAGCACAGCCCCCCAAAGTGGTGGAGCCGAGTGTGCCGGTTGTGTCTGACGCGGCTCCTGTCGCATCTGATGAAGTTCTGGTACCGGTGTCACCAGTACCAGGAGCAAAGCCTGCTGCCCGGTCGCGAGTACGCACATTCATTCGTCACCATTTCTTAACACTTGGATTTGTTTTTGGCTTTATTGTCGATAACATCACGCTTAATCGCGTTGATCAGTTTTTTGATAATGCAATTCTCGCAACATACGTTGTTTTGGCGATGTTGAGTATGCTCCTCCTCTATGCCGGCGCAGCCGATAAGCTGCCCGAGTGGCTCAATAGTAAAGCTCGCCGCTTTGCTCCGTTTGTGATGCAGTACGCCTTCGGCGGGTTACTGTCAGGGATGCTTATTTTCTATGGCCGCTCAGGTGCTTGGGCGGCGAGCTGGCCATACCTTGCGATTATCATTCTTGCTATCTATGGCAATGAGACCATTAAAGATCGTTCAACCCGACTTTTGTACAACCTTGCGATTCTTTTTATTGGGCTCTTTTCATATGTCGTGCTGGTTGTACCAGTTGTTACAAAGCTCATGGGTCCATGGATTTTTATCGGCAGTGGTTTCATTGCACTCATGGTTATGTACGGCTTCATGCGAATACTCAATCGCATTATTCCGCGATTCATTGAGTTACAGCAGCGGGCGATTATTCTTTCGTTGGGGCTGGTGTACGTAGGATTTAATTTCCTGTATTTCTCAAATATGATTCCGCCGATTCCACTATCACTTAAGGAGGCAGGTATCTACCACTTTGTCGCAAAGTTTGAAAATGAAACCTACCAAGTAAAATATGAAAAAGGACCTTGGTGGCAGTTTTGGAAACAATCAGACAGCACTATCCATCCGCGTCCCGGCGAAAGCGTCTTTTGCTATGCAGAAGTGTTTGCCCCTACGAGCTTCGCTATCAACATTGTGCATGTTTGGGAGTTTTATGATCCCGACGCAGGTTGGACTGAGCGAGCCAGAATTTCGTACCCGATTGCTGGTGGCAGCGATGGCGGGTACCGCGGTTACTCACTCGTCAATAACTACCAAAATGGTACATGGCGTTGTTCAGTTGAGACAGAGCGCGGGCAGGTGATTGGTCGTGAGACATTTACGATTGATACCACCTCACCAGTGACTGACCTGGTAACCGAAATTCGTTAAGTACGGGCTTTTTTTCTTAGGTTTTGGTATAGTGCACGGTATGGAAGCTATCATTAGAGTCGCGCTGACACGCGCCCTTGAAGAACTCGGTGTGACCGGGATTAGTTTTGTTGTAGAGCACCCAGCTGATGTGTCGCACGGCGATTATGCCACGAACGTCGCTCTAGCTGCGGCGAAACCATTAGGTGCTTCGCCGCGGCAGATTGCGGAGCAGCTCGTAGAAAAACTGAGTGGAAACATTAAAGATGTACCAAGTATTTCGATTGCCGGTCCAGGGTTTATTAATTTTCACTTGTCGCGCGCATTCTTTGCTACTGCCGTGGGCAATATCCCAGCGCACGCTAATGCCTGGGGAGCGAACGAGCTTGGGGCAGGGAAGCGGGTGGTTGTTGAGTACACCGACCCGAATCCATTCAAGGAATTTCACATTGGCCATATGTTCACCAACGCAGTTGGTGAAAGCATCGCCCGACTTTTTATGATGACGGGAGCCGACGTAAAGCGTGTTTGTTACCAAGGTGACGTTGGTTTGCATGTGGCGCATGCTATTTGGGGTATGCAGCAGTTAGGAATTACTGCTGATCAATCATTCAGCGCCAAGGATCTCGGTCGCGCCTACGCACACGGCGCAACGGCCTACAAGGAGAATGAAGAAGCTAAGGCAGCTATTACGGCGCTCAATAAGGTAATTTATGAACGAAGTGACGAAACGGTAAACGCGCTGTATGACGCTGGGCGCCAGGTTTCGCTCGCTTATTTCGAGGGTATCTACCAGCTCCTTGGCACGAAGTTTGATGCGTACTTCTTCGAAAGTGAAGCAGCTCCGGAAGGGAAGCGTCTCGTGTTGGCGCATCCTGAAATATTCGAGGAGAGCGACGGCGCCCGCGTCTTTGTTGGCGAAACATATGGACTCCATACCCGTGTCTTTTTAAATGCTCAAGGCTTGCCAACCTACGAAGCAAAAGAGCTTGCTTTGGCGAAGCTTAAAGATGAACGTCTTGGTGGTTATGATCATTCCGTTATTTCAACGGCGAAAGAAATCAACGAGTACTTCAAGGTGTTGAAGCAGGCGATGAGTTTTGTGTATCCTGAGCTTGCGTTGAAGACTGAGCATATTGGTCACGGTATGGTACGGCTTACGACGGGCAAGATGTCGTCGCGCACGGGGAATGTCATTGCTGCCAAAGATTTTATTACCGAAGTTGCCACACTCGCGCGTGAACGCATTGTAGCTTCTGGTGTGGCCGAGGTGAGCGACGAGCTCGCAGAACAGATTGCGGTTGGTGCCATTAAGTACGCAACCCTTAAGGGGAGTATCGTACAGGATTCGATCTTCGACGAAGAGAAAGCCCTTTCGTTTGAAGGTGATTCAGGGCCCTATTTGCAGTACACGTATGCACGTATTTTGAGTGTACTTGAAAAAGCTAAGGTTGTGGGTGTTGTACCAAGCATTGCAGCTCTACCGAACGAACCGTATGCGCTTGAACGACTTATCTACCGATTTCCGGAGGTGATCGAAGTGGCCTACCACGAACGCGCACCGCATAAGGTAGCCACGTTCCTCACGGAGCTTGCTGGTGCGTTCAATAGTTTCTACGCAGCTGAAAAGATTGCAGATGCAAACGATCAACACGCGCCATACAAGGCAGCAATCGCTGAAGCTGTAGCGATCACCTTGAAGAAAGGCTTGTGGGTCTTAGGTATTAACGCACCAAAACGGATGTAATTTGCCTATTTGCTGTATCTTGCTATGCTTCTTTCCCAGAAATGTACTGGAAGGGGAGGAGTGAGACCTCATGGAACCACGGTTTATCTTGCGGACATTGTTGATGTCGACGATACTGGCTCGATGGTACATGTATACCGTTCCGTCACCTATTATAACGTCGCCGTCCACACCAAATTTTGATGCAACAAACAGGAGCCAAAATGCAAAGCCGGAGCGACATGCCAAATCACACCATCGTACTCCTCGTCCTCATCGCGCTGATCGTGGTCACTGACCCGATATTCCACTGGGGCTGGGGCAGTTTCGGGCGCCAGGAAGGCTTTACGCCGATTATGGTGATTACACAAAAATAAAAGGTGCGAGCGTACGCTTGCACCTTTTTCTTTTTTGCTGTGCTTAAACAGCTTTTATCTTATTCATAGCGACACTCGTTTTTTCGGTGAAGTGACCCGAAGCCTTCAGGTTAATAAACGTAGGGAAAGCTAAGAGCTCGGTTTCGATATGTGACGAAATTGAGCTGATATACACGGTTACGTTTTTAGCTTGGAGTTCAGCGACCGCATCAGCGAGTGCTTCAGCGCCTTCAAAGTCAATTGAAAATAGATCGCGGAGGCGAACAATAACAACTGGAATTGAACCGCCGTTTGCAAGCTTTTTGATGTTCGTGAAGTGACGATTGGCGTCGATGTAGCCAATGTTGCCGGCGATACTGTAGGTTACGAATGAGACTTTTTTATGCGTTGGCAGGGTGAGGTGACGACCACTGCGGACTTCTTCGGTGGTGCCATCGGTGAAGTTCCAGGTGAGGTCGAAACGGCCGTGGGCAATCTTACTAGCAAAGAGAAAGAGTGCGACCACTGCTCCGATGCCAACAGCAAGTCCAGCATCGTGGAAGATGGTGATAAGTGCCACCATGATTGCTACCCCGAAACTCTCACGTTCATGATGCCAGTACTCTTTAAACTTATCTACCTCGAGGAGACCGAGTGCGGTATTAACCAAGATGGCGGCAATCACTGCCATTGGAATAAAGGAGAAGAAAGGAAGGACGGCGAGCGCAATAATGGCAGTGAAGAGGGCCGCTAAGATACCACTGGTGCGGTGCGTCGCGCCGGCTTTAATGTTGGCGCCGGTGCGAATGAATACACCGGTGGTTGGGAGTCCCCCCATCACGCCTGAACCAAAGTTGGCCAGTGAGAGGCCCAAGAGTTCGCGTGAACTTGATGATTCAGTCTTGGTGAGTTTGTCGCCAAGCTTGGCAGTAATGAGTGTTTCAAGTACCGCAATGAGTGCAATGAGACCAGAAATTGAGAGAATAAGTTTAAGCGCTTCAGGGTTCGCAAAAATACTAAATAGTCCATTCCATGCAACCGGGAGCATGAGGGTGGCTGAGATACTGCCGAACTTATCTTGGAGTGAGAAAATATCGAGCCCGAAGTAGGTAGCTTCAAGGTAGCCAAAAATAATACCAATCACCGCTGCTGGAATCACGGCTGGCACTTTCTTAATGTTGCGTTTCCAGACCAAGATACCGGCGAGGAAGACAGCGAAGACAGCGACTGAAGCGGTGTGCACATCAGCCGTATGTTCAAGGAATTTTTCAATATCACCAACGAAGTGGCCAGTGCGCGTGAGTTTTGAAAGTCCGGTGGCGTCAAAGAGTTGTGAGACGGCAATCAAAATTGCCACGCCAGCCGCAAAGCCGTACATCACGCTTGAGGGAATGTAGTAGAGGTAGCGATCGAGCTTTAAGAGCCAGACGAGGAAAATGATTCCACCAGTAAAAAGAGCGAGAATAGGGAGGACGGCAGCACCGAGTCCTAAGGGAGCAGCTAGGACAGCACCGAAAAGAACGGTTGTGAGGGCACCAGCGGCACCGATAATGTTGTAGTTGCTGCCAATAAAAATACTACCAATGAGCGTACCCCAAATTCCTGCGATGAGGCCAGGGAGTGGGCCAGCGCCCGAGGCAATGGAAAGGGCGATTGAAAGTGGAACCGAGATAAACGCCACGGTGAGCGCAGCCTTCCAGTTTTGGTTAACGAGGTTTTTAACTTCAGCTTTAGATGGTACAGAAAACATAAAATAAAATTACTTAAAATAATGTATGAAAAGATGGTAGGCAACCGCAAAAAAGTCGCCTACCATCAACCTATGAACTACGCAGCGCGCGAGATGTCTTCGTGGCCGTGGTGATGTTCGCCACAGTCCGAGTGCAGGTCATGAATAACGTGCACGGGAATATGTGGGAATTTCACCTGAAGCAACTTACCAAAGTCTGCGTGCAGGCGTTTTACTTCAAGGTCGGAAAAACCAATCGCTTGTG
>JACCDG010218820.1_pt1 | contig 11553 bp, 9 predicted proteins | sample 7442471 | NCBI WGS metagenome assembly JACCDG01 (sample SAMN15323444, study PRJNA562643) | freshwater metagenome | isolation source: river surface water | place: USA:Blue River Watershed | collected 2017-08-17
GTTTGGTTTGAGACGCTGATAAAGTAGCAGCTATTGCATTCGCTTGTTCTTTAAGGCTTATACAATATTTTCCACCACGCAAAAGTATCATCTCTATTTATTATAGGTTTATGTTTATTTTTATGTAATTCTTGTGGGATGGAATGGTTTGTTGTATGACAAAAAAAATAACATATCTAATTATAAAATGACTAGTTTATTCAAAAGATTTTTTGGTTTATCCGAAAATATTCCCTTATATTTTATGGTAGGCACGGCATGTTCTCTCGCTATCTACACGCCCATTCGTCATCTTACAAAAATGCCTGATATTGCTTTGGATAAAAATGCAAGAAACTTTGGAGACGATATTGCTTCTCATCCAAGGTATTTGACAAAAGCATTAAATTACAAAAATGATGTATTCGCTAAATATTCAAAATTACTAAAATCATAAGTTTTCATTATTCTCTGGTGCTGTTTCTGGTGCTGGTTGTGATTCATCATCATCTGCGTCCAGTATATAACGGAAACATAACGTCACTAGTAAATAATTATAAAATATTTGATTTGATTCATTAATATATGATTTATATCCTTGCGTGATAAGTTTTATTACCTTTTTTATACTCTTCTTTCGACCGATCAATTTTTCCCATTGGAAGTCGTATGAATATATCAGACTGTTTATGTTATGTTGATTATATGCATTTCTCACCAAGTTTATCATAGCAGTCATATTTTGCTGATATTCTGCCTTGGTTTCATCGGTTGAATCACTAAATATGTCATCGATTGTATCAAGATTTGCAATGATATTCAACGTTTTTTGTAATGTCCATATCAGACCTGTATACGACTCTATTTTCCTGAATTTCCTCGCTATATCCAAATGTTCATACAAAAAATCGGTTTCGGAATGTATATTGGGTGAATGGTTGGGGAAGAATTCTTCTTCATTTTCATAATACACTTTTACTTTCTCTTTCACTACATCTATTTCTTCTTTTAAAAACAAGGTTAATAAATCCTTCTTTCTCAGCATGGACGTTATATTGTAACGATAAGTACAAGGTATGTTTTCGTTCATGAACAGAGACATCATGTTATATATTGACGTATATATCGTCTCTTTCAGATATTTCACACTCTTTTTACAATCTTCTATAATTTCATCTGTTATCAGATTATCGTCTAAATGCATCCTCAATTCTATCTTTTCTTTCAATTTGATAATTTCTTCAACATCTTGGAAGAATTGTGTAAAAGTATGATGCTTATTTCTTCCATTGGCTCTGCCATAATCTTGCATGATATTCACTTTTATCGTGTTTTCTAAAATCACATACGTGAACACATATATCACAAATAGAAATACCAAATTCATAAATAAGACTTTGTATTTCTCTTTATTGTCTGTAATCCTACGATCAACGGGGGCACTATACTTATCTAAGTTGATATATACCAACATCTCTCTCACATCTGTTTCACATAGTTTTTCAAATTCGTTATTTATCATCTCGTCTCCTGTCAAAAACGAATAATAAGGATTGATGGAATTGGGCTCTAGTATCTTCAACAACACTTGAGACATCATACATTTCTTGATGACCATATCGTTGAACGTTTTGTTTTTTCCTAGTTGTTCTGTCAAAATATCACCTATTTTTTGATTGTTCAATTCTGTAAAAATTCCAAAGACAGACTTTTTATTTTCACGGATATCATTTTTATAGATTTCTGGATTGCTTCCTAAAATATCATAAAAGTATATCATCTTGGATAACTGTTTTTTATCCGACGAATAATCACGAACGACTTTCGAATTCATATCCATGATGTATTTGAACTTTTCTGGAAATTCTTCCTTTTCTGGTAATGTATATGTCAAAACACCGCTATATATATTTTCCATCAAACTTTCGACTGTTGCGGTTATATTTGTTGGATAACTTTCGTCATCTGGTTTGATATAATGGGCATTTTCACCTTGTAATTTTAATTTCTCTATATTCAAGTCTCCTTTATCATCGAACATACCTTGCTCCGCATATAGTTTTTTCAATATATTCGAAAAATCTACACAATATCTTGCAAAAATTGTGAAATGTTCGTATCTGTCTTGAATGAATTTGTCAGCAGCAGATACTAGTTTAGACATATTTTCCAAAGCATCCAAGGCATGTGGACCAAAGGAATCTATCGTAGATTTCAGTGAATCATCAATGAATTCACGTTTGTCGTAATAGTCGGATGTAGACTCGAATGAATCCACGTTTTCTGGAGCAATCGTTACTTTCCCACACCATTTTCCTGAATTTCTTTCTACATCTCTATAATAAATATCGTAATTATGCACACCATCATCATCTACTTTATCAAACGATAAACTATCCCCATCTATATTTTTCAAATAAAAATCGTCAAAGTATTTGATTGTGTATGCATATAAACCATTGTTCACATGAAAAAAAGGGGCAATTGGTTTCAAAGAGTCTCTCACATAAAAAGGTACCGAGGTAATCTTCTCTGTCTTTATTTTTTCATTGATATTATAAATCGTTTTCAAATATATTTCGATGATTTTATGTCCGGTAGCGTGTATATTTTTACCTTGTATATTCCTTATCAAACTCTCTAAAGTCTCTCTATGATTAGTTTTTAATCCCTTGAGAATTTTCAATAACCCACAAGTATCAAATATAGCATTATCATTATTACAGTAATGATATTCCGTTATTGCTTCTGTATTGTCCAAGTTGAATATATACTTTTTCATGATATCGACGCATGAAGCACTTATTTTGTAAAAGGATAACTCTTCATTATGCTGAGCCATTTTGTCGCTCGCTAATATATATCCAAAGTATCCTATCAAATGTAGTATATTCATGTCTTTTAGAATTATGCTCAACTGACTTTCGTATATTGCCTTGTAATCTACCGTGTTTTTCCCTATTAAGTCTATGACATAGATGATGGATATATATCTTTCTGTATATGTTTTATAAATCTGGATAATATTTGTCTTTACTTGTTCTTTCAACATATCAAAGAAATTTAAAAACACATTTTCTTCTTCTGTAAAGGTATCTTTTTGTTGTTTCGATAAAAGCAAAGCATATTGATCCTCACTCAAGAGTTCTTTCATATATTCTTTGTTCGATTCTGATTTTGAAAGCAAAAATTTAAGAATCTCATACAAATCATGCTCATCTCTCCAAATACGTCCATCGTAATTTTCAAAATCTACATAATGTGTTTCGTTATCCCCTTGACTGAAATGTACTATATCAATCAATGTTTCACTCTCTAATACCAATCCACTCTGTAGAATGATGATTTCATCGATATCGTACTCATATATCATCTCATTCGTCAATGAATATTTCATACAATGAGGATTATATTTGGTGATATCACCTATCAACTCATTTCGATTTTTCGTTTGCGGTTGTGATTCCGTAAATATCTTTTTATATATTTCTCTCAAGTCACCAATCTTGAATACCAGTTTATTTTTGATTTGCATTTCTAAAAATGATTTGATTTTCCAGTGATAATCAAAGGATATATTTTGAATTCCATACAGAAATCCTAACTTACTTGTTAATCCGTCTATTTCTGTCTCTATCGAAACCCAATCACTATTGGTGAAATAAGATGTGTATTCTTGTGCTTTCTTTATGACATATTGTTCATAGTCTTCTTGTCTTTTGTCTGTTATCCATGATGATATATCTTCCGTGAACTGTTTGCAACCCTCTTTTATATCGAAGTCGTCTTTCAAACATATCAACAAATTATCATACCAAGGATTCGTTGATATATCACTCAGTTTTAGATATGTTGTCATCATAAGAAGAAATACCAACCAATATTTTTGGGTTTTTTGTTTGAACATTTTACATCTCAACAATATCATTCGTTTCGTGTCGAAATGACCAAATATACCATAATTTTCTATCAAATCTAAACATTTGACATAAATTTCTGTAAATTTGTCTGAAACATCTTCTGTTTGATGACTTGCGAATGGTTCTTCTTGTTCTTGTTTCATATCGTATTTTGAAAATTTCTTCCAAACATTCTGTGATGCTTCGTTAAAATCGTTTACACATTGTTCTAAATTTGTACGACTGTAAACGGAATGTTGAGAAATCAACACAAATACCTTTTCATCTAAAAAGTGATATAGATAGGATATAAAGTTATCTTCAATATTTGCCCATTCATCCATCAGTAATCTGAAATCCAGTTCACCATCGACGAATAAATGACCGTAGTTTTTGCCATCTTCGTGTAAATGATAGATTAAACTTTTTAATATTGCGAGAATTAAATGTTTTTGATCTCTGTTTAATGATTTCGTATCGAATATATCACGCTCGATACATAACTGCCACAAATTCTTGAAATTCATTTTGTTCATGTCTTTCACCAATAACTGATGATTACTTCTTCCCAAAATACCTTCCTTTGTTTTTCCGTCATAACATATTTCAAATGGATTTGTTAGCATTTATTTTATTTGTAGAAAGTAAAATGGATATTATCAACAATATTAATGACATATCCGCTGAAACCAAAGAACAGTTCAATATAATATGGACAAACAACGAATCACACAAAAAACTGTTTTCTGATACTGATTTTGTGTCCTATCATTACGATAAATTTGCTAGATTCAAAAATATAGACACGTATATCCCTGATAACCTGTATGCAAGTCTAAATGAAATTCCAGAACATAACCTATCCTTGGGACCTATTCATTTCAAACCAACAGATATTGATATATATCTTCAAAAAGTGAGAGAATACGACTTTCAAGAAAACAAAAAGGATGAAATTCGACTTGTCATAAACGACTTGAAAATTCTAATAGGACTTATCTGGCATTTCAAAGATAAGTCTAAGAAAGTGAGAAATCATGAAATACAAAATCAAGAAGATTTGTTAAAACTTAAAAACTGCACTGAAAAAGATACGAGTTTGTTCTGTGATGCTGTCGAGTTTTTGGAAAATTATGTTTTTTGATTTTAGATGTCTCAAAAAAAACATTTTAAAACTATATTCGGAGGTTTTGAATTCGCTGCAGATATCCTTATTCCTGACTTTTCATTCCTCATCATGGTGAATTTTATCCATTTGGTACCACATCATCACCCTAATCATCAAGAAACTTTTGTTTGATATTGATACCTACATAATACCTCTTGCCACTTATCACTTTACTTTTGAAACCCAATAACGACATAAACATCCCAAAACTTTTGGGTTTTATAGATTCCCCTCTATCATTTATGTATTTCTCTCTCAAATAACTCACTTCCAACTTTGTTTGTGTATCTCTTTCACAATTCTCCTCAAACCAATCAATCAATGGATTATTGTCTTTGATATAATCTTCTGTTTCTTTTTGAACTTCTATGGGTTCTTCGATGGATTTGTTTCCATGAATGAAACGTTTATAATAATCCAATAAAATCATGATGAATTCTTGTCTATATAGTGGGTTGTTTTCGAATTTGGTTTTCAAAGTCGTATTGATTTTCTTTTGATGATTGTTATAATCTGGATTTTCTACAAACTGAAACGGGAATGGTATAATTTTCAAACTTTTGGCAATCGCTTCATCCACTTTACTCAGTTCTGGTTTTTCGTTCATCGAAAACATCATCCCAAATTGTGGTTTGAATTCGGTGAATTCTTTATACAAACTTCGTGCTTGTATCATATCATTACCTCTTAATTTTTTTAATTGAGACACTCTGAATCTCGACTCTTTGTTCTCATCGTCCGGTTCTCCAGACACTAACAGTCTTGTGTAAATCGCTTTAGCCATTTCTGGATTTGCAGATGAACTCGACCGCTTGATACTCGTTACGATACTGATATCTGGTTCATAATAGTAATCTCCAAAAGCGTTTTTTAATAGAGTGCAATATGTCCCTTTACCATTTCTACCTGATCCTGTCAAAAACCATAATTGTTCCAAATATTTTTCGCCATGCAACATATATGCGGATACTTTCAACAAATAGTCCGTCATCTTATCGTTGGCCATAATGGATTCCACAAAGTCCATGATTTCTTGTTGGATGGCACCATCTCGGTGTGATGATGGATAATCATATCCCAATGTTCTTGTGATATAATCTTCTGCGATCGTTGGTCTGAAACATTGATTGTCCAAATCATACACCCCATTTTCAAAAGCCAATAAATGTCTTTGTTTGTCTATTTTATCTAAAAAATTTGCGTCATAAAATAGTTCTCCACATTCTTTTATCAAACTTTCTTTGAATGCAGCATTCTTCAATTTCAAAGCGATATTCAGGTAATGTTTTGCTTTCTTCAAACAACATTCCTGTTCATTCTCCGACAATTCTTCATTTTTGGCAGATTGTTTGTATCTGTTCACTTGCTCATCGAATATGTCGAATACTTGTGTCGATATATACTTTCTCAACGTATATGCCTTTTCGACCTTTATCCATTTATAATCATTGAATTCATACCACAATGATTCTTTCAAACTTGCACAGACATATCTATGTTTATACAACTCTTTTATCAACCTTGCGATATCTGTGTGCGTCCCACTCAAACACTTTTCTATATATCCATCCAATCTATCTTTTATCAAAGCACAATAACCCTTCTCATTATCCATTTTAGCATACATATGCAAAGTACCCATTCCATACCCATCATCCTTCATCTTCAACCATAATTTTTCACATTCTCCTTCTTTGTATTTGGTTGAGGACTTACTGAATACTTTCCAAAGGTCTAGATTGTGTTTTGAATCGATATTATGTAATGCCCAACCTATCACCATCCATTCATGATAATCATCCGCACGTGTTTTATGGATGAGTTTTAGCAACTGTTCTACAGTGTTATTGGTTGTATCTAGTTGTAATGTTTTAGGGTTGGCAACTTGGTTATGTAATATGTTCCGTCCTACATCTGTGAGACTGCACTCTGGTTGCACATTGTATCTCACCGAAAACTTTGCTATATATTCTGTTTTCATTCCATCTAAATCTACTTCTCTCTTCAATTCTGTATTCGCGGAATCAAAAATAAAGCATTTTGTTAATAAGTATGGATGTGTTTCATCCACCTTTTTGCTACCATAAACAAACCAATTGTTTTGATGTATTGTATTCTTGTCATATATCTTGTCGATATTTGATGTAATGAATCTATTTGGTTTGATACTGTTTTCATTGCATTCTTTCAGAATATCATCTCTTATCCGCAGGTGTATCTTGTAATGAATGACAACATCTGGGATGATGATGTGAAAACCATCTTTCCATATGGCGTTTTTCACTTGTCTCGGTTGAGGTTTCTCTAAAAGATAATAACAAACTTCTTTCGGTAAATGGATATACCTTTTCATCTTCTCAGTAAAATTTCTCAAAAAACATTCTATAAAATAATAACTGTAATGCCGTCCATTCTCAGTTTGTTCAAAATCAAAATCAATCACTACTGGACCTATTTCCTTTTGTTTCTCTGTCAAATGCAAATCTAATCCCTGTTTGAATGAGTTTGAATACAACTCCAAAAACTTTTCATAATCTTCTGTTGGTATATTGTAAATATTTGGAGGTTTCAAACTGGTATGCGTATATTCCTCACCTTTGGATACTTGAAACATTTGCATTTTGGTTGTAGGTTCAGACATATACTCATTTTATATACTTGTATAGTCTTTATATATAGACAATGTGAAAAGCGCATAAAGATTACAAATAGCCTATGAATGGTGATGACGGCATATCTTGCCCACCAACTTGACAATTCGGTAGTGATGACCTGCATCACGACCACAGCGTTCCATCCAATCACCAGACATCAGCTGCTCACGGCTGACCAATCCTTCTGCCACTTCATATGCCAATCGCCCAACCAACTCGTCGGATGGATCAAAAGAATCATGGTAGCTTCTGCACAACTTTTTCTTCAAGTTCTTGCACGGACGGCATTTATAGTTGCTGTTGCCCTTCTTGGAGCACTTGCCCTTGCAAGATGAATTTGCCTTCTCAAGCACATTCTCCACCTTGGTCATGATGGTGCTCATATGGAACATGATGGACTTGACCTTGTAGGTGAGTATGAGGTAGATGTCCGTGTGTGGATGATAGAAACATCGCAGTATTGCTCGTCTTATATAAGGTCGTTCTATCGATACATAAAGACTTATTTGGAAATGTTTTAGGATTTGATTGAGACATATTTGGGGACTTTTTGGGACTTGAATGGGGACATATTTGGGACTTGAATGGGAACATATTTGGGACTTTTTGGTGACTTATTTGGCACTTGAATGAAGACTTATCTGGGACTTATCTGGGGACTTATCTGGGTCTTTTTTGGGACTGATATGGGACTTGAAAGAGACTTGAATGGATACTTGAAGATTCATTGTTAAAAAAAATGCTGACGTATTTGTATCGAATGGAAATCAAAACTATCATTATATAAAAATATGAATACGAAATAAAAATAGATAAAGTTATTAATAAACAAGACGTCATGATTCCACTAATTAAATGGAGTGGAGGAAAGTCTGATGAATTAGACAAAATTCTACCACACATTCCTGATGAATTTGATACATACATCGAACCATTTGCAGGTGGAGCAGCTCTATTTTTCAAATTACAACCTTCTAAAGCAGTACTAAATGACATTCATCCTGAACTCATCGCTTTTTATAAACAGTTGAAAATGGGAAATGGTGATAAAATATATGATTTCATGAAAACACATCAAAATAACGAAGAAACCTATTATTCCGTTCGAAATGATTTTCGACCTGAAACTGAACTAGAACACGCATGTAAATTCTATTATCTTCGCAAAACTTGTTATAGGGGAATGCTGAGATACAATAGCAAAGGGGATTTCAATATCCCTTTTGGTAGATATAAAAAAATTAATTATGAAAGTTTGAAAGACAAAGAATATCAAGATATATTTACAAATACCGAAATCTTAAATCAAGACTTTGCAACCATTTTCGAAAACTTTAATCATGAAAATAATTTCTGTTTTATCGACCAACCATACGATAGTGTTTTTACGGATTATGGATATTGCAAGTTCGACAAAGAAGATCAAAAACGATTGGCGGACTTATTCAAAACCACTAAAATCAGGTGTTTGATGGTCGTAGGAGATACTGAATTTATTCGTGAATTGTATGAAGGTTATATTGTGGATTCATACCCTAAAAAATATCGGTTCAAACTGCATTCGAATAGAGTTGGTAATAATATTAATACCAATCATTTAATCATCAAAAATTTCTAGTTTTGAGAGTTCGGATAAAAGATATTTCTTATTGTCTTTGGCATCATCTCTTCGTTTTTTACATATTGCTTTGTAATCTATATTATATTTTTCACAGAATTCTGCTCCCGTCATGATACAATTCTCTGGTATATTGTCTGCTTTTATGGACGCAGTTTTTAAGTTTTTACAATTCCATAAAACAATATGAAACCTTATTTGTTTGGTTGTCGATAATGTTTTGAAATACTCACATGCTAAACTCAAGCATTGAATCTCTGCTTCACTCTTTTTGGTGTCAAAATTGTCTCCATTTTTGATTTCGAATATCGTCATTTTGTCTTCTTCGATTGTGATATAATCTATTTCTGTATATTGTTTCTGTTTGATCTTGGGAAAATGTTCTTTATGAATACGAAACTTTGAATAATGACCCGTCTCCAAGTTTTTATCGTGGCTTGAACATTTGAAAAATATTTTATTAGGATTAAATGCTTTATCCGTCAATAATCTCTCAAGGTCTATACCATTTCGTATACTTGTCGCTTGAATTTTAGAAATCAATGCGCTTACTTTTAGTGCAAGTGGGTCGTCATCGTTTTCTGCAAAAATATCAAAGTATCCTGATGCTCTGGGGTCTTTGCGACCACAACTATTTTTTATCAACATTGTTATTATTATGGAAAGACTTTTTGATGTCATTTGAATTCATTTTCTCAATTTTTTTTTCATATAGACGGTTCGATTTTAAAGATGATATATCTAATTTCACTTTCTCAAAATACCTTTCTATCAATCTTATACTTTCTTTGTCTAATGTCGATTTATTTCTAAAAGAACACATGAAGCGATTTGTAATCATTCAATATAATATAATAAGTAATAATCTTTAAGTTTGTTCGCACACACTATTCTATTTGATAAATAAAAAATTAATCATGAAAGAAGAAATACAGATTGCAGAATTTATCAAAAGCATCATGCCAGATGATATACCTAAATTTATCGTGGATGTGGGTGCAAATCACGACGCAGTTTTTTCCAACGAATTTATCAAAAATGGTTGGGAAGGCATTCTTATCGAACCACAACCTGATTGTGTAAACTCGTTGAGAAAAATATACCAAAACGACTTTTGTAAAATCATTCAAAAAGCAGTATCTAATGAAACCTGTGTCAAACAACTTTTTTTATCTAAACAAAAAGACTCTCAATTAGCAACGTTGAACATTGCACATGATCCTTGGTTTGATCAAATTCGTTCTAGTGATTATATATCTGTTGAATGTGATACTCTCACAAACATCCTTGATAAAAATGAATGTCCTATTGATATCGGTATATTAAAAATAGATGCGGAAAGTCATGATCCCCATATTATCGAAAGTATGGATTGGAAAAAATATCATCCTGTGTTTGTCGTTACTGAAGAATACTATTGGGAACCTGAAAATCTATTGAAAAAATATACAATATTAGAACAAAATGATTATGTTTTATTAGGTTTTGTTCAATACAATTCTATATGGAGAAAAAGGACAGATGATGTGTTATTCTCAACTTTTATTCTCAAAAAGTATCTCTCTTTACATCAACTATTTCCTGAAGATAAAGTCGGTAATTTAGATTATGTTGGACGCTCTCTGAGATAAAACCAAGTCAAAAAAATAAAAAATTTGAAAATATCTTTCTATGTAGACGATAATGTATATGCTAGATATTCACTTTGTTTAGTCCACACCACAATGCTAAGCATTCTACACAATAGAGAGTATATCAGGTGCGAGACACACTACAAGTTATGGTTGAATGAAGTTTGGTCATCATACGAAAATGTTCTTTGTTGTAAACCGGTTGGTAGAATCACAAAACGTGTTGTCGATGTTGCTTTTTCTAAACTTGATGAAGTTTGCACAATCAAAGAAACATTGGATGAAATTCACCAGCAGTCACGCATAAATATATGTTGTCTCCCCAAAGGACATTCAGGTAAGTGCAGTTATACTTTCTATAAGAAACTATTCAAAAACCAAAACATAAGTAACAAATTGGATTGGTTGTTGAGCACACCAGGCAACAATGACTTTATCTTCAAAAACAGACATACACGATTGTTTCCCATCAGATTATCGGATGAAATGGAAAAGTCATTACGGAATAAAGATAAAAAATTGAAATGTGCAATCCCATTGAAAGACTCTTCAAATCCTGAAATGATTGCGTCTGCAATATTAGATTTTTTGACACTTATATTCA
>JACCDG011421041.1_pt1 | contig 11553 bp, 17 predicted proteins | sample 7442471 | NCBI WGS metagenome assembly JACCDG01 (sample SAMN15323444, study PRJNA562643) | freshwater metagenome | isolation source: river surface water | place: USA:Blue River Watershed | collected 2017-08-17
AAGACCCAGAACTTGATTTTACTGAAGAATCTTATATCAATATTCGTGAAGGCAAACGTCGAGTCAAGTATTTTTATGCTGACCCTAACGTAATTATTTCTCCTCCAGATAAGGACATTCAACTTCCTTCTCAAGATGTTTGTTTTCAACTTGAGAATGGTGCCCTTGAGAAACTGGTGAAAGCGGCGGCAGTGTACCAACTTCCCGATATTTCTACAATTGGTGGTGCTGGCGTGATTCGTTTGGTGGTCCGCGATAAAAAGAACGATACTTCTAACGAGTACTCTATTGTTGTTGGTGAGACTGACAAAGAGTTTACATTCAACTTCAAGGTTGAAAATCTGAGCAAGATTGTTTCTGGTGCTTATGATGTGGTAGTGTCTTCTAAACTTCTGTCACAGTTCAAGAACGCAAAGCATAACCTGCAGTATTATATTGCTCTGGAACCTGATTCTACTTTTGGTTGATGGAATTTCTTCTCTACTTGACGCCAATTGGCAACGACATTATGAAGAGTCTTGCTCAAGCAAGATTTACTATTAGAGAAAACATCGGACTATGTTCTAATAAAGATGTTTTTGGGTATACCGACATCCCTAAAAAGTTTGTTGTCTGTACTAAAAACATCAAAAATGGCGGATGGGACCTCCGCCATTATGTTAATGAAACAGTTTATCACGAAGCAGTTCACGCTGCTCAAGAATGCAAAGGGTCTATTTTTAGAATTCCTGAAAATAAAATGCCTCTTTCTGCAAATAAACTACAAGATGTAAAAAATTCCGTCAAAATTAATGGCGATCATACCACAAGGATGCGTGAGCACGAAGCATACTGGATGGAAGATAAACCAGAAAAAGTGAAGTATGTTGTTCAAAAGTATTGTCTCTGATGAATATCTTCGTTACTTCTCCCTGGCCTGCAGAAAGTGCTATTTGTCTTCCCGATAAGCACATCGTCAAGATGCCCTTAGAATGCTGCCAAATGCTTTCTATCGTTGCATCAGAAAAATGGGGACACGGGTATGGTTACTTGTACAAAACTGACCATACCCCTTACAAAACTGAAAAAGGTGCATTCCGCAATCATCCCTGCACCAAATGGGCAATGGAAAACATCCATAACGCCTATTGGTTGATTAAGTGGGGTCTCAACTTGTGCGATGAGTACACTTTGCGGTATAATAAAACTCACTCCTGCTACAAGACTCTTGTAGATGCTTTCTACTTGTTTCCAAGAGGAAAGATTCCAGAAGTAACTCCTTTCGCAAGGGCAATGCCTGAAGAATGGAAATTTGATGATAGTATTGATACCTTTACTGCTTATAAAAGGTATATTGCTTCAAAACCTTGGGTCGCGGATAACTATCTCCGTATTCCTGAGCGTAAACCTGATTGGATTTGATTATGAACAGTGATTTTATCTGGGTTGAAAAGTATCGACCCAAGACCATTGAAGATTGTATTCTTCCTGAGAGCACAAAGAAGACCTTTCAGGAGTTTCTAAATAAGGGTGAAATTCCAAATATGCTTCTTGCTGGTCCTCCTGGAATTGGTAAGACCACAGTAGCTAAGGCACTCTGCAATGAATTGGGAGTAGATGTTTATGTCATCAATGGATCCGACGAAGGTAGATTCCTCGATACTGTCCGAAACAATGCGAAGAACTTCGCTTCGACCGTTTCGCTTTCGTCAGATGCTAAACACAAAGTCGTCATTATTGATGAGGCAGATAACACAGGAAACGACGTACAACTCCTCCTACGGGCGTTTGTTGAGGAATTTGCTGGAAATTGCAGATTCATCTTCACCTGCAACTACAAAAACAAAATTATTGAACCTCTCCACTCCCGATGTGCAGTTATTGACTTTGGGATCAAAGGAAAAGAAAAAGCCACTTTGGCAGGACTCTTTTTCAAGCGTCTACAAAATATCTTGGATGCGGAAGGCGTCGAGTTTGATCAAAAAGTACTTGCAGAACTCATCAACAAGCACTTCCCAGACTGGCGGCGAGTCCTGAATGAATGTCAAAGGTATGCAGTAAGTGGAAAGATTGATAGTGGAATTCTCGCAACGTTCTCTGATGTTAGTGTAAATGAACTTATTAAAAATCTCAAAGATAGGAACTTTACTGAAGTCAGAAAGTGGGTGGTCTCCAACCTGGACAACGATGCTTCTAGTCTACTTCGCAGGATTTATGACACCGCTTATGATTGCCTTTCGCCCCAGTCTATCCCTGCTGCCGTTCTTATTATTGCTAAGTATCAATACCAATGTGCGTTCGTGGCTGACCAAGAAATAAACCTTCTTGCTGCTCTTACGGAAATTATGGTGGAGTGTGAATTTGTATGAATCCTTATAAAATTGATTATAAATCTCTAAAGCAAGAGAAAATCAAGACTACTCCAGAAAATGTTAGGGAAGCAAATGAAGCATTGTTTCGTGCTAAGATGACTCTTCCTGCCGCTGCAAAGCATTGTGGTATGACTGAGAAAGAAATGAAAATGACTTTCCTCGAATATTTGAAGTACAATCAAGCAGATTATACCAACAATGATTGATTTTTCTACATTAAATCTTAATAAATTATCTAACTTTCTTTCTACGCTTTCTGGTAATACTGATTCGACTGAATATTTTGAGTTGGGAAAGGTAATTGAATATGCATATCAAGAATATAGTTATGGGCAGTTGAGGAGAGTTAACTTGATAGGAAAAGATTTAGTTGACATTGATGGAAAGACTTATGAAAGTAAGAAAATAAAATTCACCAATAAGAGTGAAAGGGCAGTTCGTGGTGTGATTGTCATGAATGCTCGTAGTTCTCCAGATCTTTCTCGATTCACTCCCGCAGATTATTATATTTTTACAGATCCAGATAAACTAAAAGCTTGTTGTGTTCCTGGATCAATGTTGTATAATGTTAGGATCTCTGGAACTACTATCACTGCATCTTGCAATCCAGAACCAGAACATTTTTTCTTGGATGGTGGTCCATCTCTGAATGAAAATTTCTTTAGTAAGAAAGTTGATTTTTATCTTGATTATATTAGGAGTATCCCAGAATGAAATCTTTGAAAACACCATTAAGATATCCTGGCGGTAAGTCCCGTGCTTGCACCAAGATGGATCCATATTTCCCAGACCTCCGCAATTATGACGAGTTTCGTGAACCATTTCTTGGTGGTGGAAGTGTTGCAATCCATATTACAAAGAAGTACCCCAACCTGGATATTTGGGTAAATGATCTTTATGAACCACTGGTAAACTTCTGGCAACAACTCCAGATGTTTGGATATGATTTGAAAAGTGAACTTGTTGATTTGAAGAAAGCAAATAATACTCCAGACAAAGCAAAAGAACTTTTCCTTCAATCGAAGGAAAGAATCAATGACAAAATTGTGTCAAATTTTGATCGTGCTGTATCTTTTTATATTGTAAATAAGTGTAGTTTCAGTGGTCTCACAGAGAGTTCATCATTTTCACCACAAGCATCCAACGCCAACTTTAGTTTGCAAGGAATTCAAAAACTGCCTGAATATTCTTCGTTGATTTCGAAGTGGCGTATAACTAATTATTCTTACGATTACCTGATGGATGGAAACATGGGTGCTTTTATGTATCTCGATCCTCCTTATGACATTAAGGATAATCTCTATGGGCGTAAAGGATCAATGCATAAAGGATTTGATCACGATAAGTTTGCTACTGATTGTGATACTAATAACATGGATCAGTTAGTAAGTTATAATTCTGATCAACTAGTAAAAGACAGGTTCAAAAACTGGAATGCTGCCGAGTTTGACTTGACTTATACAATGCGTTCGGTTGGTGATTATATGCGAGAGCAAAAACAACGTAAAGAATTACTGCTTTTTAATTATGGAATTGAAGGACTGGTTAAACTCGATCAATCAAACGAAACAGAATCTGATTGAAGAAGATCCTTCACTTGAGAAGGAATATCCACCCTATATTATCAATCGATGTCTATCGGGGCACATTGATTGCATAATGTTTGCGAATGAAATGAATCAATATCATTTTTTATCCAAAAAACTTCAATATGATTTTTTGCTAAATAGTCTGAGGAAAAAGAAGAGATTTTCTCCCTGGCTCCGACAAGATAAAATCAAAGACCTTGATTATGTCAAACGTTATTATGGTTATAGTAATGAAAAGGCAAAACAAGCTTTGAGGATTCTTACTAAAGAACAACTAACATTTATTAAATTGAAATTTGAAACTGGAGGAACAAAATGAGTGTCGTTCAAGAACCTGAAGTGAAGTGGACGCCCGACCAAATGGTTGAAGTGATTCTCAATGAACCTGATGATTTTCTCAAGGTTCGTGAAACTTTGACCCGTATCGGAGTTGCTTCAAGAAAGGAAAAGAAAATCTATCAATCTTGCCATATTCTTCATAAGCAAGGTAGATATTATCTCGTTCACTTTAAGGAACTGTTTGCTTTGGATGGCAAACATGCAAACATCACTGTGAATGATATTCAGCGTCGCAATAGAATTGCACAACTAATTGCAGATTGGGGTCTAGTAACTGTTGTAAATCCCGATAAGATTTCTAATCTCGCACCACTGAATCAAATCAAAGTTCTTTCTTATAAGGACAAAGGTGACTGGATTCTGGAAACCAAGTACAATATTGGTTCTAAAAAGAAAAAGGTAGAGGATGCCGAATAATAAAGAGCGGGTTTCAACACCCGCTTTTTTTATGTTTGCTGTATAATTAATAATGGATGCCGAAAGGGTCCACACAATACAAACTCGCTTTCAAAGGAGCTACAATAATGACTAACCTTACCCGTTATACGGCTGCGGATCTTCCCACTTTGATGGACAGGATTACTCGCAATAGCATTGGGATGGATGAATATTTTGAGCGTCTATTTAATCTTCATGAAACAACTTCTAATTATCCCCCATACAACCTTGTTCAAGTCAGTAATGTAGAGTCTAGACTTGAACTTGCACTTGCTGGATTTAAGAAGGAGGAAGTACATGTATACACAGAGTATGGAAAACTTTTTATCGAAGGACAAAAAGAGGATAGGGAGTCTGATACCCGTTACGTCCATAAGGGATTGGCTCAACGATCTTTCAAGAGAGCATGGACAATGGCAGACGACACCGAAGTTAAAGAGGTCAAATTTGAGGATGGACTCCTAACAGTGGAATTGAGAAAAATCGTTCCAGAACATCACTCTAGGAAAGATTATCTCTAAATAAAAGAAAAACTCCAGATGAAAACTTTTCAACAGTTTATGGAAAAGGTTGGGGATTTTGGAAATCCACCTTTACCGACTAAAATAAATTGTTATGGTAGAACCGTAAAGTACGCTATGGCACCAAAAAAGAAAGTATGTGCTTTAGATACTGATAGTGGTTCTGGTGGTTCTTCTGGTGACTCTGGTGGAGACTAAATACTTTTGAATATCGTCGGCGCGGGAGGCAACTGGCAAAATCCAGTTGACACCTCCCCTTTTTCTTGCTAAAATGAATGGAGAGGAGAATTTAAGATGTCTGTAAAACTTGTGTTACTCAAGTCGGGTGAAACACTAATCACTGATGCAAAAGAACTCATTTCTGATGAAAAACTATGTGGTTATTTGCTAGATGACCCACATATTGTGGATATTTCCCCATCATTCATCTTGAGTAATGACCCAGAGGCAAAAAGCGATGGAGTGGAAGTATCTTTTACACCTTGGATTCCACTATCATCTGATAAAAAGTTTCCACTCCCAACAGATTGGGTAGTAACAATTGCCGAACCCCTGTCAAACATTAAAAAACTATACGAGGATAAAGTAAATGCAAAAAGTAGTGAAGTGTCTTTTACTGAAGATTGATAATGTATTGATTACTGAAATCCAAGAAGTTCCTTCTGAAATGGGAGAACCAGATTGTAGGATTATCAACCCCTATCAAATCGATGGTAACGGTTATCTAACTCCTTGGCCAGATGTTACAGACCAAAGAGAAATGATGATTCATTCTGATAGTATTCTTACGATTGTTGACCCTAAACCCGAAATTGTTGAAAAGTATCTTGAATTGACTGGGGAATGAAATTTTATACAAACGTTCAAATGGTCGGAGACCAGTTTCTCGTCCGTGGATATGAAAATGGAGAACATTTCATGGTCCGAGAGAAATTTTCTCCGACTCTTTTTGTGCCTTCTAAAAAACAAACAAAATACAAGACCCTTAGTGGTGAACCCGTAGAACCAATTCAACCAGGATTTGTTCGTGACTGTAGAGAGTTCATAAAAAAATATGACAGCGTAGAAGGATTTAAAATCTATGGAAACGATAGATACATCTATCAGTATATTTCCGATAACTATCCAGAAGATGAAATTAGATTTGACATCAACAAAATCAAACTCAGCACGGTAGATATTGAGGTTGCTTCTGAGAACGGATTCCCAGATGTGGAATCTGCTGCCGAGGAGGTTTTGTTGATTACTCTTCAAGATTATAATTCCAAGCAAATTCGTACTTGGGGACTGGGTAAGTTCCAGAACAACCAACCAAATGTTAATTATCGTTCTTTCTCTGATGAGTACAGTCTGTTGAATGACTTTATTCATTGGTGGATGGACAATACCCCAGAAGTTGTGACTGGATGGAATAGCAAACTGTATGATATTCCATATCTTGTCCGTAGGATTGACAGAATTCTTGGTGAGAAACTAATGAAACGTTTGTCTCCTTGGGGTCTTGTGACTGAAGATGAGACTTATATTTCTGGTCGTAAACACATCTCTTACGATATTGGTGGGATTTCCCAGTTGGATTATCTTGACCTTTATAAGAAGTTTACTTACAAGGCACAAGAATCTTATCGTCTGGACCACATTGCAAACGTAGAACTCAATCAGAAAAAGTTAGACCACTCTGAGTTTGATACCTTCAAAGATTTCTACACTAAAGGTTGGCAGAAATTTGTAGAGTACAACATCAAGGACGTGGAACTTGTTGACCGTTTGGAAGACAAGATGAAACTCATTGAACTTGCCCTCACGATGGCATATGACGCTAAAGTGAACTATGAAGATGTGTTTTTTCAGGTTCGGATGTGGGATACAATCATTTACAACTACCTCAAAAAGAGAGATATTGTAATTCCGCCGAAGGAAAGAAGTGATAAAGACTCTAAATATGCTGGTGCTTATGTAAAAGAACCAATCCCTGGCGTGTATGATTGGGTTGTGAGTTTTGACTTAAACTCTCTATATCCACACCTCATTATGCAATATAATATTTCGCCAGAAACTCTGGTCGATGAAAAACATCCAACGTCTACTGTTGATAAGATTCTGAACGAAGAAATAAACTTTGAACTTTATAAAGATTATGCAGTTTGTGCCAATGGTGCAATGTATAGAAAGGATATTAGGGGATTTCTTCCAGAACTGATGGAGAAGATGTACAACGAACGTGTCATCTTCAAAAAGAAAATGATTGAGGCAAAGAAAGAGTACGAAAAGAAAAAAACAAAAGAACTTGAGAAAGAAATTGCCCGATGTAATAATATTCAGATGGCAAAAAAGATTTCTCTCAACTCTGCTTATGGTGCCATTGGTAATCAGTATTTCCGCTATTTCAAACTAGCAAATGCTGAAGCAATTACTCTGTCTGGGCAAGTCTCAATCCGTTGGATTGAAAACAAAATGAACAAGTATCTAAACAAAGTTCTAAAGACGGAAGGTGTGGATTATGTCATTGCTTCTGATACTGATTCTATCTACCTCAATATGGGTCCTTTGGTCAACACTGTATACAAAGGAAGAGAAAAGAATAATGAAGCTATTGTTACGTTCCTTGATAAGGTGTGTAAGTTGGAACTTGAACCTTATATTGACGCTTCTTATCAAGCCTTGGCGTCGTATGTTAATGCATATGACCAAAAAATGCAGATGAAGCGTGAGAATATTGCTGAGCGTGGAATTTGGACTGCGAAGAAGCGTTATATTCTGAATGTATGGGATAGCGAGGGTGTTCGTTATGAAGAACCCAAACTGAAAATGATGGGTATTGAAGCAGTAAAATCATCAACTCCTGCTCCTTGTCGCAAAATGATTAAGGAAGGTCTGAAGTTGATGATGAATGGAACTGAAGATGATGTGATTGAGTTTATTGAAAAATGTCGTTCTGAATTTAGAAGTCTACCACCAGAAGAAATCGCATTCCCAAGAACTGCCTCTGATGTTCGTAAGTATCATTCTGCATCGGACATTTATGCATCAAAAACCCCAATTCATATTCGTGGTTCCCTACTCTTCAACCATTACATCAAAGAGAAAAAACTAACGAATAAGTATTCTCTAATCAACAATGGGGAGAAGGTAAAATTTATTTTTTTGAAAAAACCAAACATTATTCAAGAAAATGTTATTTCCTTCATTCAAGACTTTCCGACAGAACTTGGTCTTGACAAATACATTGACTATGAACTACAATTTGAAAAGAGTTTTGTAGAACCTATCAAATCTATCCTTGATGCAATTGGATGGAAAGTGGAAAAAACTGTAAACCTTGAATCTTTTTTCTTCTAATGGATTTGCCTATCAACGACAACGAACTGAGCACGATTGTAAAAGCACTTGGATTTGGTGGAGACGCTGCATTGTATCATAAACTAAAGTTGGTCAAAGAGCTTAGAGAGCAAGGTCTTCCTTATAAGAAAATACTCCGTGAAGAATATGGATTGGTGGCATGATAAGTCTTCCATTAACAAAACCAGAGTTGGAAACTATTATAAACATCCTAAAAGGGTCTAATCCATCTCTTTATGCTAAACTTTGGGCATACAAAATGAATTATTTGAATAAGGAAAAAACAAATGGACTTTCTTAAAGAAATTGTAAAAGAAGTTGGTGGAGAATACACCAAACTAGCTTCTGATATTGATGAAACAGAAACTTATGTTGACACGGGTTCGTACATTTTTAATGCACTGGTTTCAGGTAGTATATTTGGCGGCGTATCTGGGAATAAGATTACTGCTATTGCTGGAGAGTCTTCTACTGGAAAAACTTTCTTCAGCCTCGCCGTTGTTAAGAATTTTCTTGATACCAATCCCGATGGTTATTGTCTCTACTTTGATACTGAGGCTGCTATCACCAAATCTCTTCTAGAGTCTCGTGGAATTGATACTTCACGTCTTGTTGTTGTTAATGTCGTAACTGTAGAAGAGTTTCGTGGAAAGGCACTCAAAGCGGTTGATATTTACCTCAAGAAACCTGAAGGAGAACGCAAACCCTGTATGTTTGTGTTAGATTCTCTTGGTATGCTTTCAACAGATAAAGAAATTACCGATGCACTGAATGATAAGCAAGTGCGAGATATGACTAAATCTCAACTTGTCAAAGGTGCTTTCCGTATGCTTACTCTCAAGTTAGGACAAGCAAATATTCCAATGATTGTGACTAATCATACTTATGATGTGATTGGTGCTTATGTTCCTACTAAAGAGATGGGTGGTGGTAGTGGTTTGAAATACGCTGCTTCTACTATCATCTACCTCTCAAAGAAAAAAGAAAAAGATGGAACTGATATCGTTGGTAATATCATCAAGGCAAAAACTGCTAAGTCGCGTCTGAGTAAGGAGAATCAAGATGTTGAGGTTCGTTTGTTTTATGATGAACGTGGTTTGGACCGATACTATGGACTACTTGAACTCGGTGAGATTGGGGGTTTGTGGAAAAATGTCGCAGGTCGGTATGAGATTGATGGAAAGAAAATCTATGCTAAACAAATTCTTGCAAACCCAGAAGAATACTTCACAGAAGAAGTAATGCAAAAACTGGATGAGATTGCAAAGAAAGAATTTAGTTATGGATGAACTTCAAGACCTTATTCAAATTCATGAAAATGCAGTAGACCCAAATATTTGTCAGTTCTTAGTCAATTTGTTTGAGAACTCTACTGATAAACATGAACTTGTAAACCAACAGAGAAAACCATTTTTTACTCAATTTAATCTTACGGAGAATCGTGAGGTAACCGATGAAGTAAATAATGTTCACAACTTCTTCATTCAGCAAACTCTTTCATATAAAGACAAGTATTACGAATTTATTGATGAAAGAGTCTTTCCCTCTCAAAACGCATTTGAGCAATTTCGTATCAAAAAATATGATACGAGTGGGGAACAAATGTTTGATACTCACGTTGATGTGATGGATTATGCATCTGCAAGAAGATTTTTATCTTTCATGTGGTATCTAAATGATGTTGAAGAAGGTGGTAATACGGTCTTCAAGGATGTTACAATTAAACCAAAAGCAGGAACCCTTTTGATTTTTCCCCCACTTTGGATGTATCCTCATAGGGGAGAGGCACCTATTAGTAATCCAAAGTATGTTTTGACTACTTATTTGCATTATAAATGATGGAAAGTCTGGAAGTTACAATTCTAAAAAATTTAGTATATAATGAACAATATGCAAGAAAAGTCATCCCATTTATTCAACCAGAATACTTCCAAGATAAAAATGAGCGTATAGTATACGAAGAAATTGTCAAGTATATTGTAAAGTATGGGTCTTCGATTTCAGTAGAAGCACTTGGAATCGAAATTGATAATCGTCGAGATTTGTCTGAAGCAGAATATAAAGAAGTTGCAGATACTATTTCCAAGTTAGATGATTCTAAGTCTGATGACCAGTGGCTTTTGGATACTACTGAAAAGTGGTGTCGGGATAGAGCAATTTATCTTGCACTTATGGAGTCGATTCATATTGCTGATGGAAAAGACGACAAAAAAACTAGAGATGCTATTCCAAGTATTCTTTCTGATGCTTTGGCAGTTTCTTTTGACAATAACATCGGACATGATTATTTGCTGAACTATGAAGAACGCTACGATTTTTATCACCGCAAAGAAGATAAAATCGAGTTTGATTTGGAATATTTCAACAAAATTACTAAAGGTGGTTTACCTAATAAGACTCTCAATATTGCTCTCGCTGGAACGGGTGTTGGGAAATCGTTGTTCATGTGTCATATTGCTAGTTCCGCCTTGCTTCAGGGTAGGAACGTTCTCTATATCACTCTTGAAATGGCGGAGGAACGAATTGCTGAAAGAATTGATGCAAACCTTCTCAATGTACCGATTCAGCAACTGGTTGATTTGCCGCGTCAAATGTTTGAAAACAAAGTAAATGGCATTGCAAAGAAAACCCAGGGGTCTCTAGTCATCAAAGAGTATCCTACTGCATCTGCTCATGCTGGTCATTTCAAGGCATTACTCAACGAACTATCACTCAAGAAGTCATTTAGACCCGATATTATTTTCATCGACTATCTTAATATTTGTGCTTCCTCTAGGTATAAAGGAAACAGTAACATCAATTCTTACTCATATATCAAAGCGATTGCGGAAGAATTGCGTGGACTAGCAGTGGAATTCAATGTTCCTATTGTTTCTGCCACTCAAACCACGCGAAGTGGTTATGGTTCTTCTGATGTTGAACTTACTGATACTAGTGAGTCTTTTGGTCTTCCTGCTACTGCTGACCTTATGTTTG
>JACCDG010680154.1_pt1 | contig 11549 bp, 9 predicted proteins | sample 7442471 | NCBI WGS metagenome assembly JACCDG01 (sample SAMN15323444, study PRJNA562643) | freshwater metagenome | isolation source: river surface water | place: USA:Blue River Watershed | collected 2017-08-17
ACAATCAGGTGAAGCCTGAATGCTGCGGATCCACTTACAGTGGCAATGGAGGCTGCATCTGCACAACACCCGCCCAGCGTCAGTTCATAAATCAACGCGGTGGAAACCGCACATCACCCGATGATGGCGTTTAAGAACATCGTAGGCCCCTGTTCAATAATTAATCGATTTTGTGTTACTGTTAACCCAAACTCCATTAAATTTCCTTGGCAGCCGCAAGCCGCCCGGATAATGTGCCCGCTTTTATATAAATGTTTAGTTTAGATGAATCGTATACTTCCCAATAACACAGCAAGGAAAGTCAACAATGCATTGCCGACGGCGGTTGCAAATGTTGCCAATAAGACTGTGAATGGCGTAGCGAATGCCTTTAATGCTGTGGCGAACAACACAAAAAATGTTGTTCAGAATTCTGCAAAGGAGGCTGCAGCAGTAATGGAAAATGCACCCGCAGCGATGAATGATGCGCTGTTTGGCGTTCCCGAGGCGGTTGGTAATGCTGTTACAAACGCTGCCAATAAGATGACCAACTTTGCAAGCAATGCCGCCAAGTCGGTTGGCAACGTGGTTGGAAATGCCGCAACATCTGTTGGCAATGCAGCTAATTCCGTTCTCAATACCGTTGGACTTGGTAACAACTCTAATCGTGGTAACAGCAACGGCAACGGCAACAGCAACCGTAACAACAGCGGTCGCAACAATAGTAATAAGGGATTCTTTAACAGTTTTAAGAGTAACTCTGGAAATAATTCTGTAAGCAATTCCGTCAATTCTCTATTAGGAAATAGCACAGTATCCACTGGCGAAGGCAGCTTCTTTGCAAGTGCCTGGTTTATTGCTCTTATCGTTTTATTGACAATTTTTGGTATTTTCGTATTCTTTTTTGACCAGATTATGGAGTTGCTACCACAGAGTGTGCGTGATGGATTCAATCGTTTGAAGGAGGCGCTGGGTATACCTGTGGAGCCTGCACCGCCTGCGCCTGAACCACCTGCACCTGAGCCACCACCACCGGCCCCTGAGGAGCCAGGGATCATTCCAGGTGTTCCCACACCGGCTTATCTCCCTGATAGCGGTGCTGGGGACGAGCAACAGCCTTCTGGTGCCCAGACACTTATAACAGACTTTGAGAAGATCTTTGAGAAGCAATTACCAATTAAGAAGGAGCACAAGGAGGTGTTCAATATCAAGGAGAACCGTTATAAGTATGAGGATGCCGAGCCACTCTGTAATGCTCTAGGCGCTGAGCTGGCAACTTACGAGCAGGTTAAGGAGGCGTATGAGCACGGTGCTGATTGGTGCAATTACGGCTGGGTAAAGGGACAGCGTGCAGTGTACCCGACACAGCCTTCGACATATGAGAAGATGCAGAAGGGTCCTAAGGAGCAGCGTCAGGCGTGCGGCAAGCCTGGTATCAATGGTGGCTATTTCGATAACCCTGATCTGCGCTTTGGTGTTACATGCTACGGTGTGAAGCCGCCCCAGAAGGACCATGACAAGAGTCTATTACCAAATGGTGAGGCCAATCCTTTCACCCCTGATGCGCTCGAGTATGATAAGCGCGTTGCGGAATTCAAGGCAGACTCCAATAACATTGGTATCTTGCCCTTCAGCGAGAAGCGTTGGGACGAGGCTTAACTGTTGAAACAGTTAAGCCAGTAAGAGGCATAGACGGAAATGAAGCTTAAATAGCCTAGCGCCCCCACCGGCATTTATGACATATTTTTTCAATTCCTAATAGAACAAACATGTCATCTGTATTTGCATCCACTGGCCCTCGCAGTAAGCGCTCCTATTTGACCATGGCTGAGTTTGGCGCTGATATCTTCAGCTACACTACCAGTTACAACTCACGCACAAAGCAGACCACTGGTACCCTAACAGATTTTAGCAGTAGCGACTGCCCCCAGGGACGTTTCCTTTATGAGAACGGTCGCAAGCTGTACCCTGGTGCACACCCTGGCGTTGAGACCTACATGGTTGGCGTGTTTGACCCCGTCAGCTTTATCTCTGGCTACATTGACCCTAACTCCAAGATCTTCACACCCATGAACACCGATAAGCCCGTGGACACTGCAGCCGCAGAGGGTGAGTCTGGTGGTGTGTTTGGTACTAATCCTAATACCAGTGAAGGTGGTGAGACTGACCTCGCCCAGCCTGTGTACACCCGTGGTGATATCCTCGCTGAGGGTAATGCAGATATCAGCGGTAGTTTGACGGTTGGTAAACAAATCCGTTCTTCCACATTAACAACATACACTCCTTCGGCTGCTGGCAGTTCTCCAAGTTCTTTAATATTAACGCCACTATTAGGTCAAGTTCATCAGGTAACAATTGGTGGAACAGCTGGTGGTGCATCGGGTGGTGTTATGAAAATAACAGCTAGTTCTACTGGATCGACTGGTATGGTAATATATGTTATAATTACTAATACTGCTAGTGGTGGTCCTGATATAGATCCAGGTCCTGGTGTAATCCCTGATAATAGACAGATAATTGACTTTGATACACAATTTAAAACAAAAAATGTAGGGGTATACACATTAACTGCAACTAGCACAAATACATTTTCTTTTGTTAGCAATGGTTCATATTGGTATCAAATTGGTGAAACACTTGTTATTGGTGATTAACCATAATCCCTATTCCCTTTATAATAACCGGCTTCTTGGTAATACATATCATCACGCCGTCTATCATCAGGTCGTCGCAAACCCAGCTCCTCTTCCTCTTCTGCGATTGCACGTTCTACCGCAGCCTTCAAATTATCTGCCTCAACAATTCTATTAGACCGTTCAGTATCTATATGTGCATATAGGAACAGTGGCAGAAGTGCTCCTAGTTTTTCGTCGTAACGATCGAGCATATCGAGCGTTGCCCAATCGGCCACAAACTGTACCCAGAATTTCGAGAAATCAAATAAATAATCATACTCCGTAAAATCCTCCGCGTTGTTCCTATGCTTCGGATGTACAGGTGGAACAATCGCCTCACGACCCTCTTGGCAAGCCTTCTCAAGCTCAAAAAGCCATAACATCATTTTCCGTTTCATCGATGCCAAATTAAATGCAAAAATATATCCTTTATCGCGATGAAGTTGCACAATGGTGCTCATAAAATTGTGCATCCAAACGTGTCGCTTGTAACTGTCACCGTCCTCAAAACAGACCCAACCGTTCCAGAAATTATTCCATTCGTCCGCTTTCTGGACCGCCTCTAAATGTCGAGAGATCTCAAACTCTCTTTTGGCACTGCTGCCCTTTGCCCCCCAAACACTCATAAAGTTCTTCTAATATACTTCCAACACAAGGTCTTTTAGACTATAATAATCTATTATAGTCTAAATACTTAGACCTCTTAGCGCCCCTTGCGCTTGCAATTATTACATCATATCGCCGGCAGGTGCTGGAAGTGTCGCGGCAGGATCATTGAGCCGCCGCAGGCGGTAGTTGTGATTCTGCTGCCGATGCTGCTTGATAAACGATATGATTTCACTAGTCTCATCACGCCCAGCCGCCCCCTTGCTCTTAAAATACAAATGCAAGAGCCCCTCAATATTTGTCAAGCTCAACGGAGAAGATGTTGTCTCCTTCATGACTTTGTATTTGCCCTGTTTGAGTTGTAGGACAGCATTCATCATTTTACGGCGTTCCAGTGAACCCACAATTCGTTCCTCGTATTCGTCGCGCACCTTCCGTGCATTGATTGCCTGTTTGTAGAATCCGCTTGCCAAATGCTCATAATGAACCCAATTACGCACCCATGTAGGGAATTCTGAATCATTTTCGGCGATGGCGGCGGCGGTTGCTCCACCTATAATGGAACCCGGAGGAGGCTGCCCAGACATTCTAATTGATAGGTTTCACTATTTCCCACAATTTACACACAATCCGTTGGCTACGGAGGCAACGCATGAGCCGCCGCCAGCCTGTTTGGTACGTAATACGAGGACGATGAAGGTGAGGATGACAAATATTAAGATGGCGCCGAAGACGACGAGGGCGATTAGGAAGTATGCGAAGAAGCGGTTCATGATGTATTGGAGGACCGGGTCAATTAGGAATACTTGGAGCCATTGTTGGATGTCGTTCGATTTGAACATGATGACAAGGCGTTCAATGTAGGGTTTTATCCAGGCGTATTTTTTTTCATCTATACCGGCGACTGTGGCGGCGGTTGCTGCACCTGCACCTGCGCCTGCGGTTGCTCCTACATCCATGGTCTGATTGTGTTCATAATTTATGAAAGTAAACATTTACACATGCAGAAAAATCATGCCTACGTGGAAATGCTCAGCACCCGAATATATACGGGCAGTTGAAAATGGTGCCCAGACCTTCATGTACCGCTTTCGTGTTCTCGAAACGCCACATGATATCCTAACTGTTGCAAAAGGACTCGATCAGGATTCACTGCGCCGTGCTCTTGTTGAATATAGTCTCATAGACGATGAATACAAATCATTCCTAACAGACCTTTTTACATATATTTTGGACGCACATGGGCGTTATTTCAATAAGAAATATACGGCACAGCAATATGTTTCATCGCTTATTCATCAATTTGTAAACATTCCTATTGCGGAGAGTGGCTCGGAGGCCGAGCAAACTTGTATCTTGAATCCTGTGGAGATTCTGATGAAAAATGGGAAATTGATCCTGCGTTGGTCGGTGGAGTTAGCGAGTATGATGGACTTTGAGTTAGAGGAGGCGAGTGTTGTAGAGACCGCGTCTGAGGCGGCTTCGGCACCGGCCCCGGTTGAGATGGCTGTACCCACGCAGACTGTAGCTGAGCCTGTAATAGAGACTGTGGCTACCGCAGCATCTTCAGAGGCCCCGACAAGTTCTGTGGAAACGGATGTAATGATTGAATTGGAGGATGTGGACTCATCGCCTGAGTCTAATGAAATAATGCCAATTCGTTCCGGTCATCATAGCATGTCCGACAAACAAGTTCGTGATCGGCAGCGTGTTGAAGAAGCACGTCTCCGGGCAAAATTAGCTGCAGTGCGCGCGGAGCGTGCCTTGGAGAGGTATATTGAGAAATATGGAACATATGAAATGGATGATTCATCGTATGATGGTGAAACGACGGATTATGATAGTGAATAAGATTCCATGGCAAAAATCTAGCCTCAACATATTACAGATACAGTAATGGAGGGCACAACAGTATTTACAGTTGTATTAGTTGTTGTACTGGTTTTCGGTGCAATTTATTTAATGGATCCTACACTATTTGGCTTGCTCGGCGCGAAGATGCCTGCATCTGCCGGCTCTGCTGCAAGCATGCAGGAGGAGTTCCAGGATGGGATGGGTGTTTCTGGCCAGGTTGGTGGAGAAGCTACCGGTATGATGAGTGCATCTATGGGCGGTGCTGTAGGTGATATGAATGGCTTGGGTGTTACAGGAGGTGTATCAGGCAATGTCGCCATGGGTGGTGGAGCTGGTGCTGAAGTCATGGCAACACCTGGCACCAAGGTAGGTTTTAAGAACAAAGAGGGTTTCCAGAGCAATGAGAATGCGGGTGAAGACCAGGCTGGAATGACAATGGGTAACCCCAACGTTGCTGGCGCCGGTGGTGACGTGACTGCCTTCGATGGCCCTGCACAGTTTGGCAATGCCGAGGCACCTGCCGGCTGCTACCCTCGTGACCAGCTAACACCCAGCGAGCTGCTCCCCAAGGATCCTAACAGCGTCTGGGCACAGCAGAACCCCATGGGTACTGGCTCCTTGAAGGGCAAGAACTTCTTAAGCGCGGGTGCACTAATCGGTGTCAACACTGTGGGTCAGTCCATGCGTAACGCCAACTTGCAGCTCCGCAGCGAACCCCCAAATCCCCAGATGCCTGTATCTATCTTTAATGTGCCCACAATCGAGCCTGATATCAACCGTCGCCCCTTGGAAATCGGTTAAAACGGCCTAGCAATTCCTTAAGCCTTCTCAGCCTTTTTTAAACACTTGCCAAACCATTTATCAAGTGTTTGAACAGATTTCACCTTCTCTGCAGATTTTTCCAGCCACTCTATCTGGCCCTTACTGAATACTCGCATAACATCTTGACAAGCCTCCCAGATTTGAAGCGTGGCAGCTCGCTCTGCAACCTCCAAAGCAGTCTGTTCATCATCTTCACACGGCCGCTCATTTATCGATGACCAGTGCCACCATATTGCATTCTTAATGACGGTGCGATCAGGTTTCAAAAGATCATCAAGCGTGTCAAGAATAAATGGACAACAATGAAAGTCAATTGCCATTGCTATCATATGTTTTTTAACGGAAAATTCTGAAATATCCCCTAATGCAATAGAGTACCAATCTTCTTCGCAGGGCAGATCTGCGTCTGCGAGTCGATCTGCGAGTCGTCCCAGGAACGCAGTATCAAACTTCATGCCGCCGGCAGCTGCTCGCAGACGTATTGCTGCCACAGTGGCAGATGGCAAATTTGCAGCATCAGGAGGATGCCTAGCCTCCTTTAACAAATTATAGCGACTTCTAGATTCTAGCCCAGTTATAATGGCATCTGCGATCATTTGCACATCGGCAACTCCTAATTGATACCCCTTGCCAGTCGCAAGCATTAGCCAAACGACTTCACAATAGAGGCGTGGATGCAATAAGGAATCTTCTAAAAGTACGACGGCGAGGCGCCGAAGGAAAATGGTCGCATCCTGTCCTAATAGCTGCATACCTGTTGACAAACAGGCATCAATGGCCTTGCGTCGCATTGCTTTCTGGAAGTTACTTATCAAAATATGCTGGTTATATATTTTTTTATGTGAGGGCTTCCAGAGGGTTTCTGCAACATTGGGCAATCGTCTATTATGTAGCACGATAGTAACATGATCCTTATAAAAGGGCTCTCGTAATTGAATTTGGTCACTCCAGAGTGGAGCTGTATCCTGGGCTGGGCATGTTTGTAGAGTAATTGAATCGGCTTGACGGATAAAATAGAGCATTTTTGGAAGGTGTTTTTGCGAGTTGTGTTGTTGTAACCGCTGTATCAATTTTGGTTTGGAATCCGCCACGTCTATTAGATGAGTGGCCTTGGAGGATTTCTTAAAAACATTTTGTCTAATGGTCAATATCCGCTTGTAGATGTACGGAGTTCAGTGGATGGTAAAACATATCGTGTGCGTGACCTTCCAGACAAACAGGAGGCGGCCAATTTAATGGCCAAGGTCCGTATGAGACTTATAAGAATAATTGAGCATTTCCAAAAAACGTATCCAGATAAGCCACAGGTTCGCAGACTTATGAAAAATTTTATAGCTGAGCCTGCGCGAATGGTGGAGGCCACTCCAGATGCCGAACACACCTCTTATAGTGTAAATAAGGGAGAAGCGATGCATTTATGTCTCCGACAGCGTAAGCCTGGTGATGAGAGTCTTGTAGATGAGAATGTAATGACATTTGTGACTCTTCATGAACTAGGGCATTGTATGACAGAATCGATTGGCCACGGTCCCGATTTCTGGAACAACTTTGCATGGATCTTGAAAGAGGCTGAGGCAAATGGTATTTATAAACACCAGGATTTTACTGCACACCCAGTTCCTTATTGTGGTGTGTCAATTACAGATCAGCCAACATATGACAAGAGCAAAGATGAGGAGTTTGCAAGCACGGCGACATCGGGTAATGGATCAGGTGGCTTCAATCTAGGTCAAATATTTCCTAAATGATTCTTTGGCAGTTCCCAACATATCCTAATTGATATTGTGAAAAATATATCAATTAGAATATTGTGAAAATTGCAGCATAAATGCTTAGCTTTTTACAGTATAGATGGACGAAGCGAATGATCAAGCTAATGCAGCCGCAGCACAGGCTGAAGAGGAATATCGGTCGCCTGACTCTGGATACTCCATATTTGAAGAGCTACAAAGCATCACAATGCTTCCGACTCTATTAGGTGATTTTGAAGAAATTGAAGTAGCCATTTATCATCGTAATAAATGGATCAATACGCCTTTAAAACTCTATCCTTTTTCTACACTTTTAGATGTTAAATATGAGATTTTTAGGTATATTAATGAGGAATATGGAGAGGAGGATGCGTTGCAATGGCTTCCCAAGTTCACTTATTTGGGCTATGATAAGACGAAGCCGAACGCCGATCCAACACCTAATAGCAAGTATTTGGGTGATAATGACTGGTATGAGGTGAGCATGGAAGGTACGTCAGGGAAGAAGGGTGCAGCGGCAGCGGCGGCAGGTGCTAAGAAGGATAGTAATTTGAAGGTAATTTATTTGGATTCACCTCTCAAGCGCATTCCATCATCCAAACTCGATCCTAAGTTTGTTGATGCGGTCGGCAATCAGACAAGTGTCGAATTTGAATCAAATGGTCGTTTTACACTCACCAGCTTCTTTCCAGTCGGCATTCCCAAGTTCCACGCATTTTCACTGCAATCTGTAAAAAATCTCTATCAGAGCACTACCCCTATTTCAGAACGTGTCTGGAATGGTAAATTCCGCATGTACTTCCCCAATGTCCGCGATGAAGGACCCTATGGACCCACTGCTGAAGATCGTACATATGCTGAACAGCTCACACGCTTTGTCACATATCGCGCTCAGCAGCTCGAACGTCTTGAAGAACTCCTTACAACCGGTGGATACACGGCAACATTCGCATATCAACTTGAAGGTTATCGCTACATTCGTATGAATTATACAGAAAAAATCAAGGACTGGCCTGGTCTCGAATCTCTCTTTTATAGTGTACCTGTAAATGACCGTCGCCCCTTTTATCGTCTAATGCCAGCGGATGGCCCATCGGTTGCCAAGATGCATGTGAAGGGTGTTACACCAGTTCCAACTGTGACAAATCCAGAGATTTTAGAGACATGGGCTAGCGAGATCTCACCTCTTAAAGATGCAGATTTTATGCTTATGAAAATTTTGTTGCGTGATGAGAGTGTAGGCTTAGCACCCCAGTTTGTTACAGCACGTCTGTTAGAAGATGGTAGCGCCGACATCACACTCATGCCCACAAAACCTGCCCCCCTCCTCGACCAGCGACAAGATCTCAGTAAATTCCAAACAATTATGATGGAGGCTTTTGAAGGATTTCCATATGTCAATTACGAACCTGAGCTGGAGGAGACAAGTGTGCGTATTACAGTGGCTCTTCCAAAGGGTACAAAGGCGACAATTATGGACAGCGATGAGCTCCGCGAACGTATTCGCCCATTCTCATATTTCTTCAGTGAAATATCCCCCCTTCCTGAAGACAATCCTTTAATTGTCTTACGTTATAAGGCCGTTTCATTATATAAACCTGAAAGTGCTCTTTTTGCATTTATTTCTTTATTAGAAGATCGTAAGAAATCGGATTCATCAATTGGTGATGAGGATGATATTGTTGCAATTATGCGTGAATTTGGTATAGGTCAATTAGAGGCTGTTTCTCAGTTTAATTTATATAAGGAGAAGAAGCGGCAATTTTTGAAACGTTATCCAACAAGTAAGAAATTTATTGCATCAAAGCATCCTGGAACTGATATTACAATTTATCCTGGCTTGCAAAAATATGTAATTGATATTACCCGTATTAAGTCCCTAACCGAGCTACAATACATTTATACATTGCTTGCACTTTATTTAACGGTACCTGAGGAGGATTTGGTAATTGAGACTGACGAGGCGAGTGATGAGAGTGAGCGATCTGATGAATATATTCGAAGTGCAGCGGTTGCTGCTGAAGATGAAATGGAGGAGCAGCATAGTCCATCGGCAAGTGAGGGATCTACTGCAGAAAGTAGCAATATGCTTTCTAGTGAAGATGATATGTTGGCAGCTGCGCTTGGAGCACCATCTGCGGCTGCAATGACTGCAAAGGCGGCTGCTCCAGGCAGTGACTCTTCATCTCCTGTTAGCAAATCTGCATCTGCTCCCGCTGAGAAAACCTTCAAACCTGCAGCTGCTCCTAAGGGAGCAAGTGCAGAAGCTGGACCCGCAATCTCTGAAACATTGCGCCCAGGTTCCCAGGCTCCTACTTCAAAAGTTGCAGGTATTAAAGCATTTGGTTGGTTCATAGACCGTCTCAAGAAGCTGGATAACAAACTCTTTGTATATCAAACAAAACACAAGGCAGATAACTCCTACGCCCGTAAATGCGCCGCCAATGAGGATCGTCAACCCGTCGTTTTAACAAAGGAAGAATATGATACAATGCGTGATATATATGAAAATGATGGTATATATTTCATTGTGTATCCATTTGACGCAGATGAGGATCCTCCTGTACCACCGCATTCAGCCGAGGTGTATAGATTAATGCGTTATGGAAGTAATCCTGCAAAACCTAATTTCTATTTCTGCCCACCACTTTTCTGCCTTTATGATCGTATATTAGTGCGACCACGTGATTTTGTATCCGAAAAGGATCGCCGAGGTGCAAAGAAATCAAAGAATACTTGTCCGTTCTGTCATGGTAAACTTATCACAGACCGCAAAACGGTCAATAAAGGATATACTGTTGTCCAGCGTGTCAATAAGCCTGGTACAGATAAGCAGCACTTATTCATCAATTTCCTAAAAGACAGTAATCACCCACAAGGACTCCAACTTCCTTGCTGCTACATTAAAGATAGTGCCACAAATAAGCGCCTAACTGATAAGCCTTTCAAACATATGAAAGATGCGGCAATGACCGATGATGATAAGGCGGCCGAAGCTGCTGCACAGGCTGCGAAGGAGGAGTATCGTGGTGACGAGGATGACATTGATGTGGAGTATGGTACTGCGATTGAGTTTCGTGTAGCGCTCGAGAAACTTCCAACTGCATACATTAAAAAGGGTGAGAAGTACCCATTGAAGCCGGCAAGATTTGGTCTACTTCCTGAAGGACTCAATAAGTATTTTTCACAGAAATCTGATACAATGGTGAGTCGTGTCAAGCAGGAGTTGGCGCCGACTGCGAATGGATTCTTGCGTTTCGGTGTTGATAACTCCAACATCAATGAATCGCTCCTTTCAGCAATCGCACCTCTCCTCTTTAAAAACTCGGCCGATGAAGTACGTGTTACTTTAAAGAATGCATACACTCCCAAAATATTCCTTTACAGTCATTATGGCAATTTGGTAAATGAATTTTATACGCCGGCGGATACGGCGCCACCGCGTGCCTTGATTAGTTCATGGGCAGTAAAACATTTGGGGCCAAATGCTGCAATGACGGAAAAGAATGAGCATTCATTGACTCGTCTTTTCCTAGCCTGGACACGTTTCCGTCGTTTCCTTGATGATCCAACAGAGAAAAAGGAATTGCGACATTTGACTCCTATATTAGCCGAGCCTGGACCGTTGACGCCACGTGGGTTGCATTTAGTGGTATTGGAATTTCCTGACACGGATCCTACTGCATTTCCAACAGTCCGCTGTCCTGCATTGGGTGTAAATGTCGAGCGCCATAAACGTGCCGACCTCGCGTTCTTGACACGCGATTCAGCCGGCGTTTATGAACTTATTGTACACACCGAGAACAGGCCAGCTGTGGGTGCACAAATCGCAGTGCATAACAACACCGTGCTATTCCAACGC
>JACCDG010873845.1_pt1 | contig 11549 bp, 8 predicted proteins | sample 7442471 | NCBI WGS metagenome assembly JACCDG01 (sample SAMN15323444, study PRJNA562643) | freshwater metagenome | isolation source: river surface water | place: USA:Blue River Watershed | collected 2017-08-17
CATCCTCAGATAGGGTCACAATGCGGTCCATTGCTGCTGGATTCTGAATCTCAGCCAGACGCTTCTTGAAGGCTGCCGCCGACAACTTGAACAAATCAACCATATCAGATTCTGACAGGTTGTTAGGATTGTTGGCGTGCTCCGCGTAATCTTCTGCTGAATCGATCAGTCGCACAGGAATCAGACTCCCATTCTTGAAAACGTCCACATCTGGGGCATATGCTCGATCTGAATTCAATAGACGCTCATCTACTGAAACCTGAATCTTCTGGCCCGGACGGACAAGTTCTGACCGAGTCTCCCCACGGGGATCATTGGTCAGAATCCACACTTGCGACAGAGTCGCATTTTCCCAAGTTTCCTTCTCTGGCATGACACACACTCCTACGTCTTAGTAGATATAACGGAATGATATCACGGAGAGGGGTTCCTGTTTACATGCAGAAGCCCCGGTGACGGGGCTCCCACATGACCTGCACGAATGGTCCCGAGGGTGGAGGTGTGTCTCAACCTGACCCTACAAGGCATCTAACGGCAAACACTTTACCACTTTCGGTATAGTTCGGGCACAGAACGTCTTTACCTAGCAGACCTGCCGGCGGAGTTTATTAAGACCCTTCCAGAACTCGTTTAGTCAAAATTTTGCACAGCTCCTGAAAACTTTTGACTCCTAGGAACATGATTCTGAGGGTCTGGTCTCCAGGAGACTGTCCACAGGGACTCCCTAACGCCGTTTACTGAACTGTCAGGGCAGGATGTAGCGGGCCTTGCCCGCGTCGTAGATTCTCTCTAGCCCATTCAACTCAGCTAACTGCGTCTCAGTAAGCCCTTCTTCAAATAGAAGATCCGGGTCTGAACGAAATCGCTGGATGCGATAGTTGAACTTATGGACCCTCTGTCCACTGACGACATACTTGTAATCTGGCCGAAGAACCTTATCCAGGATGAACCCTGCCTGTTCGTAGACGGCCCCGTTCGAAACTGTTAGGTCAGCAAAAGTCTTAATAGAGCCGGGGTGCCTGCGCCTAAAGGCTCTCAGAAGCTTATTGAATCCACCCGGAACCCTAGCAGACGTTGCGTAACGAACCAACTCCCAGTCAACATCATTGGATGCCCGAAACGTAATAACAGCCACAAGATCACCGTCCCTAGTGGCTAGTCCCAGCCTTATCCCTGCATTCGCATAACCCTGAATATGGTAGGTATCTAGAAATTTACGAGCAACACTAGAGGATAAGTCTACGATATTGCACTTAGAGGCCCCAATGATGGGAAGGGTGGACTTCCCTAATTTATGTGCCAGCATTGACATGATGATCTCTGGCGAATCTCTCCAGTCGTCCTCCCAAACCTGGATAAGCTGAATTCCCGCAGATTTACACTTTTCATACTTAATGCGATGATAGTGTTGCCCAACACGCCTCTCTGAATGCCAATAGATCCCATTGAATTCGATGGCAAGACCCCTCTCTGGAACCAAGGCGTCTAATTCCATAGGGGAAATAATGGATCGGACATTCCTCTGAACCTCCAGTCCTAAGTCACTTACATAAGCCGCCAGACGGCCCTCAGCATGGGAGTATGGCTGACTAATCGGGGTTGTAAGGGCTGTCTCAATATCCCACCCTGACTGACTCACCCTGAAATGCAGGGTCGATTTGCCGACTACGCATCGAGGATCACGACTCCATTCGGCGTAAGTCTTGCATTCCCCGAACGCCTCTTGAGGGACAGGCTTCTGCGCAGGTATCAAAAGCGCCTCTTCTAAAGAAGTTCCACTTTTTAAGTGGGTACGAACCGTATGACCAGTACCAACACACCGCTCATCTCTCAACCAATCAGACAAAGTTTTATGCTCACCAAACGCTTCTAATAGATTATACTCCCTTGGCGGCAACAAGAGGGCATCCTCAATAGACCAACCTTGGCGCAACCTAACCCAAAAGAGTCGTTCACTAACGTCAGACTGATAGAGTAACCTCCATTCCTTAGCGGTCTTTCCTTCCACCATTTTATTCTGATGGTGTCCTTGTGTAGTAGCCTTAGCGGGCTTGAGATTGAATCTCCTAAAGGCTCGTGCAGCGGCATTACCTGAACATCCGACATCTTTCATTACCTGTCTGATAGTCTTATTAGTTATCCACCGAGGATCATTCAATTCATCGAATTTATGGCTCCTGCGGCGCTTGATTGATTTGGTCGAACTTCCGCGTCCGGTATAAAGTGGCGCAGTAATAGCGTCCTCAAACGAACTCCACTTATCTGGATTGTTGTACACGCGCCCTTTGAGGGTCGAAAACGGAACAACACACCTCGGATCATCGACCCACTCATAGATAGACTTCGTTTCCCCAAACGCCTCATAGAGATTCTTCCGCATCGACATCACCGTACCAACCGAATGGATCTTCTGTTACACTAACGAGCGGAGGCCGTTGCTCTACCGCAACGCGAAAGGGGAGCCGCCGATGCGGCTCCCCTTTCGTTGTGTCGGGATGCGACTCAACCAGTTATCACGGCGTGATGCTGGTATCCACGATACGAGCCACACGGTCCGGCCTGGCACAGACCATACCGGACTCTCGACGTGCCCGGAAGTGCCAATAGTCAAGCTCTTGCTCGACCCAGTCGGCAGAACGCAGACCGCCCCAGAACACCGACTTGGACGCATCAGGCGCAACAACAAACAGCTCATTCGCAGGGAAGTAGCTAACGTCGTTATCGTCCTTGTAGTTCGTCAAGGTGACGATGTTGGCACCAAGGTAGGTGCCGAGAACGCCACGGCGAACCATGTCCTCGTTGGTGGCAGGAAGGAACCCTGCACCGTTGTAGCTGGACCCCATCAGATCGTACATGATCTGATCAGTCATGGGGGCACGACCAACGATCGTAACCTCACGACCCTTAGAGGCGTCCCGAACCGCAGCCAACGCAGAGTTGACGGTGGCGAGAGAAACCCCAGAACCGGAATGGTAGTTGGGACCAGAAGGAACAGCCTGCTGCAACAGGGTGAGGAAACGCTGATTGATCGTAGCGTCCATGCGCTCGATACCAAGCTCGATGAGGGTAGCAGCAGTCTCACCGAAGTTGGCCTCTAGCTTGTCAAGGTTTTCGAAGACATGGAAACCGATGATGTCGGCCTCAATCTCTGCGCTTTCCTTGTGGACACTCGACGCCTCAATGTAACCACCACGAGCAAGCCAGAAAGCCTTCATGCCCCGAACCTCAGACCAAGTGACGCGCTGCCCGAAGGGCACGTTCACTACAGTCGAAAGTAGTGACAGAAGGTTCTCATGCTTGAAACCCTCGTAAATGGTGTCAGACATCTCCTGAGCACGGTCATGCAACCACTGCTCGTTGTCGATGTTCTCACGCGCTTCCTCGTTCAGCGCCTGAAGCTTACGCCCGAGAGCTTCGCTCTCTTCGGTTGTGGTATTACCTTGAATAGTGTAACGAGACATTTCAGACACCTCCCTCAGAAGTTCAGACGGGCTTCAATTTCGCCCGTGGTGTTGTTGACGCCAGTAACGACAAGCCATGCCTGAGAAGCAGTAGCGGTTTCAGCCCAGTACCCAGCGGAATCGTTACCAGTGCCGGGGGTCAGGTAGTCACCTACTGCAACAGTGGGGGTAGCCCCACCCACGCCTGCAACCATCTTGCGGGCGGTCGGATAGTTGTCACGGAACAGGAACGAGGTTGCGGTGGTGTTCCGAAGAACGACCTTCACGTCCTCGCCTGAAATCAACTGACACGCCTTACCGACGGGAGCGGTATCAAGGTCAGAGTAGGTGGTTAGAACAGGATCGGTACCTGCAAAGCCGTTCCACGCATACTCAAAGACGATGATTCCACCCTTGCCGGGTAGCGGCGCATCCTGAGCGCCGGTAGCTAGTTCAAGCCCACGGCATCCCAGAGCGTTGGTGGTAGAAGTTGCTACAACGGGAGCACCGATAGGAATAGCAGCGCTGTCATCGTTGAAATAACGACCCTGACGCTGCCCACCCTTCGGAGTAACCCGGAAATCAAAGTTACGACCATATGAGGACATTTCCCCTCCTTTCTAAAATCAGATGTTAAGTTCCCGAACGTCGATACCCCGGTTGCGGGCGCTGAATACAGCGGCCGCAGCAGAAGTGGTCGAACGCTCAGTGCGGACGGTTTCCATAGCGGTTTCGGCAGCAGCCTCACCCTCAACCTCAGTCTCAACCTCGGTAGCGGGAGTAACGCTGGCAACTGCACGGAGATCTTCGAGGGTCGCCTCGAAAGCCTCATCAGAAAGAGCAACCCAACGATCAATGTTGGCGTCGATGTACTCGTCACCAAACGCTGCAACAGCCTTGATCGCATCACGACGCTCAGCCTTGACAGTCTCAAGACGGGCAGCCTCAGCTTCAGCAGCGACAGCGGACTCAAGGTAGCTAATGGTGTCGGCAAGAGTCTTTTCAGCAGCAGCAGCCTTAGCTTCTGCGACATCAAGCTTTGCCTGCACCTCAGCAATAGCAGAATCAACTTCACTCTGCTCTGACGCAGCAGTCAAAGCATCGAGAGAAGCCTGAATCTCAGCAACCTTTGCGTCAGCAGCAGCCTGAATAGGGGCAACAGCCTCTTGAACAGCGGCGGTAAATTCATCTTCGGTATAGGTCTTCATGTCACCCCCTTCGGGATCAGTCTCTACAGGGACTTCAGTTGAACAGAAGCTACAAGTAGCCTCATCATGGGTAGCGCCATCAGGCATCTCAGCAAGTAGTTTATCATGCTGTTCTTTGAGTGAACCCATAGAAAGACACCTTTCTGACATCTGCGAACTTAACGGCCGAGTATCAAATCATTAAAGACAGAAATAATACGGCAATCAGTAACGTGATTTAGCCATAAAGCCCTGAGCGACCTGAAGAGCAATCAAGCTCGGAGGTTTACGGTTTAACATTTCCTCGGCAGCGACCTCATGTTCCTTAGTGGCATAAAGAATCTCGTCATGAAACGCCTGGAACTGTAAGGTCCACATGACCTTTTCCCATTCATCTGGGGAAAGATGAGGGGACTCTGCTGCGATAGAGGCTAAGACTCGATGCTTCTCGTCATCGGTTGTCATCTTTGAAATCTCATTGATTTCAGCGTTAGTCCACCCAGGGCGATCAGGGGGAATAATCAACCCCGTCCCCAGAAAATGGGGATTATCCAACTGCTTACTAGCCCTATGTTCCCTAATGCAGTCACAGTAGGTGTCAGACATTGGGCCTGCGTAATCAAACGTTTGACCGCAACCACCCTCACCCACACAAGTAACTGTGTCAGAAACACTCTCCATCGACTGGTACAGCGAGCCCTCGCTATAGGCTTTTTCGATGGCTGAAAGTTGCTCTGGGAAATACCACTTCCAGAACGCTCCCACAGTTTCCACAAACGGATTCTGATCAGCGGCAGACTCATCTGTCGGATAGATCATCTCTGACGCAACAACTGTACCGACAATCTCGTTATGCCGATGACCCATATTCATCGGGGTGTGATCAACCGTCGAATGTTTCGCCTGTAGATCACTGAGAGTCCAATACTGGTTATTGCGGTTAGCGTTATCAGCTTCAACATATCGACCCACAATCCACTTGATGAACTTGTTAGTCTTGATGTGCTGAGAAGCCCAATCGGAAGCAACGTCGCGATCATCATCGATAAGTCGAGCAGAACAAGTGAAATGAACGCTATTTCCAGACTCGATGATGATAGACATAGTTATACCTCCACAAATGTAACGGTTCTTCCAAATATGTTCTATTCGGGTTTATCTTCACCACGGGGAGGGCCTGAACGCTGCGATTGCCGATTCATTCCGCCACCGTTCTTGTTGCCCCCACCACGACGACCAGCAACCCGTTTGGAGACTGGACGGCCGTCCCGTGGGGGAGTCCCATTCTCCCCATCTCCCTGGGGCAACCCGTCGGGTTCTGATCCGGGGTTCGGGTCTGTCGCAGCGTTGTAATGTCCGAAAATGTTGTTGTAGTACTTGTTCTCCCGCTCCATCTTGATTGCCTCATCGGATTCCAGAATATCCAACTCGGCAAGCATTGTGTCACGAGAAAGATCCCCACCATCACGGAGATCCATCATAAACGTAGCGATATTAGGATCGAACGCTAGAGCCACCCTACGTGGGTAGAACTGCAACTTCGGATCATCTACGAGTTCAGGGTTCCTCTCCATCGTCTTCTCAAAGACGTGGCGCATGATCGAATCCCTGATCGAATCCCTACGGGCCTCCATCGAGGTAGAAATAACCTGAAACAACTTCAGAGAGTTATCTGCGGCCATACCAGAACTGTACGAACCGCTGGAAAGGATCTGATACAGGCGGGACGTGATACGAGAATCGATCCCGTTGTATCTCTCCGGGGAAAGAGTCTTGTCAGTCTTGGGGGTGATGATCTCGATCTCAATACGATGATCAGACACGATGATCGGCTGACGAGCAGTTCCACCGATCTGAGTAGACAGGTCCTCTAATTCCCCAGGTTGCGCTGGACGATCGTCAGAACCCTTCTTGACGAGGATCACCGCATTCGTAGACCCCAACAAAGAAGTCCGGTCCATTGCCCTCAACAGATGCTTCAGGTCCAGCAACTCAAACACTGACTCCATACGAACATCAGCAAACCGCTGATAGTCAGGGCGAGTAGACGTAATCCGCCACACATTGTCAGGATTCAACTCGAAAGTGTTCAGTTCATGCGCTGACATCCCAGTGATGTCCTGCACCAATTGACGCTCATCTCTACCGAGATCAACCCGGCTCTTGATGAGACTCTGGACAACGAGATCGGAACTGTTTTTGTTAGCTAAAAACTCGTCAAATGCGCTAGCTTCACCAGGACTTGCTAGGTAAAGCAACTTTTCGTTACCAAACATGAAGTCCCCAAAGGGGACGACCTTGCAAGGATCAAGAAGAGTGATCCCCCTGGGGACAGTTAGGTTCTTGAACTCCTTCTTGGATTTAGTGCCTGTCGGAGTGCGGCCACGGACCCGATAAGACTTGCGCTTCCACAGAATCGCCGGATAACACTGGTTCAGTATGAACAGTTCGCGCCAAATCTCCCGCATCCGCTGGGTAACATCTATGTCCTCAGCAATCTGATTCCAGATGTTCTGCTGTTGATCATTCTCACACTCAACAACAACCCGCTTGAACGCCAACTGTTCTGTAGTCTCACAAATGCCAGCAACAACATCATCAGTTCTCGCTGCATCAGACGCTGTACGGAACTTGTCGAAAATATTCTCGGGGGTAACGAAACGATCCCTGTCAAAAATGGTCCCAGTACGAGTCTTACTGTTCTTGAACGCAGCATTAGAAGATACCCAACGTGACAAGGCCGCTACTTCCGGCAGCTTGGCTTGGGCACGAACAGCAGAAATCACCTCGTCATCAGGGAGTCCTGATTGATTTACAACAACCACTTCACCTAACTGGGTGTCGTACTCGAACTCTTCCATGCTCAACCTTTCGCCATCTCCCACTCTTGGGCCACCACCGAGGAAACCCTTGACCAAACCTTGAACTGAAACTCTGTTTCTCGCAGAAACGGGTCGATCTCTTCAAGGCGGAAAGACTGAACCTGCTTATTACTTGACCGAATAGCTACGTTTCTCATGTAAGAAACCCGAGACGAGAACGCCGAAAGCTTCTTCATGATCTCAATCGGGTTGTTTTCTTCACGGAAACCGTACATTTCCTCCAAATAACTCAGGATTTCCTTACGCCATTCGGCAATAACGTCGCCAGAACCCATTTTTGCCTACCTCTGTCTCCCATAACGGTGGAACCAAGTTGCAATTCTAAGATCATACCTATGACATCAAGGTACCGCATCGACCCCAACTCAACCTCGTTTCTCCCCGACTTCAAAGTCGCAAGGAACAAGTCGGGATGAGACGTGGGAACGATCCAGACTCTAGATGTTATGGCACAGAAATTGCATAGCAGTAATGATACATGGTGGCGCTCAATGCAGAGACTAGCTTTGTTTCCGCAGAACACGCATAGGACCGGGGGAGGGTCACAGGAAGATTGTGGGTGGGGCTTCCCAAGGGCGTTCCTGAGCTTTGAGAAGCTGCTCAATAGCATTTTGCTTATACGCAAGCACAGCCATTCGGCACGCATCAAGTGAATGGAACGCGCCTGCCGAAAAGAGCTTTTTCCGTCCATAGGGGTCCAATGCTGCTTTAGCATACGTATTCCCAGTGAAATATGCTGATCCATTACGTCTAGCGTACCAATTTCCCGACCCTGTGACGGGGCACCAAACCCCATCTACCTCATAAACGTCAGATTTCATCGACCCACTATGAACAAAATTCCGCTTCAATAGCGTACAGCTTTCCATATCAACCCCACCCTTGGGCTTCGTATGAAAAGCGAAGCCACGAAGAGCTAGGGCATATTCAAAAAGGTTCATCCGATAACTTTTCTGAGTAAACTCTCTAACTTCACAATCCTGACGACCCTCCCGAACCCTACGGAATTCACAGCCATCCCCCAATAAAGAGACATTAATGAAAAGATCAAGTTGCTCCTTCGTCAGGCTGTTGAGGAAATCTATTGGGAAAACCTTTTCGAAGTTAGGGAAAACCTCCCGCAAGGACGCAAGAAGTTGACTGTCCAGAATCCGCCAGGTATTTGCTCTGTCTGAGAAATACGACGCACTCCACCCTAGTTTGGACGGGTTACCCCTACCGGGATTTATGTCTCCGGACCCAAGCATTTTAACTAGAAGATTCTCAATCCGATCACAATGATCTTGATTGACTAAGGGAGACTGGGTTATCGTCATGTGATTCCCAGCCTTAACCACTCCCCCCTCCGTGAAAATCCAAGCCACTAATTCAACAAATTCATCTGAATACTTCTTTTCGGTTGGGAAATCTACCCTATTACTCGAAATAGGGATACTCCAACAGGTCTTATCACTCAGTAGAGCCTCAGTAGTTACCCACTCAAACTCAAGAGCATTCCCATGTCTCCGAACAAACCAACGATGATTCAATGTCGTAACCGAATCATGGCACTGACCCTGAAGGTGCGCTACTTTATGAACTCCCTCAAAATACTTTACCTTAGAAATAGGGGTCCAGAAACTCTCACCCTGCTGGTTGAGTCCCAAAGTTTCGTCACCAACCAAAACTTCGTCATACTTCAACCACCCTCTTTTGGTAAGAATCTCCGTTTCCTTATCCACGCACCAAGATTGCCCCTGGAATTCACCGAGTAACTCACGATCCCAAGGCAACTGGATACGCTGATCGTCTACTAATGCACGCAGAACATCAGTACTGCGTTCAAGTACTGAACGTCTAATCTCAGCCTTTTCCCAACTCTTTGGGTCATCGGGATCGATCTCTACAGTATCGTCCCAATCGGCAACGATCTTCTGACTAAAGTTGTACCCCTTAATTCGTTCTTGGAACTGCCTCAATTCAGGGTTCTCTCGGGCCTTGTCTTGAATGTAATCGTAGAGCCCTAAACCAACCCCAGTAGAGTCTAATGCGAACGCTAAAGGACGATAGATGTCTATCAGATGCAAGACAAGGGTGGCCTGATCCCCGGTCTTGATGCGCTTAAGGATGAGTTTCCCCAATAGCTTCAACACAGGTGGAGCAGACTTCTTTTCTGACACCTCAGAGAAAATGACGATAGCTGTCGGGGCAATCGTCATCCCTACGTCGCAACCGATCCAGAAGTTCTTGTATTTGGCGTGGGTGCCAGGAGGATCAATGAGGTTCAGGATATTCCCGCCAGCCAATTCTACGTCTGCATCATCAAATTCAATGTTCCAGTATTCGCTCTCATTGTAAAACGATGACTGATTCGTGTCCGTACAGTTGTGAACGAGAAGCTTGGATTCACCAACAAAAAAGCTGGGGTGGGTATCTACAGTCAGGTCATAACAAGTGATCGTATCTTTTCCTTCACTGAGTCGATCGAACTCAGCACTTCCTCGTTTGTGACACGTAATATTGTCCACCCTTGCGAAATTAGCCATTCGTCTCTCACTTTATCAGCTTCTAACTTGTCCTCAACAAAGTGCTCAGGTCCATCAACTTCAATATTCAATTTACGTACTGGGTCTGCAAAATCTAGAAGGTAATAAATTTTGCCCTTAACCGCACCCATCGGAGCAAGACGTAGATTGTGATAAAAGGTTCCCTGGACCAACTCATCCAAAAGGAGATACACGTCGTATTCCCTCTCAGTCATACCTCCACGCTGAATTCGACTTCGTCTATGATTGTCGCTCTTCGGTGGCTTCGTCCTACGACTCCTTCCGAAGCATTCCCTAGAACAGAAGATTTGTTCGGGGCGTGATTTTACAAACTCAACCTCGCAAAAAGAACACGTCCCAGTTTTCACGGGCCTATTGGCCCTCTCCTGATCGTAGCATTTACGCGAACAGTATCTCTGATTCACTGCGGCTCCGACAATGGGTTCCCTACACAGAAAGCATAAAGTGACCTTATCTTTTGGCCCAGTAGGTCTTCCTTTTCTATACTCCCCGCTACATTTATTGTTACAGAAAACCCGCTTTTTTCTAGAAAGAATCTCTTTCCCACAGTTGAGACAACACTGATCCTCTATGAGGGGGGCGCTTCTATATTCATAGGCACAGGAGGGTGAGCAAAACTTGCTCTGAGCTGTTTTCATTAAAATAAACTTGCCGCACTGAAGGCAAGTACTTGACCTTTTTTCATTCCGAACTCGCCGTAGAAGGCCAGCACACTGAACTGAGCAACACTCCCAAGGGGAGTTCCAGGGCATAACTTCCCCACAGTAGGCACACTCCTTGTCCTCCCCACCTCTCAGGGATGCGACATAACATTTACGTCCACAGAAAATTGCCCCAGGGTCCTTCGACCTGAATTCCTTGCCGCAAAGAACGCACTCTTTGGCAGGACTCCTTTCTAATGCCTTCAGAGTTTTTGACTTGCCATAGCATTCTCGTGAACAGTATTTTGCTCTAGCCCCTTTCTTCACCATTGGTCCGCCACATATCTCACACTCACGAACACGTTGACGAAATTCATCCATACAGGCTCTTGAGCAGTACTTCTTGTTCCCCTTCTTTATCGAGAAGTCCTTCCCACAATTGAGGCAAGCCATCGGCTGTGACGATCTCATCGTCGGTGGTGAGTTCTCTGATTGGAACCCAGCCTCTTCTAGTAAATACGGGGTGATCTCCGGTTCCATAGATGGACTCTCCTTGTACTCGGATCTCGTAGATTTCGTCGTGTTCTGACGCGATCTTGTTGATAACTGTACCAGACCCGACGGCGTTCAAAACCACGTCTCCTATACTAACGTCCGAGATAGGTATTACATCAAATAGACAATGATTCTCCTCGTCCTTATGGACGTGTATAGACGTCACACCTATAAAACACCTGCCTAATTGCATGGCACTAAACAGCGGCGACGCGGCGTCGCTATGTACGCCCAAGATGTTACGTCTATAGTCAACATTATCCTCGCTACCATACTGTGCAACCTTAGCTGCCCTCTC
>JACCDG010615197.1_pt1 | contig 11548 bp, 8 predicted proteins | sample 7442471 | NCBI WGS metagenome assembly JACCDG01 (sample SAMN15323444, study PRJNA562643) | freshwater metagenome | isolation source: river surface water | place: USA:Blue River Watershed | collected 2017-08-17
AACTTTTTCGTCGGCGCCGGTTTCTACCTTTACCCAGAAATCGGGAGCGGTGGGACGACGCAGCCCTTTCCACACGCCCTCCAAAGTGAAGAAGCGCGGGGTAACGCTGTCTTTGCGGGCTTTCTCGAGCATTTCCTGCATGCGATTCATCTCGCCCTCGAAATCCGCCTTCGATTGCTCTTCGCTCACGACGCCTTCGGCGGCGAGTTTCTTCGCGTAGATATCGCGCAGGGTAGGGTGCGCCTTGATGATGTTGTACATCACGGGCTGCGTATAAGCGGGCTCGTCGCCCTCGTTGTGGCCGTAACGGCGGTAGCAAACGAGATCCACCACGACGTCCGCGCGGAAGGTTTGGCGAAAGCGGTAGGCGATGTCCATTGCGCGCACGCAGGCTTCGGCGTCGTCGCCGTTCACGTGGATCACGGGTAAGTGGAGGGCTTTCGCCACGTCGGTGCAGTAGGTGGAGGTGCGCGAATACTCGGGACTCGTGGTGAAACCCACCTGGTTATTGATCACGATATGTAGCGAGCCGCCCACGGTATAGCCCTCTAGGCCCGAGAGCTGGAGCGTCTCGGGCACCACGCCCTGGCCGATGAAGGCGGCGTCGCCGTGGATCTGCACCGGCAGCACGCGTTTACGCTCCTTATTGTCGCGGCGGAGGCGTTGCTTCGCCCGGGTCATCCCGCACACCACGGGATTCACGCATTCGAGGTGGCTAGGATTGAACGCCATCGAGAGGTGCACTTTTTGGCCATTCACTTCGCGGTCGGAAGAGAATCCCATATGGTACTTCACGTCACCGTCGGCCACGTAACCTTGGTTCGGATTGAAGGCGCCTTCGAATTCGGAAAAGATCAGATCGAGGGGTTTGCCGCAGTAAGTGGCGAGCATGTTCACGCGCCCGCGGTGGGCCATGCCGATCACGATTTCCATCACGTCCTCGGTGGCTCCCTTGCGCAGGAGATGTTCCATCATCGGGAGTAGGGCGTCGCCGCCTTCGATCGAGAAGCGTTTGGCGCCCACGAAGCGGGTGTGAATAAACCGCTCCAGCGCCTCGGCCTTGGTGAGGGCCCGGAGCGTTTCGCGCTTATCCTCGGCGCTGAGCTGGAAGGCGCTCTGCTCGAACTCTTTCACCATCCAGCGCTTCATATCGGGGTAGCAATCGGCGAAATCGCCCGCGAGCGAGCCGCAGTAGATTTGCTCTAAACGCTCCACGATGTCCTTCAGTTTGCCGCCCTTGAGGCCAATCACGGAGCCGATCTCATAACTCGCGCCTAAATCTTTTTCATCGAGCCCATGCGCGCGCAGATCGAGTTCGGGAAAATTGCGCACTTGCAGGCCGAGCGGATCAATCTTGGCTTTGAGGTGGCCGTAATCGCGGTAGGCGCGGATCAGGTCGTAAACCTTGAGCTCTTTGGCGGAAACGGCGCCGCCCGCGCCGCCGGTGATCTTCTTGGCGAATTCCATGCCTTCGAAAAACATCCGCCAATCGGGATCCACGGCGGAGGGGTTTTGCAGGAAGGTTTGAAAAAGCTCCTCGATATAGCCAACATTCTGGGCACTGAGGTAGGTGAACTTTTCCAAAGGAAGGTCCTTTCGCTAGCGGGGCTAATTTCGGGTATGCTCCTGTTATTTATCGCATATTCGGCGGAGCGCGCGGAGAAAATTCTTGAGGGATTCCCTGGACTTATGACTATGTATGTCATGAATGGGATGATAGAGTAGAAACCCTTGCGGAACCACTAGAGAGGCGACCTCCCAAAATATTGATTTCTGAAGGAATCCAAGGCATAAGTTTCTTTCTCCGATCCTTCTGTAGGAGCTGCCCACGCAGCCACCCTAAATTAAACCATGGTGCTGAAGATCAGTGCCGGAGGAATTCGGAATCAATCGTTTGCAGGAGGTTTCTTGGCTTCAGAACAAGGGTTTTTCAAGCGTCGTCCTCGTCCTTCGAAGGACATGGTTTTCGACTATAAAGATGTAGAAATGCTGTCCCAATTCACTTCTCCCGGGGGGAAGATCGTACCGGCCCGCGTTTCGCGCCTAAACGCTAAACAACAACGCCTCCTCGCCGCCGCCGTGAAGCGCGCGCGCCAGTTGGCGCTTCTGCCCAACGGAGCTTTCTAAGCCATGAGAACAATCATCCAACTCGTTTGTGACGCCTGCGGACGTTTCAACTACGGCACCACCAAAAACAAAACCCGCACGCCCGACAAGCTCGAGAAAAATAAGTTCTGCCGCGCTTGCCGCAAGCACACTGCGCATAAAGAAAAGCGCTAAGTTTAGATAGGGAAGCATTAGTATGAAATTCAAAATGAAAAAGGGCGACCTCGTGGAAGTGATCGCCGGCAAAGACAAAGGCAAACAAGGCAAGATTCTTCGCCTCCTCGTGGACGCAAACCGCGTGGTGGTAGAAGGCGCGAACCGTGTAAAACGCCATACCAAGCCCAGCCAAAAAAATCCCCAGGGCGGCATTATCGAGAAGGAAGGCAGTATCCATGCCTCGAACGTGATGCTCGTGGATCCCAAAACCAATAAAGGTGGACGGATTAAGATCGTGGCCAAGGGCGATAAAAAAACCCGCGTATTCAAGAAGAGCGGCACGGAACTGAAAGCTTAGCTCTAATTGAGGCTGCGCTTACAAAAGAGACCCAAGGCCCAATCGGCCTTGGGTTTTTTCGTGGGGGCCCCAATACTATAGGGCCATGACCCAAACTCTGAAACGATGGTTCACCGTGCTCCAGCGCTACTCCAACCGCTGGTGGTACGCTCCGGCCATCGCGGTGCTCGCGTTCCTCGATCTCTTTCTCATAGTAATTCCCACCGACGGCCTCCTCATCAGCGCCGTGATGCTCAGCCCCCGGCGCTGGATCTACGCCGCCCTGATCGTTTCGCTAGGTTCTTCCGTGGGCGCTTATGTGCTCGCCCATATCATCCACGAACATGGTTTACCGATCCTGCTGCAAATCAGCCCGAGCATCGAGCAAAGCTCAGCCTGGACCTGGACCAGCCACTTGATGGACCAATGGGGAGCCTGGGCCGTTTTTCTCGTGGCCCTCAGCCCGCTCATGCAGCACCCGGCGATCGCGCTCGCGGCCCTGGCCGAGATGCCGGAAGCCAAGATCTTCGTTTACGTATTTGCCGGCAGGGTAATTAAGTATTTGTTTCTGGCCTGGCTGGCCACGCACGCGCCGGCCTTCCTGAACCGGCTATGGGGCCTGCAATACGAGTTAGAGGAAGTGGGCCTAAAAACCACCGAAAAGCCGAAGGAAAAGCCCACCGTGTAAGCAATGCTCGGGTTCGCGGGATTGCACGAAGTATTAGATATCCGGAATCGTTCGTACCATAATTTGGCTTGGGAAACTTCTCTGCATGGAGGCAGCCTTGAAGAACACCTTGCTCTCGCTTCTCCTCGCTTTCTTGACTACCCAATGGGTATCCGCCGCCCCCATGGCCACCTACGTTCCGCCGCCCGATTTATCGGCGGGAGAACTTTCCAAATTAGGTAGCAGCTGCATTGGCGCCGACCCGCAAAAGGGAAACGTATTGAAGTTGATCGCGCAGCTGGAAAGCGGGGAAAAGAACTTTAAGAGCGTGGATCAATTTCTGGAAGCCCTTCCCCCACAGATGCGCAGAGACTTCGTGATGATGACGGAAAGCCGCTCTTTCCAGGAATCGAGCGCCAAGGATCCGCGCGTATTATTAAAGAGCCCCAATTCGGAGCTCATCGTTTCCTTCAACTCCGACCCTAAGCACCGAGGATACCAGCATATTGAGGTGATGTTCTGGAATGAAAAAAACCAAAACTTCCAGTTCATCGACCTGCAATTTCCCGCCGACCAGGCGAAGGTTCCCGGGGGAGGGGGGCCGCCCCTCACGAAGGCGCAAGTAACTCGCAATCCGGAATCCTGCTTAAAGTGCCACGGTAACTCGCCGCGCCCGCAATGGGATCCCTACAATTTTTGGTCGGGACAAACGCCCTTCAACCGCGACACGCTCACGGGTGGCTCGCCGGAGAACGAAATCTACGCCAATATTCTCCGACGAATTAAGAACGGAGAGGATCGATTTCGCCATCTACAGCCCAAGGATCCGATCGACCAGACGCTAGAAAACATCAAAAACAATCAAACCATGCAGCTCACCACAGACAACTACGACGGACCGGGAGTAGAGATGTTCGATCAGCTCACCCCCTTGAATCGCTGTAGGGTGGCAAACGAGCTTAAGTCTTACCCGCAGCTGAAGCCCTTTAGCGCCACCATCCAGTCCCTTAAAAAATGTACTACACCAGTGGCTGAGCTACTTCCGCAGTGGGCGAAAGACCAAGCTAGGGATTACTTCGAAGGCCGCGGCATCAAAAACCCCAGCACCGGAGAATTCGACTACAAGGCTCTCCAAGAAGAAACGAGCAATCGGCAAATCTCCGTATTCAACGATAAACTTGCGCGGCAAAGGCTATTTTTCGAAAAGTATTTCGGCTCGGCCGAGAAAGCCGAAAAGGCAATGACCGCGCGCGAGACCGAAAACAGAGAAGCCAGCCTCGATAGCATAACCAGGCTCCGGTATCTCCTGGAGCCCCTCGGCATCCCCGTAAATTCGTGGTCCATGTCGCTCGATCCGGAAACCTATACCTTCGCCGATTTATTTAGCGCTAGCGAAACGCTCGTCCACGTGGGGGAGGCGAGTAATACTTTGAATTGCGAGCAGCTAAAGGCAAAAAGCCTAGCCGATCTGGCGAACGCCAATCCCACTAGGTATTTGGCCGCGGAGGCCGACAACTGCGTGCGTAAAATCGCCGAGGAAAAAGCCGTAACCCTGGTGGCCAGCACGGCCAAAGATGTATTGAGAACGAAAATGCTCGCGCTTTTGGAGAAATACAAGTGCGCCGCCTGCCACGTGGACGACGAATACTTTATGGGCGCACCCACGCTTCCCTTCCGGAGCGGCGAAAAATTAGACGAGATGATGCACAAGAACCGCGGGGGCGGCTTAGCCAACTGGGATTCCATCATGTGGAGCCGAATCATGCGCGGAGAAAGCGCCCCCGGCCGCATGCCCGCGATGGGCCCTCCCATTCGCGATCCCGAAGACTTAGCGGTGATTAAGGCTTATCTAGAAAGCGCGAAACCTTAGGAGACAGCGATGAAATTATTAAACTCCCTTCGGATCCTCGCGGCGCTAGCGATAGCCGCTCCCTTAGCGGATGCGGCCAGCAAAAAGAAAAACGCGCCCGCCAAGCGACGGATCTCCTCGCAGACCCCGGAAGACGCTTATAAAGAGTTAAAAGCCTGGGACGACGCCGTGGAAAAAGCTAAGCGGGGGAGCGCGTCCGCGATTAAGGCGGTTTTCGGCAAAATGCGCGGCCTGCGCGGCCAAAAATCGGCGGAATACGGTTTTGCCCTGATGGAGATTTATAAGTCCCACGCCTCGCCGCTATTGCATGAGGCCCAAAAAGAGCACGGCACTACCGACTGCATCATGTACTTCTTGGTTCCCGAATCCCAAGAAATGCCGTTTTATGAACTCGAATACGCCACGAAGTCGCAAATGGAAAAAGACAAAGACCCGATCCTGGGGAAGTTTCTCGAACGGTCGACGGAATACCGGCAATCGATCGAGGACGAGAAATATCTTTCGCTAGAGCATTGCCGTAAGTATTTCTGAGTTTTACCGCGCGCCCCGCAACATAATATACCTTATCCGACGTTACGGAAATGCCCGTAAAATCCCCGCTCACGCCCAAATTCTTCCAGCAATAGTTTCTATTTAGGAGCGGGCATCGCGAAGTAAGAAATGGGCAACATCCACTTCTCCGGCGCAAACCGGTCCGCGAAACGCTGGGCATCGAGGCCGAGCATCGAGTTGCGAACATCGCCGCAGGTACGGATGCGCAGGGCTTCGAACTGGGCCGCCAAGGTTTTCCCGGCGATCGAATACAGGCCGCAGTATACTTCCTGCTGGATCTTCTTCTGGTACGGCTCCGCCAACTGGGCGCCCCAGGCCTTGAGGAAATCGTGGTCGTACTCGCGCAGATCGAGCTGGTGCGTGTTCACCAGCAGCGAAACTACGTAACGGCTCGGGGCCTCGGGCTGCGCCGGCGTGGCCGCCAGGTAAACTTCGAAGGTCGCGATCACGGCGGCTTCGTCCACCGGGCGGCCGAGCATGCGGAAATCGTAGTCGCCGTAAAATTTCGGCACGATATTGGCGCTCGCGAGCAAAGCCTGGGAGAGCTGGCGGCGGGTGGCGAAATTTTCGAGGGAATACACGAGCACGCCCTGGAGCCTCTTCTCGATTGAGGGCAAGCGCAATACTTCGTGCACGAGGAATCGATTGAGGATGGCGCGTTGGCGCAGCTCGAAACGGTGGGTCCAGTCCTGGAGATTGGCCCTTAATTCCACGAGCTCGGCGTCGTACGTGTGGATCTCTTTCGCGAGCTCCGTATAACGCTCAAAGCGCTTCACGTCGCCCTTAGAGAGCCGCGATAGGCAATGCTTCTGCCGGTCGCATTCGGGAAACTCGCGGCTGATTTGGCCGTAGCGCTCCCCTCGCCCGTTTTCCAAACCCTGGATTCTCTCGCGCAGTCCCACGGTGGCCTTCTGGTAGGCGTGACGTTCGCTTTCGATATAAGCGCGCGCCCGTTCGCGATCGAGCGGCTCGAAGGTAAGCTTAGTGCGCAGAACGGTTTCCCAGGCGCGGTTATTGGGATCCGTTTGCGCCACGGAACAACCAACCAAGCACGAAAACGCCGTGAGAACCAAAAGCCGTGGAACCATAGAAAAATGGTATCAGGAAATCGCCTTGCTCGCGATCTCGAACACGCCGGCCGAAATACCGGGCTTAGCCACCACTTTTTCTAATTCTTTCTTCATCAGGGCCTGCCGAGCCGGGTCGAATCGTTTCCACTGGTTGAAGAGCGAAACCGTGCGCGAGGCGAGGCTCGGGTTGCGCGTGTCGATATCGAGCACCAGATCGCCAAAAAAGCGGTAAGCGGCTCCGTCGAGCGCATGGAATTGCGTCACGTTCAATTTCCCGAACGCGAGCAGCAAAGAACCCACCTTGTTGGGGTTATTGATGCTGAATACGGGATCGTTCATGATGCGCTTCACGCGCTCTAAACCACCGGGCACGCCCGAGATGGCTTGCATCATGAGCCACTTGTTCATCACCAGGGTTTCATTATTCCACTTCTGGTAGAAATGGTGCAGGGCCTCTTCGCGCTCGGCGCATTCATGGTGAACTAAGGCCTTAAGCGCGGAAACTTCGTCGGTCATGTTGGTAGCGCCCTTAAGGAATTTGAGCGCTTCCGCGAGATACTCCGCTTTTCCGGTACGGCAGAGATATTCGAGCGCGGCGCCCTTGAGGGATCGCCTGCCCATCTGCTCCGGGTTGAACTGGTAAGCCTCGCCGTTGCCGAGCGATTGGTAGATCTTCTGGAAGCGGGCCTCGTTATGCTGGGCGATACTCCCGCAGAGGAATTCACGCGCGGCGTGCACGGAATCTACGAGGATCGTTTCCTGCTGTTGTCCGATATACCCCTCTTCCGGGATATCGAGGAGCTGGGCGCGGAAGGCCGGATCTACGGCGGAATCGGCGGCGATGCGGCCCAAAGTTTCTACGTATTCGGCGCTCGCTTGGAGCGTTTTGCCGGCGGCGTGGCCCTGAATCAACGAACCGAGGGATTTCAGCGCGAGCGTTTGCCCCGCCTCCCAGCGCGCGAAAGGATCCTGGTCTTTCCCGAGCAGAAAGAGCAGATCCGCATCGCTGTACTCGAACTGCAGCTTCACGGGCGCCGAAAAACCGCGCAGCAAAGACGGGATGGGCTTGCTCGGCACGGGGAAAGAGAATTCCTCGCTCGCCTTCGTTACCTGTAGAAGCTCTTCCTTCAGCGTTTCGCCGGTGGCGCTATCGAGCAACGCCACGGAAAGCGGGATGTGAAACGGGCGCTTACTCACCTGCCCCGGCGTGGGTGGGCAGGACTGGCTCACGCTCAGCACGTAACGCTTGGCCGCCTCATCGAAACGGCCCTTCACGGTGAGCTGGGGCGTGCCGGCTTGTTCGTACCAGGTTTCGCGAAACTGCCGGAGACTCACTTGATTGGCCTCTTCCATCGCGCGCACGAAATCCTCGGTGGTCACGGCTTGCCCGTCGAAGAGCTTGAAGTAACGGTCCATACCTTTACGGAAACCGGCGCGGCCGAGGATGGTGGCGATCATGCGGATCACTTCGGCGCCTTTTTCGTAAACGGTGGCCGTATAGAAATTATTGATCTCGATATAACTCGTGGGGCGAATGGGGTGCGCCATCGGGCCGGCGTCTTCGGCAAATTGGAACATACGCAAACGGTTCGCGTTGTCCACGCGGTTCACCGCGCGCGAGCCCATGTCGGCGCTGAACTCCTGGTCGCGATAAACCGTAAGGCCTTCCTTGAGAGAGAGCTGGAACCAGTCGCGGCAGGTTACGCGGTTGCCGGTCCAGTTGTGGAAATACTCGTGGCCCACCACCGCCTCGATATTCTCGTAGTCGGTGTCGGTGGCGGTAACGGGATTCGCCAACACGTAGTTCGAGTTGAAAATATTGAGACCCTTATTCTCCATGGCGCCGAAGTTAAAATCGTTCACGGCCACGATCATGAAGATGTCGAGGTCGTACTCTAGGCCGAAGGTGTCCTCGTCCCATTTCATCGATTTTTTCAGGCTGCTCATCGCGTGCGCGGTGCGGTTCTCGTTACCCTTATCGGTATAGATCTCGAGCTTCACCTTGCGGCCCGAGCGCGTAACGAAGTGATCGTCGGTGCGCGCGAGGTCTCCCGCCACGAGGGCGTAGAGGTAAGCGGGCTTTTTGAAGGGATCGTTCCACTTCGCGGAATGCCTTCCGTCGGGGAGATTCTTCTTTTCGATCAGGTTGCCGTTCGAAAGCAATACGGGATAGCGCTCCCGCTCGGCGATGATGGTGGTGGTGAAGATCGCCATCACGTCGGGGCGATCCGGATAATACGTGATCCGGCGGAAGCCCTGCGCCTCGCACTGCGTGCAGTACATTCCGCCGCTCTTGTAGAGCCCCTCGAGCGTGAGATTCTCTTGCGGCTTGATCCGCGTGACGATTTCGAGATTCAATTCCCCGCCCGGGGGATTAAGAATCGTGAGCGCGATTTCGCTCAAAGAATAGTCGCCCGTGTTCAGGGTGCGGCCGTTTAGCTTGAGGGAACGCAGCTCGAGCTTCTCGCCGTCGAGCACCAGGGGCCCGCTATCGCCCGCCGGATTCGCGTGCAGACGAAGACGCGAGGTAACGTCGGTGAATTCATCCCCGAGCTCGAAGGTAAGGTCTACGGTGGAAACCAAAAACGCGGGGGCACGGTATTCTTCGAGGCGGATAGTTTGGGGGGCGGGGCTTTTCATGATTCTTCCTTTTCGCCCCCACTTTACCCTTATTTTTCGCTCTATACTTGCAGAAAAATCCGGCCTACCCTGGATTGGCATGAAGCTTAAAAATCTAAAATCTTCTGTCCTCGCTCTCTTCCTTTGCGCCGCCGTTGCGGGCTGCGCCCGCCCTAAAATTGAGATCGACGCTTCGGAACTAGAAGCTACGCCCCTTAAGGCGGCCCCCGTGGGCCTCCTGGAAGTGCACCACGCGAATACCGGCGCAAGTTTCGGGATTCCCCTGCCGGAATCGATCGGGGAAAGCGCCTTCTGCACCGCCACTCTGCTCGACGACGGCCGCGTGCTCACGGGCACCGATTGTCTGCGCAACGAAGATTTCCAGTACGAAACCAAGAATATGGAGTTCCACGTGAAGCGCCCGGGCGTGCCCGGCACGGAGAGCTTCGGGGTAAAGGCCATCCTCGAGGTGGATCACGCGCGTAAGGTGGCCTTTCTGCAAGTGGACGTGGGAACCCCGATCTTCGCCGAAGCCGGCTCGGCCTCGATCCTCAAGGAAGTCCCGCGCGGGGAAGAGCTCATGAAGAATCTCGCCACCCTCACGGTGGTGGTGCCCGGGCCCGACACCAATGGCCGCACCAGGATCAAAGTGTCGAGCACCACGATCGTAACCAAGCAGCCGCTCGTGCCGGTACCCGGAGACGATACGAGCACCAGTACGAATACCAGCACGAGTACCGCGACGAGCACTGGCACCAGCACCGCGGTGAATACCGGCACGGGCACCGGCACCACGACGAGCACCAGCACCAATACCAACACCACGGTGGAGAACGGTACGACCGAACCTTCGGCGGAAGACGCGGAAGCCACCTTTTCCAAGCCGGCCCGCGTGAGGCTGCTGGGATTGAAAGACGGAAACTGGGGAGCGCCCGTTTTCTACAACGGAAAAATCGTGGGCATCACGAAGAACGGTGAAGCCGACGAAACCAATGCCCAGTGGATCCTGAAGAAATAGCCTTTACTGAAGGGCGTACTTGAAGCCGCGGTGGAATACCGTCACGCGGCCCACGAAGTGAATGTTCCCGTCGCGCACCACGATTCCCTGCCCATCCGCGCAGGCGTAAATGGGCTGATCCACATTTTTGGAATGCGAGAGCAACTCGGCGTCCACGCGGCGTCCGGGCTGGTAATGAGGCGAGAACTCAAAGGGAACCAAACCGAGGGCGTTCAGATCCCGGAGGCCCACGTCGTTGTCGTCGGCCTCCAGGGAGGGAACCTGGGCCGTCATCACGTTGGGGGTCATCAGGATACTGCCGGCCGAAAGGCCCATGAGCACTCCCCCCTCTTTCACGTAAGCGCGCAACTTACCCAGCAAACGACGCGCGCGCAGGTGGTGCAGGATATAGAAGGTATTTCCTCCGCCGATGAAAATGGCGTCGCTCGCGAAGAGCGTTTCCGCGTCGGCTTTCGAAAGAGGCTGATCGATGGGGATACAGCGAAATTTCTTCACGCCGCTACCGGCGAGGTTGCGCTTGAAATCGCGGAAGTCGCACTCCGAGTCGGCAAAATATCCGGGCACGAAAGTTACCACCGGATTCTTCTTTTTTTGGAGGAGCTCGCCTACTTCTTGCGCGAGCGCGCGATTGTCCCGTCCGAAGCCGCCACTGTAGAGCACGAGATTCATAGGGCTAGAATTTCTCATAATGCGGAGCATAAATCAAATTTGCTAAACCCTCGATTTATCTCGTGGGCGGAAATTTTTTACTGACGAATTCTTAGACTCTCGTCCAAAAGATTTGCGAAGTTTTCTAAAAAATTTAATTAACACTAGTACTTGCCGATGTCAATATTGTTGAGTAAAATACTAAACAATTATGACCAAGCTTTACTTACCCCGTTGCACCCTGCTCCTTCTCTTCAGCCTCTCCTCCCCGGCCCACGCCTTCACCCTCATGGTGAACGAAGCCAACGACGACGCGATGCCGAAGGTATTCCAAGAGTTAAAGCTCATGCCCGGGCAAAATATCCGCTTCGTGGCCGAGATCTGGGAAACGAAGAACAACGCCCTCACCGGCCTCAATCGCGGTGGCGATGAATTCCAGTGGACTTCTGCCTGCGAACCGATGGACGAAGGCGAAAGCTGCGAGAACGGCTCCTTTGAGCTAAAC
>JACCDG011231328.1_pt1 | contig 11547 bp, 10 predicted proteins | sample 7442471 | NCBI WGS metagenome assembly JACCDG01 (sample SAMN15323444, study PRJNA562643) | freshwater metagenome | isolation source: river surface water | place: USA:Blue River Watershed | collected 2017-08-17
CAGCGACGTTATTTGATGAGCCTTTGTACCGTTATTTGCTCAGCTTCCAGAGTTCTCGCGGATGCCCGTCGAGAGCGTCATCTCTAGGTCGCATCATCGGCTGGAAAAACACAAGCTGGCCGAACAAATCCTAGCCACCGTCTGCGGCGAATTATTCAGACCATCTCTAATTACGTATATTCGAAGAGGCTGGTTTCATTACTAATTCAAGACTAGCTTAAACAACGAAAAAAAGTAAAAAATAATCAAATGAAAAATAATTTGAATAAAATTAACAAAAAATTTAAAATATTAATGCAACTGGTGATTTGTTTCATGCCAAATGCAATTAAAATAGCAATATATAAAAATCTTTTTGGTGCGAAAATAGGAAGCAATGTAAAAATTGGTTTTGCGGCCTTATTAATTTTTGAAAATTTAGAGATAGATGAATTTTCTTACATAAGTCCAGTCTGTATTGTACGAGTTCGAGATTTGAAATTAGGAAAAAGAGTTAGAATCGGGAGATTTACTAGAATATCTACTTATGGGATCAATCTTGGACCATCTGTAACAATCGGATCTCAAGTAAGCATTCTTGCTTCAATTGAAAATCCGCAATGTACATTCTCAGCGGGAGCCGAGTCATGGATATTTGATTATTGTTACATTAATCCTGAGCGAAGTATAAGCCTAGGCAGAAATGTTGGTGTTGGTGGTGGTAGTTATATTTTTGCACATGGATTGTGGTTGTCGAAACTTAATGGCTACCCAGTAAATTATGGTGAAATAAATATAGGAAACGATGTATGGTTGCCGTGGGGATGTTTCATTATGCCGGGAATTTCAATTGGTGATGGAGCTGTAGTTGGTGCAAGATCGGTAATAACAAAAAATATTCCTGCAGGTTCACTCGCTGCTGGATCTCCTGCAAAAGTCATAAGAGATATTGCTGCTTCTGAGACATCGGAAGAGATGAAGAATAATATACTTGATGAAATAACAAGAGAATTTTGCCAATCAAAAAAATTAAGTTTAAATGTTAAAAATGATTTTGATTGGATTTGTTATGAAATTAATGGTGTCGTCGAAATAGCTATCGCAAAATATTCGTCTGCTGAATTTGATTCATTGATAGGGGGAAATACTTTATATGTAATTCATAAAATTTTGGATAATGTTGATCAATTCAAAAAAAATAATTATTACTCATTGATTAATTCGCAATCATCGCCTAGAGATAATTTAACTACAGTGCAAACGAATTGGTTGCTCCATTTGCGTAGTATTGGGGTGAGGTATTATCCAATTGATGAGGTGAATTTGATAGATTCATTCAATATTTAATTAAAGATTTGAAAAATATAATTGCATTAATATTAAGTAGTGGTTATTCACAGCTAATACCATTAGTTATAAGTCCTATTTTAACTAGACTATATTCACCAGAAGAGTTTGGGAGATTTGCTCTATATACTGCAATTATAACAATTCTTTCTGTGATTGTTACGGCGCGTTATGAGCAAGCAATAAATCTGCCAAAGCAGAACCGTGATGCAATACACATTGCTGTATTAGCATTAATTTTTTGCATATCAATAAGTTTTTTAATATTATTGATAATCTTCTTTTGCTCCAATTATTTTGCAATATATTTTAGTGAAGAAGAAATCTCAAAGTGGTTATATTTAATTCCTCTTTCGACTTTAACTATAGGAGTTTACCAGATTCTATATTATTGGGAGAATAGAAAAGCTAATTATATGAGGATAGCATTGAGTCGAACATTGCAGAGTTCAACTTCAGGAGCAGGTCAAGTAGGTGCCGGAATTAATGGACTGGGTATAGGTGGGTTGATTGCAGGGCAGCTCTTGGCGCAGATACTAACTGTAATTTTTATAATTCGTTTAAGTTATGGGGAAAATAAAAAATTATTAAAAAATATTAAAATAAATAAAGTTATTATAGCTGCAAAGAAATATAGAGACTTTCCTAGGTTTATGATTCTGGGGCATTTATTAAATAATGCGTCAGGATATATGCCTTTATTTGTACTTGGTTCGTTATATGGCCCCGAAGTTGCTGGATTCTATTCGTTGGCACAGAGAGTCACTATTACTCCCTTGAGTTTAATCGGTGGTGCAATTGGTGATATATATAGAAGTGAAGCTTCAAAAGAGTACAGAGAGTTTGGTAATTGTTTGAAGATATTTAAATATACAATTGTAAGACTTACATTTATCTCATTAGTTGTGTCTATGCCAATTTTCATTTGGGGTGTTGAAATTTTCACAATGATTTTTGGGTCAAATTGGAGTCGCGCAGGTGAGATTGCATCACTTTTGGCGGTAATGATTTTATTTCAAGGTATTTCATCACCTACAAGTGAGACAGTTTTGCTTGGTGGACTACTTAAATTAGATTTGGCTTGGCAGTTGTTGCGATTATTTTTGTCGATATCGTCGTTGTTTCTTGGCTTTAAAATATCTCCCGATAATCAGAATGTTTCAATATTAATGTTTGGATTATCGTTTTCATTGCTCTATTTATTGCATTTATTTTTGCAATATAAAGTTGCTCGAGGTGATTTATTTTATTCAAAGAAATAGAATATTTTATTAGAGAAGAGGTCGTGAGTGGATTCGGTATTACAATGAAAAAATGGCATACGCAATCGGCCTTGTTATGGATGCAAAATATTCTTCAAACAAGGTTTGGAAATTTCTTTAATTTGCAAGTTAATAGTGACGATGGTATTGTAATAATATCGCTGCCAAATGATGAGCGTATTATCACTTTGCTACTTAATAGTCAATGTTTTGTGCGAGCAGATTCGGATTTACCTTTCGTCATTTGGCCCGTGGAAAGAAGCAATGGGTGGACACCGGTGATAGATGATAATTTGCCGGCACCTGGTGCTGCCATCCTTCCTACGCCACTGATCACTCGCAACGAAAAAGGTATGCATGTGGCCTATGACATCTTGGGCCTGACCTATTGGATGCTCAGCCGTCAGGAAGAGGTGGGACGTACGGATCTTGATGAATATGGGCGATTTCCTGCAATTTCATCTCATGCTTATAAACATGATTATCTAGAGAGACCGGTGGTTGATGAATGGTTGCACATTCTAGGTCAGGTGATGCAATGCACTTGGCCAAGAATTGAGTTGAAGGAACACAACTTCAGCATGAAGTTGTCGCATGATGTAGATCAGCCAAGCCTATATGCATTCAAACCATGGGGGCAAATTCTACGAATGATGGGAGGGCATCTATTAAAGAGGCATGATGTTCTTAGCTTTTTGCAAGCGCCCATTGTTAAGTTGGCTTCTAGTGAACAGATACACACTACAGATCCATTCAATACTTTTGAGTGGATCATGGATCAATCAGAAAATCAAGATTTGACCAGTGCATTTTACTTTATCTGCGGTCACACCGATCCGCATGATGCAGACTACCTACCTGAGGACCGTCGTATAAGGCATCTGATGCGCCGCATTCATGAACGCGGGCATGAGATTGGTTTACATCCAAGCTACGGTTCATTCAAAAACCCGGATATGATTCGCCAAGAAGCTGTTCGTTTACGCCGTATTTGTGATGAAGAGGGAATTCATCAAAACGAATGGGGTGGGCGTATGCACTATCTCCGTTGTGAGCAGCCGACCACATTGCAGGCTTGGAGTGATGCTGGAATGAACTACGACAGCACTCTAGGTTACGCAGATAGACCAGGTTTTAGATGCGGAACATGCTATGAATACCCGGCCTTCAATCCCATGACGCAGCAGGTTTTGCCCTTACGGATAAGGCCTTTGGTGCTTATGGAGTGCTCTTTGATTGATGATGCGTATTTGGGTTTGGGCACAGGCCAAGCAGCTTTAGATAAAGCATTGCTATTGAAAAATACATGCTCAAAAGTGGGCGGATTATTTACTTTACTTTGGCATAATTCAAACCTTATGACATCCGCGAGTCAGCATCTATTTCAGCGGTTGATTATTAAATGATGATAAGCTGCTAAAATAAAATGATCTTAGTTTTTGTATTAATAATTCAATTGCTAATTTTTGAAAAATATTTGTTTGGTAATTTGGTGCTGTTCGGGATAGCTCATAGTGGTATTGAGTGGTTAGTTTTATATATTTTTTTCGCGGTAATTGGCAATATAATTTTTTTGATAAAAAAACGCAGAATTTCTCTAAGGCCGTCGGTGTTGTTATTAATAATTTTTTTTATTTATTTTGCCTACCGTTGTGCGGTAGATTTGCCTGGTCAAGATTGGTCTAAAATATTTGTTGGATCGGATGCGGGAATTTTATACCATTTATTGCTTGGTTTTTTATCCGCTGCACCTATTGCTTATGCAATAGAGCAGGGATACGAAATTAATCGTTCCACTAAATTTTTAAAATTATTTATTGGTATTTTTCTGTTAATTTGCACGATTGATTCTTTTGATCTCATGCGTCTTGCAGCTGAAAAGTCGCGGGGTGATTTATTTTTAGTTGAAACTGGCGACGATATGTATCAGTGGCCTGGAGATTTACTGTCAATACGAACTCTAATTTTGACAGCACTTTCAGGGTATCTAATTTCTCAGTTTGCTAGAGATGGGAATTCCTTTTCCAGAAAAGCAGGAAAAATTATAATTTTAATAATACAAGCAGCTCAATTTGGAATGTTATTATTTTATTCGCAGGTTCTTGGCTCTAATAAAGCTGTTTTGATTATTATAGGTTGCTGGGTTAGTCTTGTTTCAGTATTGGTTGCATCACGAATCGTCCGCAGAGAAGGCGGCAACGTGAAGGGCTGTTCAATTGGAATTTTTTCCCTGATGTGCAAAACACTGTCACTCACGGCAGGGTTGACTTTTATAATTGGCGGATTGCTGGTTTTGATTGCAATTAAAATAAATTTTCCGTTTGATAAATTCCGAATATTCGGATTTGGTACAGGAGAGATTAGTTCTTATCAATCTAGACTTGATCTCATTATTGATGGATTTCTGTTGCAATTTTCAATTTCACCTTTTTTTGGGCATGCAGCAGCAGATTACTTAACTCTGGGAGAGGGACGTTATATTCATAGCACTCTTGCTTACGCACTGACACATACTGGAATTATTGGATTTTTAATGTTGGCTGCAGTGGTAACGCTAGCACTTATTGAACAAAGGTTCGATTTTATAAAAAAAACGAATAAAGAAAAATATTGTCAGGTTGCTAACTGGAAAAGCAAGTTCATTGGTTTGATGTTGTTTTTAATGATATTGATAGTCGGTATAGTATCATCATCATTGATCTGGGGAGTGGCTTGGTTTGGGCTTGGTTTATATTTGGCAAGTTGGAGTCCAAAAATTTTGCATATAAAAATAAATTTTTAAAGTATTAAATTGTTGCATATGGTAATATGCGATTAAATATTAGATCAAATTTAAATTATGAAAAAAAATAATCTACATCTTACCCATACAGACATCGAATCCGATTCACGTATTCTCAAAGAGATGGGTGCGCTTGCCGTTGCAGGTTATGCAGTCAGTGGCTTGGGGGTTAAGCTGGATGAGGGCTCTCAAAAATCTCAAATCGCTTTTAACGCAGACATCAGTGCAATCAAGTTGATCTCACGTCAATGGACTTTCTTGCCAAGAACACTAAGGCATGTGGTGAGTTTGTTTGAACTGGTTACCAAAATGCTACCGAGTGCGATTCGTAAAAAACCGGATGTCGTGCATTGCCATGATACTTTGGTATTGCCATTAGGCGTTATTGTAAAAATTTTTACGGGGGCTAAACTTGTTTATGATGCCCACGAGCTTGAGTCGGATAGGAATGGTTTATCTAAACTTCAGGGTAGGCTAACTTTGTGGGTTGAAAAGATTCTCTGGCGGTTCGTTGATGCATTAATTGTAGTCAGTCCTTCGATTCAAAAATGGTATTGTGAGACGTTGGGTGCGAAAAAATCAACTGTTATTCTCAATGCGCCTTTATTTTCGAAAAATGTAACTGGTGGTGATAATTATTTAAGAGATAAATTTTCAATTCCACATGACCGCAAAATTTATATTTATGTGGGTATTCTCGGAGAAGGCCGTGGGTTGGATTTAATCACTCAAGCTTTTATAGATGAAAATGTATCATCTCACGTTGTTTTTCTTGGATATGGTGAATTGTCTGAGCATCTTAAAAAATTAGCTGAAAAAAATCCAAATTTACATGTGCATGATGCTGTACCTCATTCACAGGTAGTGCCTGTTGTCAAGTCGGCAGATTTTGGACTCTGTTTGATTCAGAATGTTTCATTGAGCGATTATTATTGCTTGCCAAATAAGCTGTTCGAATATTGCTTTGCAGGAGTTCCTGTTTTGGCATCTGACTTTCCAGATATTCGATCTGTCATAACAGAGCATGGAATTGGGGATTGCTGTGATCTTGAAATTGATTCAATTCGCAAAGCCGTTAAAGATCTAGAGCATTCAAATAAAAAATTCTCTTTTACGGATGTTGCTTCGCTGAGCTGGGAGGCTCAACAGAGTAAGCTTTTATATTTTTACGAGCAATTAAATTCATCATCTTCTATTTAATAACCTGATTGGATATAACAATGTGCGGAATATTTGGAGCAGTTGGAACTGCCTTCGTAGACAAGAAGAATCTCGAAACCTTGGTGCTGCATGCTAGACAGCGTGGAAGAGACTCCAGCGGTTTGGTGTATCACAGGCTTGGAAAGTACAAGGTTGATCGAGCTGATTTCGATATCTCACGCTTGCTCAAGACTGTCAATGTTCAAGAGTTTGATGTGATTTTTGGTCACAGCAGGTTGATTACTAATGGTCTGGCTGATAATCAACCCGTTGTTCGCGAAGGCATTTGTGTACTTCATAACGGAATCATCGTTAACGACGCAGATATATGGAACAAGATTGGTCCCGTTCGGCAGTTGGAAATTGACTCGGAGGTGATTGCTGGTATTGCCGAGGAACATCTTGCCCAAGGTCACCTGCTTAATGAGTTGCCAAAAAAAGTGTTGTCGTTGTGTAAAGGGGTGGTCGCGTGTGCACTTATTTTGCCCAAGTTAGGCAAGCTTGTGCTGTTCTCTAACAACGGCAGTTTGTATGCAGGCAGTAAAGACGGAGCATTCTATTTTTCTTCCGAAAAATATCCACTGACTCAGTTAGATTGCACTGATATTCAGCAACTTAGAGGTGAAGACTGTTTGGTTGTTGATATACCAGCTTCGCAACAAGAGTTGCTAGTGACCGATGCTAACTTGCGAACTACAAACCTGATACCGACCCTGGGCACGCACAAGGCGGAAGAGGCGATGCTGGAATACAAGCGCTACACCGTGCGCCGCTGCACGCGTTGCATCTTGCCCGAGACTATGCCTTACATCCGGTTTGATGATGCGGGTGTTTGCAACTATTGCCATAACTACAAACCACGCAATCTGCCAAAGCCCGTTGATCAATTGTTTAAGCTGGTTGAGCCGTTTCGCCGTACTCAGGGTGACGATTGTGTTGTGCCATTTTCCGGAGGGCGGGACAGCTGCTATGGCTTGCACTTGATCGTCAAAGAATTGAAGATGAAGCCTGTTACCTACACCTATGACTGGGGCATGGTGACGGATTTGGGTCGCCGCAATATTAGTCGCATGTGCTCACAGATGGGTATAGAAAACATCATCGTGGCAGATGACATCGGGCTAAAACGTCGCAATATTGCCAAAAACCTAAGCGCATGGCTAAAGTCTCCCCATCTTGGCATGGTAAGTATCTTGACGTCGGGAGACAAACACTTTTTCCGCCATGTAGAAACGGTGAAACAACAAACAGGCATTTCGCTCAATCTCTGGGGCGTCAACCCGCTGGAGGTGACGCACTTCAAAGCCGGTTTCTTGGGCGTACCACCAGACTTTGAAGAAGAAATGGTTTATTCAAGCGGTGCTATGAAGCAACTGCGCTACCAGTGGCTGCGTTTGAAAGCCATGGCGAAGAGCCCGAGCTATTTCAACAGCTCGCTTTGGGACACTTTGTCGGGTGAGTATTACCGCAGTTTCAACAAGAAGACCGACTATCACCATATCTTTGATTACTGGCGTTGGGACGAAAAGATCATCGATGACACCCTCATCAACCAATACGATTGGGAGACTGCGCCAGACACCAACACCACTTGGCGAATTGGTGATGGCACAGCAGCTATTTATAACTACATTTATTACACAGTGGCGGGTTTCACGGAGCACGATACTTTCCGTAGCAACCAAATTCGTGAAGGTGACATGACGCGAGAGGAAGCCCTCGTATTGGTAGAAGACGAAAACCGTCCGCGTTACCCCAACATCAAGTGGTACCTTGATGCGATCGGTATGGACTTTGACAAGGTGATTCCTGTGATCAATGCCATCCCGAAGCTTTGCAAGGAATAAGCAGCGCATGAGCACTTGCATTTGGTATGTGTCGAAGTATGTGGCGCCACCCGGTAGTGGTACTGCTGGCGGGCGTGGTTACTTGCTCATGAAAGAGTTGGCCCATTTGGGTCACAAGGTGGTGGTTCTCACATCCGACTCCAACCAATTGGCTGCGCCACCACAATTAGAGTCTGATTACCTGTTGCAGGAAGTAGATGGCATTCAGCTTTGGTGGGTGCGCACGCTCAAATACACAGCGGCCAAGTCCATGCGACGGATTTTGAGCTGGCTGCATTTCGAATGGCGCTTGCTGTGGCTGCCCAAAAAAAACTTGCCCAAGCCTGATGTGGTGGTGGTGTCCAGCCTTTCATTGCTGACGATCTTGAATGGCTTGTGGTGGAAAGCGCGGTACAAATGTCGCTTGGTGTTTGAAATACGCGATATTTGGCCTTTGACCATCACCGAAGAAGGGGGCTTTAAGCCATCCAACCCTTTTGTATGGGGCTTGGGTGTTGTTGAGCGTTTGGGCTACAAGTATGCCGATGCCATCGTGGGCACCATGCCGAACCTGGGCGAGCATGTGCGCAATGTGCTGGGCTACCCGCGACCAACCCATTGCATTCCGATGGGTATAGATGCAGATTTGTACGCTGCGCCTGCAGCTTTGCCAAACGGCTATGAAGAGGTGAATTTTCCGAAGGGAAAATTCATTGTGGCGCATGTGGGCTCAATCGGTATCACCAATGCGCTGGATACTTTCCTTGAGTGTGCCGAAGCCATGAGCACGAGCCCACACATTCATTTTCTAGTGGTTGGCGATGGTGATTTGCGCGAGACATATCGCCGCCAATATGCGCATTTAACCAATTTGACCTTTGCACCACGTGTAGCCAAGACCATGGTTCAGACCGTCTTGTCTCAGTGTGACTTGTTGTATTTCTCGGTCCACGTTTCAAAAGTGTGGCAATACGGTCAATCCTTGAACAAGGTCATTGATTACATGATGGCTGGCAAGCCAGTCTTGGCCTCGTACACGGGGTTTCCGTCCATGATTAACGAAGCTGATTGCGGGAGTTACGTCCCTGCAGGTGATGTGACGGCGCTGCAAAAAGAGGTTGAACGCTACGCTCACATGCCTAAAGAAGAACGGGCTGTGATGGGTGCACGGGGGAAAAACTGGTTGCTTGAAAACCGGCAATACCCCAAATTGGCCGCAGATTATTTGGCAATCATGCTTGATTCAAAAGTGACAGCTTGAGTTTTAAACGTCTGCATTATGAAACGGATATTTGATCTTCTTGCGGCCTCGTTTGGGTTGCTAGTGCTCGCCCTGCCATTGTTAGCGCTGGCATGGCAGGTGCGCCGCAAGCTGGGCAGCCCGGTGTTGTTTACCCAGGTGCGCCCGGGCTTGCATGGCAAGCCGTTTCGCATGGTCAAGTTCCGCACCATGACGGATGCGCGTGACGCCAGCGGCGCTTTGTTGCCCGATGCGCAGCGGCTCACGCCCTTTGGCCGCTTTTTGCGCGCTAGCAGCCTGGACGAGTTGCCCGAGCTGTGGAATGTGTTGCGCGGCGAGATGAGTCTGGTGGGGCCGCGCCCTTTGCTCATGGAGTATTTGCCGCTGTATTCGTCCGAGCAGGCCCGACGCCACGAGGTGCGCCCGGGCATCACGGGCTGGGCGCAGGTCAATGGCCGCAACGCCATCAGCTGGGCCGACAAGTTTGCGCTGGACGTTTGGTATGTGGACCACCGCAGCCTGTGGCTGGATGTGCGCATTTTGTGGCTAACGGTGCGCAAGGTGGTGGTGCGCGATGGCATCAGCGCGGCGGGCGAGGCGACGATGCCGAAATTCACGGGTATTTCAGACCCATAGGGTTTTGTCTAAAATGAAAATTCCTTTTCATGTTGAGTTATCCATGCACGCAAACAAAAGTTCAAGCATGCGCATGTCGCCATCTGGCGCACAGGCGCTTGCTGCGCGCAATCTCGACTTTTTGGCTGCCATTGAGCGCACCATTGATGCGCTGGTGTCTGACACCGATCTAATCCGTGACATTGGTCGCGCTTATCAAGAGATCCAGAACAAGTTAACCGGGCTGGACACTGAAATTGACGCAGACGGTCGAATCACGGGCTTGTTGGAGAAGGCGTCCGAGGCTTGCGTGCGCATTTACCGCGACGCGCAGCGTCGTCACGAAGCCGCTTGCCAGGATCCGCTTTTGCAGCCTGACGATGGTGTGACTGAGGCTTATGACGCTTTCATTGCCGCCATGCATGCGTTGCACGATACGGTGGAAGTGCTGCGCGAGTGGATTGCCACGCACGACGCGGTGTTGCAGCCGACAACCGGGAAGACTTTCGGTTCGGTGGATGATTTGTTTGACGCCATGTTGGCCGGGTCTTGACTCCAACCATTTGCATTGAGCGCTTCGCGTACTCGGATCGCTTTCGGTCAGAGATGAGAAGCTTGCCGCCTGACGTTGCTCGGGCGACAAAAGATGCGCTGGCCTTGCTGCAACAAAACCCCCGCGCAAAGTCTTTGCGCCTGCACCCATTAACAGGTTTGCCCAAGCCAACCGTCTGGAAGATTGACGTTTTTGCCAACCACGCTTGGCAGGTCACGTTTGAGCTGAACGGGACCACAGCAGAACTCAAGCGCATCGGCACGCACAAGTCGATTGATCGCGACCCCAGATAAATTTTCTGGATCTCGCGCAGATCTGCACAGGTCTGGGCCTTTCATTTCAATTCAATATGAAGCGTTTTGCCATTTTTGGGGCCAGTGGTTATGGCCGTGAGGTTTTGCCTTTGGTGCGCCAGCAGCTGCATGCCGCTTTGGCGGCGGGTGATGCCGATTTGGTGTTTGTAGACGACCACCCGCCAGCGCCCGTGGTCAACGGGCAGCGGGTGCTGACGTATGCGCAGTGGCTGAGCGAGCCCGCCAGCAGCAGGCACATGAATGTGGCCATTGCCAACAGCCGCGTGCGTGAGCAGTTGGTGCAGCGCTGCGCGGCCGATGGGGTGCAGTTTTTTGAGGCGCGGGCGGCCAATGTGGTGCAGCTCGACGAGGTACAACTGGGTGAGGGCGCGGTGTTGTGCCCCTTTGTCACGCTGACCAGCAACATCCGCATTGGCCAGCATTTCCACG
>JACCDG011838693.1_pt1 | contig 11545 bp, 14 predicted proteins | sample 7442471 | NCBI WGS metagenome assembly JACCDG01 (sample SAMN15323444, study PRJNA562643) | freshwater metagenome | isolation source: river surface water | place: USA:Blue River Watershed | collected 2017-08-17
GATTGGCGCGGCCCTGGTGGGCACGCTGATGGGCGTGTTCTTGGCTTACGGCATGTTCGAGCCCTTCTCGGGCCGACTGACCCAGATCATCAACGAAGACGCACAAGCCTTCGACGTGATCCGAGAAATGATCGTGGCCAACCTCAAAGGCCATCCACAACCCCTGGTCATTGAATCGGCCCGTGCCTGCATTGCGCACCACAGCCAACCGAGCTTCTCCGAAGTCTTTGACGGCATGCGAGGCTCCTGATGGCCGAGGCAGACAAAGCAGCCGCAGCAGCGCCCGACGAAGCGGCCGCTGCCGCCGAAGCCGCAGCGGCCGCCGCTGCGGCGGAGGCGATGCGCCCCATCATTCGCAAGATCATTGTCGAAGATGGCCATGCGGGCGCACACGGTGGTGCCTGGAAAATCGCCTTGGCCGACATGATGACGGCCATGATGGCGTTCTTTTTGCTCATGTGGCTCCTGGGGGCCAGCAATGAAGACAAGCGCAAGAGCGTGTCTGACTATTTCAGACCAGCTTCCCACAGCCAGATCGTATTTGGTGAATTGGCTGGCTCCAATGGTATGTTCGGCGGCAAGTCAATCATTGATACCGATGGTTTTCCTTTCACAGCCAAACAAACCGCCATGCTCGAGCGCCTGACGCCTCAGGCCCAGGGCGGTCCGGCCGAGAGTTTTGGCTCTTCCAAGGAAGAAAACAACAAGGACGGTCCGTCCGAGCAAGATCCCGGCAAAGACAGTGGTTCTGGCTCTCCTGGTCAAGGTGGCGGCACCGGAACACCAGGCCAGAAACAGGACAAGGAAAACTTCGAAAAACTTGAAAAAGAGATCAAGCAAAAGTTGTCTGAGAGCAAGCAGTTCGAAAAAATCAAGGATCAAGTCAGCATCACCCGTGACAAAGAGGGCTTGCGCATTGAGGTGATCGACAAGGCCGACTTCGCTATGTACGGCTCTGGCGGTGCAGAGATGGGTGCCAAAGCAGCGGCCCTGATGACCGAAGTGACCAAGTCGCTCAAACCACTGCCCAACAAACTGGCCATTCGGGGTCACACCGACAGCACAGGCTTTCCGCCAGAGAGCATGCGCAACAACTGGTCCTTGTCAACCGAACGGGCCGATGCCACACGCCAGTTCATGCAGGGACAAGGGATCAATGCGAACCGGTTTTCACGAATTGAGGGGGTTGCAGACACCAACCCCAATGTTCCCGGTAACCCCGCAGACCCTCGAAACCGAAGGGTCAGCATCACCGTTCTCAACCAGTGAGAGGCACACCCATTCAGCCATTCAAGCTGATCTATGATGAACGGCTGCCTGAATTAATCAACCCCATGCGAGAGGTCCATTCATGTTGAAACATACCGCCATCGGTATCGCCATCGGCCTTCTGGTGATGGGAGGCATTTGGGGTGTTGTGCACCTCATGACACCGAACAGCCCCGCCATCGAGCTGGCGGGCACAAGCCTGCCTGGCAACAACAAAGGTGTCATGGACTTGATTTGTGAACTGGAACTGGACCTGGACGGTCAACTCACGCTGGGCATCAAGGAAAACGAGCCCTCCAGGATCACCATGGCTCAGGTCGATTTTGAACAAAAATCGGGCTGGTACCAAGGCAAGATAGCGATTTCTGAAAGCCGGGCAGGCACCCTCACCCTGATGGGGACACGGCTGAAAATTTACCGGCCTGCCATGTTTCAGCGCTTCGGGGTCATGATCACGGGTGAAGAGTTCGTCGTGGATCGAAAAACGGGCAGTTTCACTCAATCACTGAACCTGAATGACGGTCGCAGCGTCAAGCTGATCAAGGGCACCTGTGCCCAGGTCATAAAACCACCTTTTTGACCCCCGCGCGCTTTTCTGCTGGACGCGCTCCCAAGCTGGAGAGGACATCAAGCCACACCGCGCAGCTCGTACTTGTTGATTTTCTCGATCAATGTTGTTCTTTGCAGCTGCAGCAGCTTGGCTGTTTGCGAAACGTTGCCCTGAGTGCGTGCTAGGGCTTGCTCGATCAAACTTCGCTCCACTTCGACCAGGTGCTGCTTCAGCGATATGCCTTCAGGCGGCAATGTCTGGATGCCTTGCGCCAGCAAAATGGCCTGCTCGACCTCATTGATTTCATCGTTGGAAGCAGACAAAGGCTCTGAACTGAAAATCTTGGCAGGCAAACTGAACGAGCCCGTAGGTGCTGACAACAGATGGGCCATCGGATCATCTTCGTTATCGAACGGCGCGCTGACAAACGCCTCAGAAGCAGAAACAACCACCTGCGACACACCCAATGATGTGCTCAAGGAAGGCGCAAACGCTGCTGCAGCGGACAAGCCATGCTGAGCCAGCCACTCGGTCTGAAGAGCTGCCAAACCTACAGGCATCATGCAAGCTGGAACTGTCTGAACTTGCAGCAACTGAGATGGATACAAAGTAGAAAACCGGTCAACCAGATTGGACAGTTCACGGACATTGCCTGGCCATGCATAAGTCTGTAGCAATTGCATCATTTCTGGCGCGAACCGGACCGCTTTGGTGTTGGGCAAGGCATGCCTGTCAGCGTAGAAATTCAGCAAGGCCGCGATGTCTGCAGGCCGCTCACGCAATGGCGTGGTCGTGACGGGTAAAACGTTGATGCGGTAATACAAATCTTCCCTGAATCGCCCCGCCTCGACCTCTGCTTCGAGTTTTTTGTGCGTGGCAGCCACCACACGCACATCGATCGGAACCTCTCGCGAGGCGCCCACAGGCAAAATGCAGCGCTCTTGCAAGACACGCAACAACTTGACCTGCATGTCCATTGGCAAGTCACCAATCTCATCCAGAAACAACGTACCGCCGTGGGCCAATTCAAAACGGCCCAAGCGGTCGGAAAAAGCGCCGGTAAAACTGCCTTTGCGATGACCAAACAACTCGCTTTCAATCAGCTCACGGGGAATGGCGCCGCAGTTGATCGGCACAAATGGCCCGGAGGCACGGGCCCCTTGCATGTGAAGGGCCTGAGCTACAAGTTCTTTACCGGTTCCGCTTTCTCCTGTGATGAGCGCTGTTGACGACGATGCCGACAAGGTCTTGATCAACTCGCGCAGGAATTGCGTTGCTTGGCTTTCACCGATGATGAGAGGTTGGGCTTTGGCTTTCATCCGCTTCAAAAGGAAAATACCGTGTGTGTTCGGATCTTCAGGACACCGCGTTCAACCAAAGATCAGGAACCAAAATTAATTCAAATGTAACCAACACGGTTATAAATCAATAACTATTCACAAATCAAGAAAATATACAAAATTAACAGATCAAATAAATTAAATCGTCAATATTGTCTTATTTAAGAGACGTCACCGCGGGTGTGTCCCTTGCGCCGTCGCGAGATCTGTCTGCTCAAGAGTTCCAAGATGCTGCCGATACACCAGTCAAGACAAATGCGCCGAGCCCACCCCATTGGGACGCGCCAAGCTTTCACTGGAGTTTTCAGATGACATTCAATCGCCCCTTGGCGTTCACACTGCTCACCCTGTCGTTTTTATCGGGCTGTGAATCCATCCCCCTGCAGGCACAAAACGCAAGCCCTGCTGCTGCGCCCGCGACGATGATCACACCTTTGGTTGAAAAACGTGAAACTCTGGTGGCCACGGGCTACGCCGTGGTCAGCGTACAAAACCACAAAAATCCGGCGCAACAACGTCTTCTGGCCATTCGGGCGTCCAAGCTTGATGCCTACCGCTCCCTGACCGAACAAGTTTATGGCCAGCAACTGGATGCAACCACCACCGTGGCCGATATGACCGTGATGAGCGACACCTTCCGGGCCAAAGTTGAAGGTGTGATCTATGGTGCCGTGCTCGTCAGCATCACGCCCGTGGGTGACGACACCTACGAAACCACGCTGTCGCTCGACCAACATGTGGTGCGGGACCTGCGCAGCCTGTACCTGAACCAATTGGCCGCACGCCGCCGCTGACACCATGCGCACCCTTGTGGCATCTCAGTTGACTGGCGCTTTGCCCTTTTTGGGCTGGCCGATTGCCATGCGCCCGACCTCGTGGCTGGCGCTCTTGCTCGGCTGTGCCTGCGCCCTGCCCCTGCAGGCACAAAACAACCGGTCCACAGGGCCAGGCGCGGACTTGACCGTGAATGCTGGCTTGGCCAAACCTGCCACACGCACCGCCAAACAGCACGAAGCCCAACTGAGCGCCATTCGCCAAGCCATTTTGCAGGCCACGATAGAGCGCCCCACCCGCGTGCTCAGCAGCGCCTGGATTGACGACAAAGGCGCACTCCATGAAAGCGCCCACTTCCAGTCCGAAGCTCAGGTACGAGGTGTGCGCGTCTTGTCCTACCTGCAGGACGAACAAGACACCACGCCGCAAGTCAGCGCCGAGGTACTGCCCTGGGGCTGGCGCGAAGCCCAGACCAAAGCCACAGAATGCAAGGCCCCCCCACGCCCATGGCGCTTGCCCTTGACGCTGCAGACACGCCTGGATGGTGGTTTTTCGGGCACGCAACAGTTCGCCAGCCAGGCACTCCTGAGCATCGCTGGGCAGACATGGACGAACAAGATGCACGCCTCGCAGCGCTGGCGTGCCCAACTCAAATCAATGCCGCCCGACAACAGTTATATGCGGGCCTTGACGGGCCCCAGCGACAGCCCGACGGGCTGGACCGCTGAGCTCGTGCTCAAGCCCCACGCGCCCGATGAAGGCTTCACAGTGCGCAAAGCCTGGCACACCCTGAACCAGAACGAAGCCGACTGGCGCTGGACCTTGAGCTTCACCTTGGGTGAGCGGCACTCGACCACTGGCCCAGTTGAACCCCGTTGGCAAATTGAACAAGTCATCGCGATCGACCCGATGGCGGCCAGCCAGAATCCAAGCGCTTGGGTACACCGCCTCCAAGAGCAAATGCAGCAGCAAATGCATGCTTGGGTCAAGCAATTGGACAAGCGCTCGGAATGCGAGCCTGTGCAATTTCATGTGCGCCGCCAAGGCACGGAAAGCCTGCAACTCCAGGCCGGTGTTGAAAGCGGCCTTCGTGCAGGCGATCGTGTTCTGTTGATGAACCCCGCCCATATACCCAGCCAGATGCTGGAGCCTGGTGCCACACAACACTTGGCCTTGGCTCAAGTGGTCAAGGTAGGACCAGACCGCACCGAACTGCTGCAACTGGCGGGCCCGCCCCTGGCCGCACAAGGGCACTGGCTGGCCTTGCCCCTTTAATCTGGCACGATGATGTCATCTATGCGAACACACTCACCAACATCCCCGCCCTTCCATCGGCCCCGGCACTTTGGCGTGCGTCTGCAGCTGGTGCACTGGCTGCTGATGGGCACAGTCGCAGCGTTTGGCACAGCCATAGCGCAAGCTGCAGAAACATCTGCCGCAGCGGCGTCTGCACTCAAAGTCCTCACCGCCCCCATGAACGAGGCGCACAGCACCTCTGGCGCGGCACCCAGCCATTCAGGAGCAGCTGGCTACAGCATCACCGTTCAAAAAGGTGAAAGCATTGATGCCGTGATCCGGCGCGGTCTGCCCGGGTTGATCCTCAATGAGGAGTTCATGCGCCAAGCCTTGGCCAAAGCCAACCCGCGTATTTTTCCTAAAGGACGGACTTATCCGGTCAGGCCAGGCACCGTGCTGGTGCTGCCCACACCCGAGACCCTGCGCCAACAAGTTCTGCTTCAATACCCGCAAACGGCCGCTCTGTTCCAGCCGTCCGCAGAGCCCTCCGAAGCCTCGAATGCATCCACTGGTCCTGACAAGCGCCGCTGGGTTCGATTTCCTTGACGCTTCAACCGAGCCGCTCGCATGATCACGGGGGCTGAAACCGCCCATCTCACCCCCAAAACGCCAGCCATTTACCTGGAGGGTCGGCTGCCGCTGGTGATCGAAAAAACCGCTGCTGAACTTGGCCTGCGCGATGGCCAGGTGGTACAAGGCACCATCGAATCCAAAATCGACGCCCTGCGCCTGCACCTGCAAGGCGCGCAGAACGGGGCGTTCATTGATCTACCCAAAGAGCTCCAAGCCAGTTTGCGCATGGCTTCAGGTGACGCTGCCCTGTTCCGGGTTCAGGTGCTGGCCAATGGCAACATTTTGTTGCGCCCACTGCAAGCCGCGCCAGCGCCGACCGCCAATGTCCAACAGGCCACGGCGGCCATGCCAGGCAGGACCGAGCAACTGGGTTACAGGCCCCCCGACATGCAGAACCTGGCCCAATTGCTCAGACCGGGCGTCCTGGACAGCCTGCTGCAAGGCCTGAATGCCTCAGCCCCCGAGTTGGGCGCACAGCTGCAGCGTTGGCTCAAGTTGCGTCCCAGCATGGCCCAGCTCACCCCTGAAAAACTGCAGCAAGCCATGCACCGCAGCGGCTTCATGACGGAAAATCTGCTCAGCCAAGGTCTGGGGGCCGGACTGATCGATTTGAAAAGTGTGTTGCGCCAACTGCTGCGCAATGGCAGCACCAGCGATCAGGACGAGCGGATCAGTGACAGTCTGGACGACATCGAGTCACAACAGCTTCTGGGCAATGAGGGCTTGAACGGGCAAGAATGGGCTTTCTCGATGATGCTGCCTTTTGCAGATGCCGAGCCCGTGACCATGCGACTGGTGCGCGGTCGGCGACAACCCGGACAAGACAAGGCACCTTGGGTCATCCACCTGCATACCCGCAACCGCGACCTCGGTGAAGTCTGGCTGCAAACCCGCATCAGCGACGAAACCGAGGTCGACATGGTGATGTGGGCCGAGCGCGAGGATGTGGTCAACAAGGCCCAAGCCATGGCCAGCAATCTGGAGCAAGAACTCGACAGCGCCGGGTTGCACATGACACGCCTGCAGATCATCCATGGTCAAGGGCCGCGGGGCCCCACACCCTATGCCCCGCCCGATATGGGCAGCTTACTGGATGTGCAGACATGAAACCCCAGCTCAAAGAGGCCATCGCCCTGGAATACGGGCGACGCAAAACGCCGGTCGTCAGCGCCAAAGGGCAAGATGATCTGGCCCAGAAAATCATCGAAGAGGCCCTGAAGCACGGGGTGTATGTCGCACAGGACCCCCAATTGCTGGCCCTGCTCAGCCGTGTGGACCTGGATGCCGAGATACCGCCCGAGATGTACACGGCGGTGGCGGTGATTTTGTCGTGGGTCTATTCGCTCAAGGGCATGCGCCCTGGCGATGAGAAAACCAGACGCTGAATTCGCGCTTTCGATACTTTCGAGTGACTCAACTTGTAAAGATCACCCCTGTGCCATGTCGCAGATCAGGCGAGTTGGTAACCCCAGGCACCTGAGCGACGTGCCAGCTTGCCCATACGGTCATACAAATCCACAGCTGGCGCAGATGATTCGCCTTGCAAAGCCTGCAAGGTGCCTTTGACAGCTTCCAATTGACGCTGCAAAAGTTGAAGATTGCGCATATGGTCTTGTTTGCATTGCTGCAAACTGTCTTGTTGTTGCTGCCAAAGCAGGGGGATAGGCGTCTGCGCAGTCGCCCATTCAGCCAAAACCGCCAAATTTTGCAAAACCGCGTTTTTTTCTTCCTGAATCGACTCGAAAGTCGTCAGCTCACGGGTTTTCAAAGCTTCAAACTCCAAAGCCAAGATCTCAGCCAAGCGAGCGACGGCCACATGCACCTCCAGCAAGTCTGCTTCAACAAGCTGTCCGGCAGCATCAGCACGGCTCATCGCATTCATCGCTCAACCTTTGATCATTTTTTCAATCGCCACGAAATTCTCGGCGATCCGCCGTGAATCCAGCGGGTACTGACCCTGCTGGATCGCGGTCTTGATGGCTTCCACCTTGGCGCGGTCAAATTCGGGTTCTTGCATGGCTTTTTGCGCAATCTCGCTCAGCCTCACTTCGTCAGTGGCAGGTGGCGCTGACCGTCCCACTTCCTCAGAAGCAGACGACACAGCGCGTGGCTCACCCTTGGCAACCGCTTGGCGGTTGGCAGCTTCTATTTGGGCCTTACGGCCAAAATGAGAGATGGGATCGGTCATGATGGTTCTCTTTTCTGGTCTCTGAACATGGAGCTGAGACCTCGCTCGATGACTGAATCGGCACGAGATTCTAGAACTTGAGGAAAATAAATCGCCAATCTCATGATTTCATGATGCAAAAAAATTGACGCCATTCTGGCCATATCCTTACAAACCCATGACTTGATTGGGGCCTTCAACCCGACCACTTAATTCTCTTCCTGAATCACGGTTCCTGAGTTTGATCTGATCACCAAAACGACCATCTTGCATGGCCTCCACACGCGCCGAGATCTGAAAGCCCTGAGACTGTCCAACCGACAACAAAACCATTTGGCCGCGTTTGACCAGGACGGTTGGCCGGATATCCTGACTCCTCAACGGGGTCCCCGAACGCACATCCCTCACGACTTCTGCATGCATGACCTCTGAGGCTTGCTCCAGAACATTGATCGGCATGCCTACAGTATCGACCTGAACACGCTGAACATGAGTCTCATTGAGCGTCATCCCCCTTTGCAAGGGAACGCTGGCGACCAAGACCCAGCGTTTGGCTGGCTCGGTGGTCATGTTCACTTTGGTCTGCCCCGTGGTTTCGCTGACTTTTCCGGCCACATTGACCTGAACGAACTGCTGCCACACAGGTTGGCTGCAGCGCACACGAACAGTCTCCGAACTGGCAAACGGCAAGTCCATTGCCAAGGGCTTGTCACAACTGCGCACCTTGATTCGGGCATCCAGAGGGGCCAAGGAGACCTGCTCCGGCTCGACTTTTCTCGATTGAGCCACCCAACTTTTGACCGACCGTTGCAGCGCTTCAAGGGGAGAAGCCGTGCGCTGACCGGCTGGAACCGAACCCGCTGCGAATGAAGGCATGTTCAAAAGAAAAACTGCCAAACCCAGCAGCAGACCACGGGCAACCAGATGATCCAGCAAGCGGCACAGCATTGGCGATTGTTTCATGACAGGGTGTGGAAGTTTTGACATTCGGGGCATGGGTTGGTGTTAAGCAAAAACAAGACCAACCCGTCCGAACAGCGCCAAACCATGCCGCCGGCAAACCTTTGCCGCCCGCAACCAAACTTTGCCGCGTCTGTGGCCAAGGATCCGCTTTAGGCAGGATTTCACAGGGCAAACGGCGCCGGGAAAACTTGGCACAACTTTTGCAGGCATCGGCAGGAGAACGCTCAACTTGAGTGAGAAACGTCAAAAGACCGACGAACCGTGAACATCCGATCCAAGACCGTTGCCCAGGAGTCCAGATGAATTTGTTGAACCAAGCACTTGGCGTGCATGAACAGGCTTTGCAAGTCAAAAGCCGCCGCCTGGAAGTGTTGTCTCAAAACATTGCCAACGCCGACACCCCTAACTACAAGGCCCGGGACATTGATTTCAAGGCGGTGATGAGTGCCGCCCAGCAGCAAGACAACTCGATGTTTGCGACACGCGCAGGCCACTATGGCGCCGGCGAAGAACTCAGCCCCGACGGCATGCGGTACCGCACCCCCTTCAACACCTCCTTTGACGGTAACACGGTCGAGATGAGCGTGGAGCAAGCCCAATACGGTAAAGCTGCTGCCGATTACCAAGCCACGCTGAATTTCCTGGAAAACCGGGTCAGCAGCATCCGCAAAGCGCTGCGAGGAGAGTAACCATGAGCATGGACAATATTTTTGGCATTGCGGGCACTGCGCTGAATGCACAGCTCACCCGCATGAACGCGACAGCCTCCAACCTGGCCAACGCGGGTACGGTGGCAGGCGCAGAAAAAGATGCTTTTCGTGCGAAGCGCCCTGTGTTCAAGGCTCTGGTTGATGAGCAAATGACCAACGCAGGTGCCGCCTACGTCGGTGGCGTCAAGATCGATCGCATGGCCGATGACACCGCCCCACCCCGCCGTGTCTCGGACCCCAAAAACCCACTCGCAGACGAGCAAGGCTATGTCTACCAATCGAACGTGAGTGAAGTCACAGAGATGGTGGAGATGATGGCTGCGGCCCGCTCCTACCAAAACAACGTGGAAGTGATCAACACGGCGCGTCAATTGATGATGCGCACGCTGGACATCACCAAAGCCTGATTCGAAAGCACCTCATGGCCACCGACACCGTCACATCCTCCAGCCTGCTTCCCAACGTCACGCGTTACGAAGACGTGAAAGACAAGGCCAAGTCCAAAAGCAGCGAAGACATGGGCAAGCAGGATTTCCTGACCCTCTTCACAGCGCAATTGCAAAACCAGAACCCCCTGGAACCCGTCAAAAACGAGGCCTTTGTGGCCCAGTTGGCTCAATTTTCTCAACTGGAAGCCTTGACCAATATGCAAACGTCTCTGGACGGCTTTGTCACCTCCATGTCGGGCGAGCGCATGCTCAACAGTGCTGCCCTGATTGGCAAAAAAGTCGCCATCACCGACACCCCGACCTTGCTGACATCGGGCGGCAGCATGGACGGCAACATCGATTTGCCACTGGGCGCCAGCGGCGTACAAGTCAACGTTCACGACAGCCAAGGCCGTTTGGTGCAGGAGTTGATCGCAGGCCCCCAGTTGCCAGGCTCCATGCCCATCTCGTGGAATGGCAAGGATGCCGCCGACAACGCGGTTCCAACCGGACTGTATCGACTGAGTGCCACCGCAGTGGTCAATGGTCAAACCACCAACGTTCCGGTCAGCACACTGTCCACCGTGCGTGCCATTGCCTCCAACCCCAATGACGGCAGCGTCAGCGTGGAAGTGGACGGCGGAAAAACCGTTTTGCTCACCGACGTCAAGCGCGTGGGCCTGTAACCCAGCCAACTGACATACACCCCATACCTCACGATCACAGGAGCCATCCAGCATGTCGTTCTACACCTCACTCACCGGGCTGAACTCTGCCACCGCGCAGTTGGCCGTCACCTCCAACAACATCGCCAACGTGGGCACCTCGGGCTTCAAGCGCTCACGGGCCGACTTTGGCGACATCTTCTCCACCTCGCCACTGCAAAAGTCGTCCAGCAACATTGGTCAGGGCGTCTCGCTCAAACAAGTGAGTCAGGAATTCAGCCAAGGCAATATCTCGACCTCGGGCAACTCGCTCGATTTGGCGATCACCGGTGACGGCTTCTTTCCTTTGAAGACACCCGACGGCCTGCAGGACACCTACACACGCAACGGCTCTTTCACTCTGAACGATCAAAACAACGTGGTCAACTCAACGGGTCAACGTCTGATGGCTGCATCGGTGGACTCGTCCGGCAAAGCCGACCTGACCAACCTGAATGCGCTCACCATCCCTTCCAAGACCTCTGGTGAAGCGGTTGAAACCACCAAAATCCAGCTGGGTCTGAACTTGCCCGCGGACTCGGCCGTGATCACTGCCGACTTTGACCGCAGCAACGCCAGCACGTACAACAAAAGCACGGCCCTGACCGTTTACGACAGCGGCGGTAACGGCTACCTGGCCACGGTGTATTACGTGAAAACCCAGAACGCCACAATGGACAGCCCATTCTCCAAATGGCAGTCTTACTTTTTTGTGGGCGACACCCAAGTCAAGCCTGCATGGCAGCAAGCCACTGACACGATCGGCAGTGC
>JACCDG011542099.1_pt1 | contig 11540 bp, 15 predicted proteins | sample 7442471 | NCBI WGS metagenome assembly JACCDG01 (sample SAMN15323444, study PRJNA562643) | freshwater metagenome | isolation source: river surface water | place: USA:Blue River Watershed | collected 2017-08-17
CTGTGTCGATGAAGTAGAAAGTCTAGGCACATATATCGAAGTCGAAAAGATCACCGATGAAAATGATGATTCTGAAGCGGTTCAAAGAGAATTATTTCAATTTCTAGAAGGCCTTGGCATCGATAAGGCAGATCAAGAGATGCATGGTTACGATACTTTGATATACCTCAAAAAGCTAAAAGGCAATTCCAAAACATAGAAACATTTCACCAACATCTTTCACATCCTTTAACAAACCAACATTATCTGCTATATTGAATTTAGTATGATCGTTACCATCCAGTACTACATGGTTGTCAAAGGCAAAAAACAGGTCGTCGATACTCCCGAAGGATTCCCAACCATCATCGACATTAGCAAGTTCGCTCAGCTGGGCGAAGGTGTGGCGATTGCTCGAACTATGGGCGATCGCATGAGAGACAAGATGTCTAAGCTTCCCACAGGAATCTTGTTTGAGAAAGAATCCCAACCCGAGTGACGGACGACGACGACACCGTAGTCAGTTCGCCCCACTTCACGAAGACCGTCTCCCAAGACGGTCTTTCTTTATTGACATTATCCATTGTACAATTATCATATGGTTATAATAAATAATTTCCCTCAGTAATTATTAAAATTAAATAAAACAATTCAACAACATGGACCACAACAACATCACCACAGCGTTTGATTTGCCAGGTAAGAAAATTGCAAAAAACCTCGGCATAGTCAAAGGCATTACTGTTCGTTCAAGATCGATAGTTGGCACAATCGGAGGCTCACTTCAGACATTGATCGGTGGTAACATTTCCCTATTTTCTGAACTCTGCGAAAAGACCCGAAAAGAGGCATATGATCTCATGGTCCAACATGCAAGTGACAAAGGTGCCAATGCTGTCATTGGTGTCCGCTATGATGCTACCGAACTTCTCCAAGGAGTTACCGAGGTGCTCTGTTATGGTACGGCGGTTGTGGTGGAATAATCGGTTTGAAAGAACCATCCGCAATTGACAACCACCCGCATTCACTGTAAATTGATTTTGAACAGCACAAAACCGTCAACCAGAGAAAGGATGTACTCATGATGATCCTGAAGAAAGATGCCAAGGGCCGATGGGTAGCAAGAAATACTCGCACCCTCCACGGCCTGCGCGGCAGCCTAGCAACTTTTTTGCTTCAAAGACGTCGCGCTAGCCGATGTCGTGACTTCTATGTCGCCTTTACTGACGGCGAGGAAGAAGTGCTCGCCACTCAATATCGCAAATATTTGGCTACTAAGAGGAGGAGCCGGGACACACACGCGATCACGATGTTGGAACTTTGCGTGGAAGAATGCAATTCTTCGTACATGGTTGCCGATTACAGCCTGATCCCCGACGTGGGTCGTCATGACCTCACAGAGCGGTTTACGGTCATCAAACCAATCAGGCTGAAACCGCGACTCTCGGTCAATTTCTTCTAAGTCAAGTGAGACGACGACTGATCCCCCACACCGCCGGATACATGCCGGCGGTTCTCTTTTTATTTACTTTTCCCCCTCGTCTCTTTGAAAGCATTTGCCCACCAGATCAACCAAGTTGTATAAGTAGACAACTTATACAACTAAGTGCTATTCTACCCATGAATCAAGGAAAGGAATACCTTGAAAGGAAGTCGCCACTTCACTGCTGGCGATTTCTTTTTCTTTTAGTTTTATATAAAGTGCGTACTATTCTTACTCAATTCGCACGAAACCTGTTACAATTGAAAAATGAAAAAAAGTATAATCCTCGGAGCAATCATCTTAATCGCAATTATTATTTTCTTTATTGCAAAGAGTCAATTTTCTACTATCTACGTTTCTGATAATAAGCAATTTTTTTATGATGAGAAAAACTCAACTTTCCAAATTGATGGAAATACTATTACCTTGATCAATGGCAAATCTATTACAGATTCCAAAAGTGGCGCCACATATAGACATTTCGGAAATAGTGCTTCAGGAGATCTCAATGGCGACAAAATCCCCGATATTGCTTTTCTAGTTACAGGACAAACAAGTGGTTCAGGCCTATTCTACTACGCCATCATTGCTATACAAGAGAACTCTGGATACAGATCGATTGGTACAACTTTTCTAGGAGACCGCATCGCTCCGCAGACAACAGAGATCAAGTTAGGTAGATTGACTATCAATTATGCTGATCGCAGACCTGATGAACCTTTTACTTCACAACCATCAGTTGGCAAATCAGCTCGGTTCATTATCTCAAATGACAAACTGATACCACTTAGTGAATAGTCTCAGCCATCGCTTACTATTGAAAATAAAACAGTAAAATGCTACATTTGTCTAGGATTTCACCGATCGTGAATCGGTGCAAAAAAAGGAAAGGATGGGTAGAAAAATGAACAAAGAGAAGATAGATGCGAGTGGTAGCAAAGTATGCAACGGTCACAAGATGACTGGTGGCGACAAGACATCCATCGTTAGCAAAGGACCGCAAGAAATCAAAGTCAACTGGCGTGAAGAGAGACAATTCAAGGCCAGTGTCAGAATCACAGGCGAAATGCCTGATGAAAATGGCAACCCGATGACTCACGGAACCTATATGGCTATTCCGAAAAAGTTCAATCGGAAAAGTCCCACGAGGTTGGACGAAGGCAATCCTTCGAACAACTGACAACCAGCAATGGTACAAGGTGCGATGACATCTCGTCGCAATAACAGAGCAAATTGGAAAAAAAATCCATGAACTCAACATAACCGTTTAGCTCCCGCTAGCGGTTTTTCATTTTACAATCTTCTCAATATTTCTCATAATTATTTGCCCAACATCCAAAATGAAGTTAATATAGTTACATGAATAAAAAATTACCCGAAAATGTCCGAGCAAAGTTTGACGCTATCATAGACGTTCGCACAAAGGAAGAATTCGAGGAGAGTCACATCGAAGATGCCGTCAATATAGATATCTATTCCCCAAGTTTCGAAGGTGCCATCACTGACCTCGATAAAACCAAATCATATCTTATCTATTGCACCTCAGGAGGAAGAAGTCTCCAAGCAACTATGTTCATGCGCAAAAATGGTTTTGCCAATGTTGAAAATTTGGGTGGGGGTATCAGTTCTTTGGATTAATTATCGTCAATAGAGAGTACACCAAAGAGTTCACCAGAAAAATTACAATATTTTATTCTACTAGTGTTCACCAAATAACTTCATCACATACATAAGTAGAATACCAGCTACAAAAATTGAAATAGAGATAATCGATTTTTTTGTACTTGTCTCTTTCTTCATTTCTGGAACAAGATCAGAGGCGGCGATATAAACGAAGCCACCAGCCGCTATCGGCAATAGATACGGCAGGATTGCTTGCGAATTTTGGAAAGTAAAATATCCAACAATACCGCCAAAAACTACAGTTAGAGAAACAGCGTAGTTGTAGACCAAAGCTCGAACATGACTCATCCCAGAATAAATAAGAACACCATAATCCCCTATCTCTTGTGGTATCTCGTGCAAAGCCACCGCGATCGAGGTTGCGATGCCAACTTTTATATCAACCATGAAGGCTCCGGCGATGACCAAACCATCGATAAAATTGTGAATACTGTCGCCGACAAGATTCATATAACCAAATGGATGAATTGTGCAATCGGTCGTATGGCAATGTCTCCAGTGAATGACTTTTTCTATAACCAAAAAACAGACAAATGAAAATAGAAATATTCCAAAAAATACTTCTGGCTCTAGTGTCTCGGCAGATTCTGGCAAGAGATGAAGAAATGCCCCTCCAAGTAATGATCCGGCCGAAAGAGAAACTAGAAAAACGACAATCTTATTGAGCCATTCTTTTTTTATGTAAACAAATAGAGTGGCAACCCAAACACAGAGCGTAATGGCAAAAGTGGCTATTAATATAGATATGAAAGTATACATCTTTTCAATATAGCATTTACATACAGAGGTGTCACCTCTGTGTTAAAATAAAAGCCACTTATTGCTATGACCATATTGCAAACAATTATTTTGGGAATAATCGAGGGTATTACCGAATTTCTGCCCATCTCCTCGACTGGCCACCTTATTTTGGCTAGTAAACTGTTATCCCTTGCAAGTAGCGAATTTCTCAAAAGTTTTGAAATAATAATCCAGCTCGGAGCTATCTTGGCTGTAATTGTTTTGTACTACAGAGATCTGTTTGTTATTGAAAATATAAAAAAGCTCATTGTTGGCTTTATTCCTACTGGGATTATTGGTTTTCTATTGTATAAAATTGTTAAAACGTATTTCTTTGGAAATCAAAATATTGTTCTATGGTCACTCTTTTTGGGTGGTATTATTTTGATTATTTTTGAATTAATTAATAAGCGCAAAATTTTGTTGCAAAATTCCACCAATGACATCTCAATAATTTCTTACAAACAATCTTTTATTATCGGATTGTTCCAATCACTCTCCATCATCCCCGGAGTCTCACGTTCTGCCGCCACCATCATCGGCGGACTTTCTCTTGGTATCGACCGTCAGCTGATCGTGAAGTTTTCTTTTCTCCTCGCGGTACCGACGATGATTGTTGCCAGTGGTTATGACATCATTAAGAATGCTTCATCTTTTTCTCTCAATCAATTTGGCACACTTACTCTCGGCTTCGTCGTCTCCTTTGTTGTCGCAATCTTGGCAATAAAGTTCTTCTTGAAATATATTTCCAAACATTCTTTTATTGGGTTTGGGGTGTATAGAATAGTGTTGGCGGTCATGGTTTGGGTGGTGGTTTTTGGGATGTAATTAAATGTTCGCAACGATCATCTTCCCGACTCCAGGAAAATGATCCTTTCTTTACAAACATCTATACAATAATGATTTTGTCATGAACGACCATTTTCCCGACATCGGGAAAATGGTCGTTAGTATCTTACCCACTATTTTTACAAGCTATTTTTACACCTTTGTCACACATGACCATTTTGTTGACCTCAACAAGATGGTGCCGATTAATACAAAAGTGAAAGCCCCAACCAATGAAGGTCGGGGCTCGTAAAACTTTCTAACGGCAGAGGCTTGAGTTCCGAGGTGCCTTCACGACTGTTGCACCACCGCCCCGGCATCACCGCTCGACTTGAGGGCGCTTTTGGCACCCTTGAAGCCGTGGCGGATGACGTTCACCACCCACCAACTGATCCACTTACCCAAGTAGATCAAGGTGAAAAACAGGATCGCAGCAACGATTCCGAATTCGCTGAAGTTAACGAGTACATTGATCGCCAATGGAACGACTGCTCCTCTCATGCCAAATGGTGTGAACTGAGTACCTACCAAACCCACCATGAATAATTCTGCGCAATTCCATAATACAAAATACGATCCCAAGGACTTCCATACCAAGTAACCTAAAATAGGTATGACCAGAAAACCAAAAGCGACGCATTGTTCAGTCGAAAACTCGACCCAACGATACGGTCGTACCGGCGGAACCTTTCCCCACAAGTAGGTCACGATACCGGCGAACACCCCCATAATGAATGGGTCCCAGTACCGACTGATGTTGCCGACCATGTGACCAAAGAGGAGAACGCCGGTCGCATTATCAAGCCGGCCGACGGTGGCACTGAACGTGCAGTACAACATTGAGCAGACGAACATCACCAACATTCCAATGAAGATCGGTGCGTTCCGACGAATGAGAGATGTCAAGTCCTTGTATTCAGGATTCATAACTGTTTTCTTCCTTTCTTTCTATGTGGTTGAGTTGAACAAATTCAAATTCATCATATAACTAATCAACAAATTTGTCAACATTTCAAAGTGCATATGTCAGACATCTGCAACTTTTTTACCTCCTACCTTTTACCTCTAACCTTTACCCTTCCCCCCCTACCTCACCTCCCCCAACATCGGTATGCAAAGCCTCTGCCTTTTGTTTTCCCCCGGCAGGATATTACCCTTCCTCTTTGCGGTATCTGACCTACCACCTTGGTACTGTCTACCACTTAGCGCCTGCAGGCTCGAACCAAGAAAGACACTGTGCTTGCCAAATTTCTCATCGATCTTATCGACACCTTCGTAGATCTTTTGCCACTTCTCTATTTGACCAATTCCCTGAAATAGATCTGGCTGGACGACACTATTATCTATCAATTCCATAAGGACAATGCCAGTCGCTCGATATTGCCTGTCTATCCGATACACCCCGTCGAACACCCTCTTTATTTCAAATAAAAAATCTTGCGGGACAGAGCTAGCTCGAAGCATCGACACCTCGAGACCATAGTGGTGAAAATCTTGGCTTTTGAGAAAAAAGAAAAACTTCTTGCAAGAAAGATTGTGCCTTCTTGCTTTAATACAAGCATTCTCGACATTTTTTGATAATTGAGAATAAATAAACTGCCTATCGGATGTCGCCGGAGTGAAAGTCTTGGTTTTGCTAATACTTTGGTAGTCGTGTTTATCTTCGGTATTCAAATTGTAAATAAAATCACCTCTCAACTCATGCCAAATCTCGACAAAAGGTTTGGCAACATGTTCCTCTACCCAAGCGGGATTTTTGTTAGCAAAATCAAGAGCAGTTTTGACGCCCCGCTTATTGAGGTAAGCACTAGTAGCCGGACCAATGCCCCAAATTTTCCCCACCGCCACTTCTCTGGTGAATCTCTCTATTTCATTTGAATTAATAATAGTCAGCCCCGACGGCTTTTTCCATTTTGAAGCTAATTTTGCCAAGACTTTGTTTGGAGCCAAACCAACCGAAAAAGTGATGCCTAGTTCACCATCTAATTCTTTTTTTATATTCTCCGCCATCTCTTCATAAGTCATCTTGAGAGCACGACGAAGCCCTGTAAGATCGGTGAAGCATTCATCAATACTGTACTCCTCAACATCCGAAGTATAGCGACGGACAATGTTGTACATTCTTTTTGAAAAAATACTGTAAGTCTCATAATCCGAAGGCAAGATCACCACCTCAGGACAAAGTCTCCTGATCTCACTTAGGACCATGCCTCTTTTGACACCTTTGGCTTTGGCCTCATAACTCAAAGAAGAAGCGATACCCCTCTCCTTGCCCGTAACAACCGGTCGACCTTTGAGAGCAGGATTCATCGCCACTTCACAAGAAGCAAAAAAGGCATCTCCATCTATATGCAAAATTGCTCTTTTTTGGAAATCTCCCCACATCAGAATTTGCGGATTACGACTTTGACCACCGCAATGATAACAAGCTCAGTAGTTGGATAGAGGATCGGGTACTTGCTATTGGCTGGCTCGAGATATGTCCTACCACCAGCGCCACCTGTACGATAATATTTCATCGTATATTCACCATCGATCTCCGCTATGACGATGTCACCATTTTTGGGCTTTTTGCCACGCTCGACTATGACCATATCGCCTTCATATATACCAGCATCTTCCATCGAGTCGCCCTTTACTCGCAAAATATATGAGGCGTCTTTATTGGTGATGAGATACTCTTCTAGATTCATCGTATCTACCAACTCTTCTTCGGCTGGCGATGGGAAACCTGCTTCGACTAAGCCCAAAAGTTTGATGCCTTCGAAAAGTTTGCGTGGTATGAGATGGCCTTTTTTATCTTTTGAAAAATATCCGCCATCAATGAGTTTGTTTATGAAATAATGAACGGCGCTTTTTGAGCGGTAAGAAAAAATCTCCATAAGCTCACTATATGTCGGCATCCGATGATTGTCTCGAAAGAATTTATTTATTTTGGCAATAGCTTTTTGCATCACTCTATTATATTAGAACGATTGTTCTAATGCAATGGACGAGCTATTGGGATGGCGGGATGAGCTGGGTGAACCGCCCAACCGGGATGTGACACATCCCAGATATCCCGAAGCGTGTATAATACAACCATGAAAAACAAGACCTCAACCACAAAAAAGACTGTCTATATTTTCGGCAACCCTGATCTTGCTGTTGATTCCCTGCCGATAAGATTGCTCCCTCAATTACAAAAACAAAATCCAGATTTTACTTTTATTCTCAAAGATCCAAATGAAGAATGGGATGTACCCGAAGAGATGCTCATCATAGACACCGCCATCAATGCCAAGAAAGTTACTATTTTCAAAAATTTAAAATCATTTATGACTGGACCAAGACTATCGATGCACGACTTCGACGCTCTTTCGAACCTTCTATTCCTAGAGAAGCTCGGTCGTCTAAAAAAAATCAAAATTATTGCCGTGCCACCAAACATCGACCCCCAAACTGCTCTCCTAGAGATCTCCTCGAGGTTAAACCTCGCGGTGAAAAAACGTGGGAAATAGCAAAAAGCGATCCCGAAGGACCGCTCGCTGAATATCGAGGCACTTATCCCTTAGCTGGGATTGCCATCGAAGTGATTGCCAAACAAAGCGTCCTCGACGGTCAAAGGATCCGTCCCACAGACAACATTGTCAGCAAGGACGCGTCCACTAACAACGCGACCAGGGGATACAACTTCATCGCTCGCATCACGAGGCTGGCCGTAGTGCGGTGCCTTAGGACAAAGATGTCCTCCCTTGCACTCCTGACCACATTCGCAATGTTCGACCTTAGTCGGAGGAAGTGCCGTTGTAGGGATGCCAACTTCGACACTGTCGCCGTCAACCGGAGACGCAGTGAAGCCGGGAACACGGACTTCATGATCTTCACCAGCCTCACCGTCAGCATGAACGGTAGGTTGAGATCTGGTCAGAGGAATTGGAAACAGATACCCGAATTTTGGATTCCCAGATGCAGGCTCCTCGCCAGGCTGACCGGAAGAAGCCAGAGGAACGGTCGGAAGTTCCGGGGGTCTGATCACTTCGCCACCTCGCACTCCCTGTTCATAAATTTCCTCAGAATCAGGCGATTCTGCGCGCCCGAATTGATTTTCACCGCCATCAAGGCCGATGGAGCGGAGATAATCGCAGGACTCTTCCACCTCGCAGATAACGTGCTGGTGGATAAAAATCCTAGTACCTACGACTGGATTGAGACCATACAGATCTACCACCAGTTTTTCGAGACCATCACATTCGATGATAAAGACTTCCGGATTAGTAACCGCGGTGTGTTTACCTTTCACGCGTACCGCAGAGACCTTGCAGACAGGATCAATAACTCCCGAAGGAGTAGTCCAACCCAGATGCTTGTGTCGCCAATATTCCCTGACCCTGAACAGTGGCCAAACCGTATTGACATGATCACCAATTTGCGCCCAATTGGCAAACTCCGTAACCGCGAACGGAAAGAGTTGCCCAAGAAGAAGTCGCAACGGTCTCGCTCCTTTGCTGCTGTCCGAGGAAATGTGACGCCGGAGATCCGCCTCGTTCTGAGCCGAACGGCCGGGGACTCGAGCACCACTGCCGTTCAAAAGACACGGCAAGGCATACATCGCAAACAGGACTTCACCAGACATAGTTGATTTCTGCTTCAATTTTCCTTTCCAACAGACTGCTGTTTCGTTTGGTTGTTTGGTGCAATTCCACCCTATTTATACCACAAAATCGCTTAGTGTACAGTCATTTTAAAAACCCACGCACTGCTGATGTCAGACATATGCACGATGTATTTTCCCCTTTTACCTCTTACCTCTTACCTTTTCCCGTCTTTATTTTCTTTGTTCTTTTTACTTTCTTCCCCACCTTTTTACTTTTAGGTTTAATTTTTGCTATTTGTTTTTTAACCTTAGCTTTTACCCCCTTCTTCCCTTTCACTTTCGCCACCTTCTTCCCTCTTACATCTAACCTCTTACCTTTATTCTTTTTCTCCCAATTGACCTTCAAGAAATGCGCCCCGCAACTCATACAGGGATCATAAGCACGAATGAGTTTTTCTATTTCAAAATTAATTTTATCGTTTGGCATTTTCTCCAAAAGACTCTCGACAAGTACTCCCACATCACGTTCAATATTGAGCTGATTTTGTCCTGTTGGTACGATCACTTCTCCATCGGTCACCGTTCCCTTATCGTCTATAACTATCTTGTGATACAAAGTACCCCTTGGAGCTTCGATCACACCCATACCGACACCGGCTTTCATTTCTGCTTTGATGACCGGCTCAGCAACGAAAGTATTGTTTGAAAGAATATCTATTGACTCGTCGATCGAATGCAAAATCTCTATTGCCTGAGCGAGGTTGTTGTGAAAAATATCAGTCGATGGGAAAAGTTTGAGTGCCTCTTTTGCTGACTCTTTTGTGTTTGGATGAAGTTTATCTTTTGCCAAATTTACTCTTGCCAAAGAGCCGACCATGTAACTTTCACCTTTGTACGTATACGCCGAGGCTTGAGAATATGGCAAAACTGTATGCTCTAGATGTTTGCGGAAATCTTTGTTATCAAAAACTTCTCCAATGCTCGAAATTATCTTGCCTCCAATATATCCGAAGGTATCATCAGGTACCAAAGCCATAAACTTGGTTTTGCAATCGAGGTGTTGTGGCGCTTTGATAAAAATATCAATCAGGCGCAAAACCGCATCTCTAACCGCCTTGAGCTCAACTACTGATTCCATAGCATGTTCCTTGGAAGGCACTTGCAAGAATCCTCCGATGACTGGATAGGTAGCGTGAACACTTCTACCTGCAACTGTCTGAGCGAGGTGATTGCCAGCAGCTTTGACATCAAAGCCATCATGCAACAACTGATGTTGTTCTGGATCATTATCATCAAATTCCAAAAAGGCATCTTTGTTGTACAAATCTGGCATAACGAAGAGATACAAATGTAATGCATGATCGCGGATCATAAGTCCATGCATGGTCAACTTTCGAAGTAATTGAGTTTGTGCTGTCGGCATAATCCCGAGAGCATCTTCACAAGCGACGATTGCAGCCATAACATGAGCATTGGAACAAGTACCGCAAATACGCGCAAGATGCGCCGGCATCGCAACGATGCTCTTGCCCTTCATTGCCTGTGTAAAAAATCTTTTGTATTCGACGATAGCAAACTTAACATTGGTTACTTTGCCATCCTCGACGACCACATCCATTGATGCTTCACCTTCTATTTTTGTAATTTGATCTAGTCTGAAATCTATGCGGTGCATGTTAGTAATTAGCCACTAGAGATTAGCCACTAGTGAACACAATACAATATTATCAGTTGTCTTTACTAGTGGCTAGTGGCTAATTACTAGTTACTAGCCGTTGTTTGGACACCATGGAATTCTCCTACCAAACCATTCACCTTCTCCAAAAAAACTTTTGGATCCATAGGGCAACCCGGAATCTCGACATCGACAGTTACCACTTCGGCAACTTTCTTGACCATTGGCAAAGCGCCAAATCTTGTAATGAGAAAATCAATGCTCTCTTTTTGTTCTGGAGTAAAAGTATTCCTCTGACCAGCCGGTAGTCCAACTACAGCACAAGAACCGACAGCAACTAACTTCTTTGAGCGGTTGCGAATATCTTTGAGCTTCTCTTCTTGCTGTGGCGAAGCAATAGCACCCTCGATAAAAGCAATGTCAAAGCTATCCATAACATTATTGGTCTTCATCACTCTTGCATGTCTAAAGTCGAAGATCTCTCGCCATTCTTGCCAATGATCATTCATGACCTCAGTCATAATGATTGTATTGTC